>Ga0209373_10001160_pt1 | contig 33160 bp, 31 predicted proteins | sample Higcelweek5metaG_FD_187173 | JGI IMG/M metagenome (GOLD analysis project Ga0209373, IMG submission 187173) | Freshwater pond sediment microbial communities from the University of Edinburgh, under environmental carbon perturbations - High... | ecosystem: Environmental > Aquatic > Freshwater >... | reverse complement strand
TGGCTATCAGTTTCCAGCACAGGTGTATTTTGAAAAAACTATTAACAAAAAAATAGCTGCATAACAAAATGATAATCAGACCACTTAAAATATACGGAAAAAATGTCAAAAAAAGTCTACCACCTCACAGAGAGGTTCGGTTCTGAAGATTGAAGTGTACCATGGTGAACAATATTTGCTGAAAAAATAAGATGCAAAGAGCTATTGATAAAAGATTAAATTAATTATTATTCCAGTAAAATTTTGTCTGAAGTGTTTTTAGCATTTGGAATGAATCTATACATTTGATATTAAACGCAGTACAAACATCAGGAATAAGAATTCGATTTCTTTTTGCAGGGTTGCTGATTTCCTGAGAAACAATAGTACAGTTATTTGCTTTTGCATGAGCTATCAGCCAGGCATCTGCACTACTTGCAAATTCGTTTTTTGCTCCATCCATATAATGAGTGCTTGCGTTAGACCACTCCATTAACTCATGATAAACAGAACCGGTTCTTTCTACCTGAGTATTATAAAAAAAGGATTTGGGTACACCAGATTTAACCCATTCTGCAAGTTCATCGTCACCTTTTTTAATTTCATCCTTGACACGGTCAATACTGAATACACATGATTGACTATGATGATGTAACAGTGATTTCCAAAAACCGGGGCAAATATCAAAATGATAGTATCTTCTATGAGCTTCAATTAAAATATTCGCATCCAGTAAATAAAATACTTTTTTTGATTCCGGACGTTCCATTATATTGAAATTCCTATCGATTTAGAATATGTCTCAAAAGCATTCGAACTTAAATTCGTTAGACGATATGCATCACGGTAAGAAATTTTCCCTTCTTTTGCTGCTATTGCAACAGTAACTCCAAAACGAACTCCAATCCGATAGTTATTAGAATTCCAGAAATCTCCTCCGGAACCTGATGCCTTTTTTGGTATATTTAAAAGCTCTTTTTTATACTCCTCATAAAAATCAAAAAATTGCTGTCTGGTAATCAATTGTAAATTCAGGCATCGCCGGGCAGCAACTATTATACTGGATTTAAAATATCTGGCAATGCTATCAAAAGATATTTTTCCATTCCAAATTTTTAATAACTCCGTCTGAGGAATTAAAAACTCTGCAGCTATGGCATCACAAACATCCTCATCACCCGGAATTCTACTTTCATCACTATTTGTTACACCTTCTTTGCCTAACCATAAATGAGCTAATTCATGTGCAATCGTAAACATCTGAGCAGATTTGGAATCCTTCCCATTTATAAAAATCAATGGTGAGATCGAGTCGCAAAGTGTAAACCCCCTGAATTCTGCCGGTATCAAGGTTCGGTGTGTATTATTTCCAACAATTCCATTAATAAAAATAAGAATCCCTATATCCTCAATTTTAGTTCTTAAAAAACTCAGTGCATCCTCTAATGTTTTTTTCTCCTTTGCCCAATTATCGCTTAGTCCCAATCTCTTACGAATTTGATCAGCAATATTCTGAGCATCTGCTTTCTTTGCATTTTTTATACAACCAACAAAATTCAGTTCACCAATACCGATATCAGTCAGGTAATCTCTCATCCAGTCTTGACGTAATTCCATAGTTTGAATTGTTTCTAAAAGATCAGGACTCGGCTTAATTGTACTGTTAGATTTGATAGTTCGAAAGTCTGGTATCGGCAAGTTATCATTTAATGGTGCCGATAAATATAAAAAACCCTCAGGTGTTCTTGTTTTTGATGCTAATTTTCTTATAAGGGACTGCTTTATCTTTCCTGTTTTCTCCCATTCAATAACAGTTTCATCATTGATTTTTAAAGAATGTGCTAATGCAGAAATTTCTAATGAAGCTCTTTCTCTTGCCCATTTAAGCACTGCTGGAATTAGTGTTACAGTGATAGATTTCATAGTTTTATAAAAAATAAAATTTAGGAGTATGATAAGAAAATTTTAAATAAATATAATTGAAAGTATATTAAAAATTAAACTTAATGAATAAAATAGATTATAAATCAAAATGAAACATTTTCAATAAATAATTCGATTTTACATCTTTATTTTAATTCGTCTTTATCTTTAAACCTATTCAGGCAAACAGTCTGCTATATATCCGTATGAATCTGATATATTAACATTATCAGTCTGCTATACAATAGATAATTTAAATAATTAACCCCGTTAGAGGAAAATTTTTTCGCATTACACTGTATTCATTGACAAGTTGAATAAGTTTTTTCAGCTGATAAACGCAAAAGTGTACCGGCTTCGTTCCACTGCATCTGTCAGTATCTGCGTTTCTTCCTGTCTGCCTGCTTAACTTTTTCGTTATTGACATCGACAAAGACGGAAACCGACATCGTCGTCGCGGCAGCGAGGATGGTTGTCATCGCGATATGATGAACGCAAGTAAGTACCTTCGTAATTCCAACCGCCACCACGAATGACACGATCAACACAACTAATATCATCATCAACAGAATAATCTCCATATTTATTTGCACACCACTCCCATACATTTCCATGCATCTGAAACAGTCCCCATGGATTTTGATCAAACGATTTTACATGTACAATTTTTTCCCGATATTCTCCCTTTTCTTTATTAACATATGGATATATGCCATTATAATTCGCTTTGTTCGTTATCAATTCTTTTCCAAACCAGAAGGGAGTAGTTGTTCCGGCCCTACATGCATATTCCCACTGTTCTTCTGTAGGAAAACAGAATTTACTGTCTTTAAAAAATGCATTTACTTTTTCAATAAAACTTGTACAATCATCCCATGATATTGACTCAACTGGTAATTCGTTACCGTCTTTAAAACTAGCTGGGTTTTTACCTGTTACAGCATTCCACAATTCCTGTGTACAAGCGGTATCTGCGAGCCAGAATCCTTCTGGCAATGTTACTAAATGTTGTTTTTCATCATCAAATCTTTCAGGTTCATCAACTGGTGACCCCATAATAAAAGTACCAGCCGGAATCCACCGTAGTCTTTGCGTGACTTCTTTTATTGTAAACTCCTGCCATATTCCATACGGGTCTTCACCCCATCCGGTAGCCCATTCGCATGGGAATTCAGGCGGGAGTGGTGTTGTGAGTGAGAATTCTGTTATGCTGTTGGTTGACAAAAAAATTATCCTTAATCTAAAAATTTTCGATACTGTATTTGCAAATAATATTAGTATTCAATACGCTACTTTTTCAAGCTTGGCAAACTACGTTCCAATACACATGTCCATCTCGCCTGCCATTCTAATTGCTTTACTTTTTTCGTTATTGACCTCGGGAAAGACGGAAACCAATATCGCAGCGGCGATTGCCAAATTGTTCGGAACTATGCCGATATGCAGAACGTAAGTAACCACCATTTGTGCGCCAACTGCCACCACGAAGTACACGAACAGCACCATAATCAGGACCTTTTGGATTGGTAGCATCTTCCTTTAAGGTCCAATTGTACCAGTCTGCACACCACTCCCAGACATTGCCATACATTTGGTAAAGACCCCAAGGGTTCGGATTAAAAGACTTTACATGTACAGTTTTTTTCTGGTATTCTCCCTTTTTCTGAATAACATTTGGACTTTCGCGGTTACAATTAGCATTTTTTGTGGTCAATTTATTTCCAAACCAAAATGGTGAAGTTGTTCCTGCCCTGCATGCATACTCCCACTGCGCTTCAGTTGGAAAACAAAATTTATTGTCTTTTAATTCAGAATTTAACTTTTTTAAAAACAATTCACAATCAAGCCAAGAAATATTTTCAACAGGTAATTCAGCGTATCCTTTAAAACCGCTCGGGTTTTTTCCAATAACTTTCTCCCATAACGCCTGAGTACAAACGGTATCAGCAAGCCAAAATCCCTCTGTCAATGTGACCTGATGATGTGTTTCTTTAGCAAATCTTAGAGGTTCACTCTCCGGTGACCCCATCATAAAAGTACCCGGAGGGATCCAGCGCATTTTCTGAACTATTCCTTTAATAGTAAAATCTGCAAACATTCCGTACTTGTCATATCCGAATGCTGTTGCCCATGATGGTTTTGTTATTTTTGTAAATGTTTTTTTCTCAAATTCACTTTCAATAGAAACTATGCTGTTTACAGGCACAGACTGAGTGAAATAATCATCAGTCAGTAATAGCGTTTTAAGATTTTCAGATGTGCTTTTATCGGTGGTCTGAACAATAACCCCGTTATCACTGGCTTTTATTGTACCAATGCATGTACCGTAACCATTTCTATTAATTACAGCAGGATCTTTTTTAATATCTATAGCTTCAGTTGTAAACCACAAATTCATTCCCCTCTGATAAATTTTCAGAAGTTGCTCCTGTGGTTCTTTATCAGAAATTAAAGAAAATGCCTCACTATTAAAATTTTTAGGAAGAGTTCTTGTGATGTTTTCAATGTCAACATTTAGCCATAGTGCACTGATTACAGAGCTTTGGAATATTTTAGAAAATTTATGTTTACTTAATATTTTTATAAACCATTCAGATATTTCAATTTTAGATTTTTGAGAACCATCTTTTGATTTTAAATAATTCAATACTTTTGTAAATAAAACTTCATCATTTTCATCAATAATAACATTCTCAGAAATTTGACAAAGAATTTTTGCAGACATAATCTGAAATGCCATAATAACCGGAGGCAGACGATTTTGGTTTTTTTCAATAAAATCAACCATATCATGTTCAGATTCAATTTCTTTTTGACATTTGCTATACTTGTTCTGATATTTTTCAAGTTCTCCCGGTTGTATAGAAAAACCCAGGGGATCGTAATAATTACTTACTGCAATATGATTCCATACATCACACTCTGTTCCAATATCTCCATATTTTTTTCCCAATTTGTAACGCAAACTGCGCACCAGTGCACCTTCAATGTAGACACATGGAGAAAGTAATGAAAGAAGAAACTCCGCCTTATGGCAGGCAGTTATAAAATTTTCAGTATTACTATAGTTTGCAAATGAAGCAACAGACAATCTATAATGCCCGTTTCTTTTTTTATTACGTATACCTTTATCCCATATAAACACATTCCACAGTATTCTGAGGGGCTTGGGAATTCTATTCTCAGGACAGGGAACAATTGCTGTTAATTTAATACCACGTTTACGTAATTCCATACCGGTTTTAAACCAGAATTTCATTTCAGTACAATCGCCTCTGAGGCAACCAAGATCACTGAACATTATAATGCAACTGTCTGGTATAACAGACTTGTTAATCAACAATAAATATTTTTCCAAAGGCTCATCTTTAATTTCAATCAGATTTCTCTTATTAATAAAAAAGGTTTTCCTCAGACTATTAATTACACGTAATTGATCAATCAACACAAATTGTAAATGAAATCTGCTGTCATAAATAACAATTTTATCATGAGCCTGCCTTCTCTTGTTAATATAAGGCAGCTTTAAAAGCGGCCGCTGGTTTGTAATTATAGAGGTAATCTTAATTATATCAGGAATTATACTTTGTCTATTAATTGACAATGCATCATTGACAACAGGATGTAATCTGGCTTTTTGCACTAATAATGGCGGAAACGGTATTTGACCATTTGCTGAAATATCCTTATCTGTCAGTATTTCCTCATTAATTTTCTTTTCTGGTTTAATTGATTTTAATAATTTATGTTTTGTATTGCAGATAAGAGAAATACTGCTTTTATTATTGACTATAGGTTGTTCGGCATTTACAGATAATGTTTCAGTTACACCAAATTCAGTTACAATATTTTCAGGTAATGAAATAGCAGTTTGTTTAATCTGGACAAATCCAAATAGCTCAGCCCACTGGTAAATATCTTCACGTATTCCAGCACTAATGCAATTAATAAGGTCTGCCCTGCTGATAAAGTGTGACATAATTATTGAGCTTCTAATAATTTTTTATCAAGTGCAAATTTATTTATTTCTTTAAGCACATTAGATGCGTCAAGAATGTCTTTTTCTGTGTAATCAGAGTCGTCATTCTTCACAAGATTGTTTACAGCTCTTAATATGTCGAGATATTCAGCCTGTCCTGGCTTTGCAGAATCTTCACTATCCATTTCCAATCGATCGGTAATCAGTATATCTGCTGTTTCAATGCGAATTTTCACCGGAATCTTTGAAAAATGAGCTGCACCGATATTGACAAGATATTCTTTAAGGGATTTATTATCTTTTGGCAGCTTCAGATGATGTACCATGCAGCGTCGTACAAATGCCCAGGGTAACTCCCGGTCCTCATTGGTGGTTATAATTACAAGGGGAGGAGCTATACTATTATCATTATCAATACACATTCCAGTCTGTGGAATTTGAAATCTTGATTGACCAAGTACTTCAAGCAGACTGTTTGGCAGATCTGAATCAGCTTTGTCAATTTCGTCAATTAGAAGTACTGTTCCGTTTGTATATTCATCTGATTTAAATTCATTGCAATCAGAAGTCTTTTTTTTATTGTACTTTTCAAGCTGAATAAAAGCAGTTTTGGGATTAAGTGCCCTCCACACAGGTCCGGGAACTATATAGTTTGATTCGTCAATATCGGATGTCTTTCCACATTGGGCATCAAACAGTCTTGCAACAGCATCAAAACGCCACAACAGATCAAGTCCTTCAGTTCTTGATGTAATTACAGTGTGAATGAATTTTCTTTTAAGTACATGCGCAGCAGCTCTTGCAAGTTGACTTTTGCCAGTACCGGGTTCACCTCTTACAAGCAGAGGCCTACCGGAAGCAATAGCGGCTCTGATTGCCCATAAACTTTTTTCATCAAAAACATGGACTGTTTCTGTCCAGTTTTCTAATGCAGGAAGATTTAAAGCTTGTTTATCATTGATATTTTGAAGTGCTTTTTTTACTGTTTTCATTTTTATATCCTTGTATAATTCAATATTTACAATTTCGTATTAAATGTATTTATCTTTTCTAACTTGCAGTAAAATAATCTCTTAAAATTGCATTTATATCACTGCCAGATAATACACACAGTTTTTCTTCTGATTCACTTTCCGAACAGATATATTTTTTCAGATTTTGAATATTAATTTCTGATACAATTTTTACATCTTTTTCATTTCCTTTTAAATAATAATCAGGCTGGGAATGATCAAGATTAAGTTTGTATAGTTCAGACTCAATATCATCCTTATTTTTTTCACAAATATTAAAAATTGATCCTAACCTGCGCAGAACGTTATCAGTGTGATTTTCAGATGTGATTGCATCATCAGTTAATTGTAATTCACCTTTACTTATAATTTCATAAACTACTTCAGATTTACCATTTACCATTTGTTCTTTTTTTATCCATTCGAAACGAGGTTCAGTTTTTTTATTTAATGCATGAAAAATTTGAAGCATAGTACTTGTTTGTATGTTTACAATTGCAGGTTCAAGTGAATCTTCTGTCAATTTTTTATTTTTAATCAACGCATTTATTTGTTCTGGAAATAAAATTGTAAATAATAGTTGCTTTACTATAGCAAAAACTGTATCGAAACAATTCTTGCTTTTAATATTTTTTCCTTTTATTGCAATATTTTTTAATTCTAAAAAGTTTTTAACGCACCTTTCCTTACCACCACACCCAATTTCTGTTAAAAAATTGACAAGTGAATTAATATCGTCTTTACCAAAAGATTCAATTAATCTATCTGCAACTTCTTTATTAGACTCAAGCGTTTTTGAAATACTATAATGAATTACTTTACGTATTTTAGATCCATATTTGCCAAACCCATCATAAAGGTGTTTATTAGGTGCATTATCTGATGAGTGTCTTGATTCAGAATTATTAATTTCTGAAGGTTTGGCCAAATTAGATATTTCAGCGCTGATACGACTGAATATTTTGTCAAGATCATTATCAGTTTCATCATTTAAAGGCATTTTATAGTCAGTCCAACAAAGTGATCCAAATGTTTTTGTTTCAACAGTCTTGTGCAATCGTTTGTTCTTTACATCATCATATGATAACATTTCAATTTCAGTACTTTTAATTACATTGATATCATTAATGACAATAGGAAAAACATTAATATTTTCATTCTTTTGACGATATAAAATTATAGGAGCTTCAATTTTTCGACAATATTTATCATTTCCATAAAAATTACTACTAAGAAAAACTATTACAACTTTGGCATCATTGAGTTTTTGCATAACATTTTCATCCCAATCAATACCCGGCTTCATTACTTTATCATAAAAAACTGTAATTTTATCGCTATAGTTTTCAAGCTTTTTTACTAACATCGCAATATATCTTCGCTTTAATGCATTGTGCTCATTTTTATTATCATTATCTTCACGTGCGTAACAAATAAAAACAAGGGGCTTTTCATTATCGCTCATAAGAACTATCCTCAAAGGTGACAGATGTATTTGAATTATGTTTCAAATTAGAAGCTTCCATATCAACAAAATGGCAATTATAATAATTGCATAAAACACACAGACAGAAAAAGAGATAAGAGATTTGAAAAAGCAGCACCATACACCGCACGCAGGCTTAACAATATAATAATCTGCTTTTGTAAGGCTGTCATCATGATATTTCTTAATAAACTCTTCGTACGATTTCCTGAACGCCTTTTCAAGTGCAAGATAATATGCATCAAGAAAACAGAATGCAATTACGGGCAGCAGTGCAATGCAGATATACTCAGGTTTATTATTCTCAGCAGCAACGACAAGAATGGCTGACACTATTGTAACACACCATGTCTTTACTGCGGCACTGTTTGCCGCCATTCGGACAATTACAGACTGAATAAGTCCAAGATGTGTCTGAACCGAAGGTGTTTCAGTAAAGAGCGACAGACCATTGTCAACAGAACCTGAATCATTCATGTTTAAGCTCCATGATAATATTTACATATTTAACTAACGTATTTGTAAAATATTAATATAATCAGCAATTGTCAAAAATTCGTTATCAATTCTGTAAAAATAGTCTGAAAAAGCACATGTAAATATCTGCAATTTCTTCACACTACAAGGATTGAATCTGAGAGCTACAGGTTTACACCTGATTCATTCCCGACAAAAAGATCATCATACAATAAAAAGACCTGATACTTTGGATCAGCATTTATATATTGGAGTGTTTGTGAGGGGAAAAAAAAAGAGTCTCAGATTTCTCTGAAACTCTTTATATTCAAGCTGGTCAGGAGGGACTTGAACCCCCGACCAAGTGGTTAACAGCCACACGTTCAATTGGTAAAAGCACTGAAAACATTGGTTACTTCTGTTTTCTGTCTTTAAAAGCTACTACAAAACTACTACATTTTTAAAATCCGTACTGCACAATTCATACATATAAGGAAACTTGGAAGTTGAATTAGGATTGAACATATTTAAAGAATCTGTTCGATCTACTGTCACCCCCTATTCTGTCTTTTGGGATAAGGTCGCTTTTATCCTATCACTGATGCATATTCTCTCTTCATTAAATTAAAGGTTATGTCACTTGAAAAATAGGTACAAACATTTTATACTTCTGGGGACTTTTAAATTTGATAATTCTATTATACCTATCTTTCAGATTATACAGGAGTACAAATGAAAACATTTATTATCTCATTTGCAATAATTTCTGTTTTATTTATACCAGTACAGACTTTTTGTGAAAGTACAACTGAAGTTAGTAAAATAAAGTCAATGAAGATCTTTTTTGATACAGTCGAAACCGATTATATGAAAATGGTTAAAAAATCAAGGCAGAAATATATTAAGGATTTAGAAGATGCAAAGATTCTTGAAGAAAGGGAGGTTACTTATGAAATAGCCACAGAAAATTTGTCGACAATATATTTATTCGATGAAGATGAAATAGATCTTAGGACTGAGGAAATAATAAATAACATTAAAAATAATCCAACATTGCTAAATGTTAGTACGATGATTGTCAGTAGGATGGAATTATACAAAAGAGAAATTGAGACTATGGCACTTTGGAATGGTGTATCAGATAATCTGTTTATCTTTAATGAGGAAGAAGCAAAAAAAGTAACAAAATCTATTACAAAGGCAAGTAAGATTTGGAGTGGTGTAACAATGGGTCTTAGCTTTTTGTTAACGACGGGAACGATCGCCTCCTTAGTTACAGATAAAGATAGTTCGTTAAGTAAAAAAACTATTGGTATTAGTTGTGCTGTTCCAATACCGTTGATTATAAATTTTCTTAAGCAATCAAGTAATCAGGAGAAAATTAACAAAGTTTTTAATGAATTACATTCAAAAGTATCAAAAGTAGGAGTAAACGCCTTCTTATCTAATGATTTAAGAAGAGGCAAAGAACAAATGGTTTCGATGAGTACCAGAACAAAAATAGAAAATGATAATATAGACAAATTGCTTGCTATCAAAAAGAAGTTAGGAGAGAAATATAAACCTGATTCTGACACATTGAAGGATTCTTCAAAAAATATCACAACTGCAATGTATAAGATATATAAAAGTTACGTATATGATATAAACTCTGAAAGAAATGATTATTATATGCAGATCGCAAATTCAATATTAGACTCAAACAATTATACAATTTTTGATTCAACCACATGTACAAAATTGATAGGCCTTGGGAAAGATCTGCGAACATTTTGTAATAACACATCCAAAGACTTTAATGAAGAAAAAAAGATTATGACAGAAATTGAAGAAGTTATTAAACATTAACCAGCAACATTATTTACAGCTACAAGTTTATTTTTAGAATTTCTGAAAAAAATATGATATTAAAAAACTTGAAACTTTGAAATGTAGCTGAATCGAAGGTAAGTCGAATTCACGATTATTTAATAATCTGCAAATCATTCTCAGCTTTACAGATTTTGGTGGATCCAATTGCGGCAAATTTGCCCACAGGGTTATTAGGAAGCCACTTATTTCAGAACTTTTTTTAAAACAGTACACAGGTAATTGAATCCGAACGTTCAATTATCGCCGTTCATTAACATTTTTTTAACGATAATCCCATTTTGTTTCGAAACACGCTTTTACAAAAAGAGCATTTTTTTCCTATACCCCACCCTATAGTAAATATGCCTTACCTGATTTGACATCAAAGGCAAAATTTTGAATTTCCCTATGGGATCGTTTTAAAACTTCTATTTCAAATTATATTGTTAAAGAGAAAAACTTTTTTTCCATAATCCCATTTTTTCCCGATATTTGTTCAACAATCCGTAAATTAAAGACTTATCGACCCCTATAGCTATAGTAAATATCTATAGCTATAGTAAATATCTATAGCTATTTACTATTACTATAATTGTCAGTATGGGAATAGCTATAAGAAAAAAATACGCTATAGCTATAGGGATGAAATTTAAAAAAATAAAAAAAATGAAGAACTGTAAAACAAAGTGAGGATGAACTTTTATACTATAAGAATAAAACTAATAAGGAGGTGAAAAATGTTTAACAAAAACAAAATAATAGCTGTCAGAATAACAGATGAATTTTATCAACAATTAATCGAAAGGAATTTGCAAAGTAAAAAAAAATGTCAGAGAGTATCAGAAACTTATTAGAGAAATGGGTGATCGAGAATTGATACATTAAGATAGATGTATCGTTTTTTTGTTCAGAGTGTTTTACAAATATTTAACAATAGAAAAATAGATGGAGAATGTATGGAAAAAAATAATGGTTCTGTTGGAACAATGCATGGGTTATCAAATGCTGATGTTATAAACAACAAATTAATTTTTGTTTGCAATCGCAAAAGCAAAGATGGAAAAGAGACAAATAGAGAGGTGTGTATAGAAATTGACAATCAACAAAATTCAATATGCATGAAACTGTTAAGTGTTTTAAAAGGTGTTAAAACAAGTGGTGATGAAACCCCTGAACAGGTGGGGACGATTATTAAACAGGCAATTAATAGCCGAAAATATAATGCAAAAATTCAATTTGCTCCGCCAAATAATTCTATTGTCGCAATCTCTTCATGTCCTCCTTATCAAACTGTTCTATCAGAAGGGTATATATACTCTCTGTCTTTTTTAAAACGCAATAATCTGATTAGTAAACCTTATAATAAAGAGTTTGGGGCACTTAGTTCTGTCTTTGGTATTGAAACTGAGGTAAGATATTTTGCGGATGCTCAGGGTATCGAAATGAATGCAGAAAATGAAAAAATGGTAAGAGAACTCTATACAAACTATAGCCAAGGAATGATAAAATCTTTAATAAATCAATACCTTTCTACGGATGACAGAATTGACTCACTGAAAACATTTGAAACGTTGATTTTGTCTTCACATTTTGAACATCCTGATGAGTATAACAATTGGCAATCTTGCCAAAATTATTTCGCATGTTAATAGATATATAGGAAAAGACGTTTAAACAATGTCTTTTCCATATTTCATCCAAATTCATCAACTTATATAAATTTATGACTTGACTTTCATCTTATTTTGTGATAGAATATGATTAGATAATCTATGCATAAAAGGAGCAGGTTATGACAAAAATGAACAGAGAACAATGGTTGATGGAAATGGTAAATTTTTTCGCCCCTGAATTTGAACGACTTGGCTATTCATTGAAAAATAAAAAAATTGGAGTTTCTGTCGGGTTCCCTTCATCCCGTGCAAAAGTTGCAAATAGAAGAATCATTGGTGAAGTTTGGTCAAACACATGTTCTGTTCATGGTTACTATCAGATTTTCATCAGTCCTGTTATAAAAGATAGTATTCAAGCCGCTTCTACATTACTTCATGAGCTAGTGCATATTGCAGTTGGTATTGGCCAAGGACATAGAAAAGTCTTTAGGAAATGTGCAATTGCTGTTGGTTTATGTGGACAAATGAGATCAACTGTTGCAGGTCAAAAACTCATTGACACCTTGCAAACCTTAATTTCTATTCTTGGAGAAATCCCACATGGTGAACTGATTGTAAGTACACGCCCACACCAATCCACACGAATGCACAAGGTAGTCTGCCCTGATTGTGGATATACAGTTCGCATTAGTAAGGCATGGCTCCAAAAGGGCACCCCGACTTGTGTTTGTGGATACAAAATGGAAGAAATTAGTTCTGAGAATTCTTTACAAGGTCAATTAGTATGAATGCAAAATTAGTTCAATCTCATAAAGGGAAACGAACCATATATAGGTTGGTGGTTGACTACGAAAAAGTGATAAAATGTTTTTGGGGAGACTGTTTAAACAATGCCTAAAGAAGCAGAACTAATTTATAAAATTTTAGAAGATTCTCTGAACGTGAATCGGTGGGCACCAAAGATCCTGAAGATTATAGGGGAAAAGGGTAATAATATAAATGGTAGATGGGTGTCGATCAGTTACCGGGAATGGGCAGAATATGGAATCAATACATTTACATTCAATCGGGTTATTAAATGGGCTATAGAGCAAAAGATTGTTGAATCCAAAGATGCCCCGCAGAATGGTAAAAGGGGTAAAAAGAGGAAAATGTATCGGCTGAATCTCGGGAGGTAAATATGGTTGGGAATAATGAGGTTATCGATAAATTTGTGGTTGTGATTGAGGAATGTCGAAAAGAAGCTGAAAAAATCTATGAATTGATTGAAGGACATCTAAATTATAGTCCTGCTGAAATAAATTATACCCATGTAGGGGATGCGAATCGACTTTTAGTTCTGTTAACCGAAATCACTGATATTTTTATGTCAACAAATTGAGTATGGAAATCCGTTTCATTTAAGGGAAATAAGGTGAAAAAGGTACTATATGTTACACGAAATTGAAAAAAGCAGCGAAAAAAGTCAAAACATGAATGAAAATGCCAATATTTTGCAGGAAAGAGTTCAAACAAGTAACGAAATTAGCATGAAAAAGGAAAAAAAATCAACCAAAAGTTCAGTACAGGAACTAAAGATTCCAGTTGTTGGCTACTGTAGAGTTTCGACGGATAATCAACGAGAAGAAGGTACTGTTGAGTTGCAAAAATCGGCACTATTAGAACATTGTAAAGGTAATTTTGAACTTCGAGAAATTTTTGCGGATGAAGGAGTGTCAGGTGGTCTTGAAAACCGTCCAGCACTTATATCTATGTTCGAGTATCTTGAAAATAATCCTATGATTAAAAATGTTCTTATTTGGAAATTGGACAGGTTGGCACGTGATCTTTACATTCAAGAACATCTTATAAAAAAGTTAGAAGCGATGGGAATAGCTCTATTAAGTATAAAAGAACCAAATCTTGATTCAAATGATCCAATGAGAAAGGCGTTTCGCCAGTTTATGGGAATTGTTGCAGAATTAGAAAAATCTTTTATAACCATGCGCCTTAGAGAGGGGCGAAAAGCAAAAGCAAAAAAAGGGAAATACAGCGGTGGTGGCCTAGCCTATGGTTACAAATCCAAAGATAAAGATTTTAGCATCGACACACAACAAGCCCTAACTGTGCAGGACATTTACAAAATGCGGATTCACCGACATTATTCATTCAATAAAATTGCAAACATACTAAATGAACAGGGCACCCCTACTATGCAAGGTAAAAAGTGGAATCCAGGAACTGTGCACTACATGATCCATAACAAAAAATATAGAGGAATAATTCAATATTCAAGTGAATCTGCTCATCGCCCTGATCTCGCAATTATTTAAACCATCATATTCCCAACTTCTTCTTCTGGTAGATTTTTTACTATCTAAATTGTAAAATTAAGCGAATTGTTTGTAGTTCTACCGTTTTCAGGAACTTACAACTATATTCATTGGAATGTTACCTATTATTCAAACACAATGGTAAATAAATCGCTTAGAAATGTTGTAAATTATTAGGAGAATTAGCTCCCTACTTATTATAGTTGTAAAAGAAACTGTAAATGCTGATTTGTTAGCATTAAAAAGATATATTGTCAATAGTAGCAGTCATAAAATATTAAACAGGAGAAAAAGCATAGGTATGGCAATTGAATTTACACTCCGAAAAAATATAGCGGAGATAATATCTAGAAATCACATTGATACCAATCTATTACTAGATTATCTTATTATTTTTGCTCGCTTTGAATGTGCACTGAAAGCTTGTGGATACCTTCGTGAAAATAAAGATTTAGCTGAACCCTCATGGTGGAGCTTCGAAGCGGATATTAAACAACAATTTGATGCAATTGAAAGTCCTGAACTTTCAGCTGCAATATCATACATAGAATCGAGACCACCAAGAATTCAATTTCGAGGAATCAATAATTCACCAGAGTGGAGAACAGGTGTTTTTCGTGGAGCAATTCCAGTAGTAGAAATGGCAAAACAAGTGCGCCACAATTTGTTCCATGGGGGTAAATTTAATACTGGCTTGATAGAAGAAGTTGCAAGAGATACCAAATTGATTCAATGTAGTATAGTTATTTTAAATGCATGCCTTGAATGCAATCAATCTGTAAAGGATGCTTTTTTTAATTAAATTTGAATTCTTCGTATAATTGTTCATTGTTTTTTACCTAAATCCCTAAAGTTAATTTTTTTATTATAGGGGATTTTCTAATCCCGAACATTTGTTTCGGAAATACAAGAACAAAATGATTCCAAGTATTGGCAAAACTTTGTGCAAATTATTAACACCCCCAACAATCGTAGATACATTTCGTGCTCTTATGGTACAGAATATATTCGTTTGAGACAGGAAGTGATACTATGAGAAAAAATAAAAAAGTTAACAACACAGACGAATGCGTAATGTATGTTAATATTTGACTATTTGTAAAGAAATAAAAATGTCTACTTTCTACCAATAGAATTGAAGAAGTTTTAGGACATGGTGATAATCCACACTTTCAAAATGAACGTTGATTATTCACATTAGATATTTTGAACTATTGAAAATATGTCTTATCAATAGTTCAAAATGGCTGTTTTGTTTTGCCGAAAGAGCAAATAAGGTATATTTTATGAGAGATTTAATAAAGGATTAGGATGAAAGATTCCGATATCAGGTCAGTGTTAAAAAATAGTTTGCAAAAACGTTATTCAAGTGATCCCAACACTATTATTATTGATGAGCTGGGATTGAACAATGGTAGCTCACGTATTGATCTGGCTCTTGTGAATGGAATTATGCATGGTTTTGAAATAAAGAGCGATTGCGATTCACTCAATAGGCTGCCTGACCAAATTAGGACTTATTGCTCGGTATTAGATCGAGTAACATTGATAGTCGGTTATAAGTTAGCAGGCGAAGCTCTAAAAATGATACCTGAATGGTGGGGGGTGAAATTAGCAGAAAAGTTGCCAAACGGTGCTGTTAAACTGACAGAAGCAAGAAGCCCAAAGAATAATCAAAGAAAAGAAAAGCTCGCTGTAGTTAAATTGTTATGGCGAGATGAGGCCCTTGAGTTACTCGAAGAAGTTGATTCGAGCAAGGGAATGCGGTCAAAACCAAGGAATGCTATCTACGAAAGAATTGCAGAAATTGCTGCGCTTGAGACAATTTGTTCAAAAGTTCGATATCAACTCAAGAACCGAAAAGAGTGGAGAGTTGCTTAGTCACAAACGTTAAATGGTGATTTATACTTGCTCTTATCCATGTTGTTGCATTGCCTGTGTTTTCTGTTTGCTCTCCCATATCATTAATATATTCGTCCCCTTTGGAAAAGCCCCTCCCAGAAAATTCATTGCGAAAACATAACATAGCTGCGTTCGCAGGCCATTGGGCAAAACCACTGCCTTTTCTAACGCTCTGACCTCTCATTATTACCCAATGCTTATCAGAAGTATACCGAATACTTGCACTCATATTTGGGAATCCCGAAAGTTCTCTTATGAATGGATGTTGAACTGTATAATCACCAAAGGCTGGTAGCCGAGAAAATTTATTTGGCTGTATCTGCGCAAGCCAATGTAGATAATCATCTCGCTGAAGTTCATGTTCTCCAACCCCGAAATTTGAAAGGTCAATTGGAAAACTTCCCCCTATAAGACTCAAGGTTCGCCATTTCGATATATTTGGTAATTGGGCTGTTATGGTCTTTAACCCAATTGAGTTGGGACCATGTATTTGATTGTCAAAAATCACATCAATTTTCTCAGGTGTATAGCTGAAGAAGGATACCGCATCTTCGAGCTGCTTTTGAAATGATTTATCATAAAAATGCTGAGGATGAATTCGTAAGCAAACCCCGGACTTCATAGTTTTGGAAACAGTGCTCATTATAGAGCTAATATTCTTCGTACATCCAAAACCAATAACGGGAATGGGATTAAGTCCTTCTGATTTAGCTTTGGAAGCAAAAATCTCGTGAATCGGAATGCTACCCATAATCTGCAAATCATCTATATAATGGAAATCGATAAAGAATGGAGCTGTGCCCCAATGATCTCGTATTTCTTGTACCTTATTGTCAATAATTTGGGCTATGGATTTCTTTTTTTTTGAAGCTTCTTTTACTTCAAAATCTTTGGGTAAAAGCTCGATTAAAGGAGTCAATTTCTGTTTGATGTTGTCCTCAAGGTCTTTAAGGGCACACCATTCAGCCATTCGCCAACGTAAAACCGGAACATAATGTGTGTGGTCAAACATAGAATCATTCCCAGTCGATATTCGAAAAACACTTCCGCACTTGACGGTGCCCAACTAAATTGTTGAGCATTTTATAGGCCTTATATTCATGTCGCATTTTGCCAGCAACGATTGCAGGATTAATTCCAAGTTGTTTTGCCAATAGTTGAGCTGCTTGTGGTGAAGCCAATCGACTTGCAGGGCTTTTCTTCCAAATTTCGGTTGGAATAAGTGCTTCTCCCGCAAGTTCATCCGCTTCTCTCTCTTTAGAGTCCTCGCTATCTTCTATATCAAGGTCGTCATAAAATTCACTGAACTCGCTTCCACGATGCAATGCCACATGTGCCAATTCATGCATAAGGGTAAACCAAAAATTATCCAATCTATCATAGCGAATTGTTAATCCAATAATTGGATTCATTCCTTCGACAAGGACTGCTGCCCCATCAAGTTGGGTATGTGGAAGGTGTGGCTCGATAATAAGGGGTATTCCATGTTTAATTAGGAATTCTTGTGCGAGAACAGGCCCATTCTCTGACCAACTTAATTGAGCAACCTTCTTCAAAAAGGTAATATCAAGTTGTTCGGGAATTGTGCCGACTTTAGAATTGATTTCTTTTGCTTTGTTCACGATTCGGGCAGTCCAAGCAGCCAATGCATAACTATCCATTTGTCTGCCTGATCGAATATGATCTGATTTTCTATAAAGGGCAACCAATGCGATTTCAGGACTGCTAATTTTGAAATACTTTTGGAGTTCTTTTTCTACTTCGTCAAGCTTATCTGATGCTTTAAGCCAACCCCTTCGAATCATTTCTTTAACAGGAAAACGTGCCCAATCAAGATGTTCTTCTAAACTGGTTAAATCACCGTCCTTAAGAAGGGCACTTGCAGGGATTCCCAATCCATCATGAAGAGCACGAATCATTTGTAATGTTAAGGGACGTTTCTTTGATAAAATTTCAGATACCTTGCTTCGACTTCCAATGAATGGAATCAAGTCTCTTGGCGTCAAATTTTGCTGCTCCATTCGGAACTTAATTGCCTCAATTGGGTCAGGAAGCACTTTTTTAATTTTTGTTTTTTCATACTCATGAATAAGCAATGACAAGAGTTCAAGCCGGTCGCTATCAGAAGATCCCTTCTTAGGCTCAATATCAATAAGTCTCTCCAGTTCAAGCAAAGCTGATTTGTATTCGCTATCTGTTTTTATAATTTTATTCATTTGTATACCTCAATCGAATTCCCACTTTGAATATTCAGCGTGTGTCCCAATACGTTTAATAAATACAATTTGCTGAATATATGCTATTTTCGTATCCACCCTGTAAGAATTGCCTTTAATGTTGAATACGACTCGTTTATCTCCCAGAATGCTTGCATTCGGATACCTTCTCTTTACATCGTTTGGCTTCTTCCATATTGCTTCTTCAACTTCGCAAATCCATGCATCGATTTGAGTGCAAACATCAGCATGCTTTGTTTTGAATTTATCTAAAAGCTCAAGGCCTGCAATTCTCATAACCAATCCAAATACCTGAATGTTCCCAAATGAGTTCTTACATAAATGTTCCCATATAGGGAATATACACTCATTACGAAATAATTTCAAGGAAAATTTAATAATTGCATTTTTACGCCACTTCACTCGCTCAGCATGGTAAAAACATCATTCAAAGATGAGTTGACCCCGAATTCTGGCACTGATATATTCTGGACAAAATAATGCGCTTCAAAGTCAGAAGGAGGTGGTGTGATATGAGGGTGTGAAAACGTTCTGGAACCTTAACCTAAACATTCAAATGAATGGAGCAGAGTATGAAATCAGTTATAGACAATAAAGTTTGGGACACCGAGAATGCCCAAAAAATTTGTCAAGCAGACTAAAAGAATAATTCAGTATTTTATTTAATGTAATGTTTAAACGCTGCATTTTCTTCAAATAAACCGGAATCGAACAATCCCCTTGTTTACATAGCTTGTTTGATGTGATATAATTGAAAACAACAATTTTTTTAAGCCAAAGTTGTCTAAATAGGAAAAACAGGTTATGGAAGAAAAGTTTAATCTTCTAAACGGGTTTATTGTGGATTCATTTGGACATGCCACAACCATACCCGACTTTTTAGAGTTTTATGAAAGGAATAGAATTAACTTCTATACATATGATAATGTTTATTGTGGTAAATCGGGAAATGTATTTTACCACGTTGATGAAGCTCGTAGAGCTCGTCTAATATCAGAATATATTCCTGAATTCGCCTCAAAAAAACAAAGAGCTTACGATATCAGTTGGTTATTTCAAAACCATAAATTATTCAGAATTCCGGTAGCAAAAAAAACAAGCATTGCGCAAAAATACGATATTTCGATGTCACAAATATATAAAATCTTGAAAACCCAAAGAATTATTGAAAAAAATTATATTGATAAATTATTTGATGACAAGACAAACAAAAAAGGTTTGCAGAAAGAAAATAAAAATTCTAAAAAAAAACCTTTGCCTGTGTATGTAAATACATTAATTAACAAATACCAAGGTGTTCCAATAATTTATAAGGGTAAAAGGATTCTTTTTAATAAATCCAATTACCCACAATTAAAGGATCTTCATAATAATTTCAAAGTGGTATTAAATGGACAAAAGAAGGCTATTTTATGTAATGATAAAATAATTGCATTTTCAAAATTTAGGGCAGAATTTAAAAGATTTAAACATTCTGAAAATATAGACAAAAATCTATCAAATGTTTTTAATATTCCGACTAATGCGATACAACAGATTCGGTGTTTAAACGGGATTTTGTTACCAAAGTATCAATCAAAAGCTGATGAAGAATCAGATTTATTGTTGATGATAAAATTTGTTCTGCTTTTGAGGCTGTTTAAACGAATCGTTAAAAGAATATATAAAAATTTTAATATATCTTCAGATACAATCAGCATAGAGTATATATCAAAAGAATTTTCAGTACCTGTAGCGCATTTGTATCGTCGAATAAAAAATATTAAAGAACTTAAAGAACTTAAAAATGATGTCCGTCTAAATCCACCAAAAACAAATATGCTTATATGTATTAATTCAAAATGGTTTGATATTGATTCATTTTTTCCCTCTTTAGACATACCATTTAAAAATATCAATTTTCAATAATACCGAGATTTAATCCACACAAAAAGATTCTAACCGGAACGGATGTTTTTTTCGCATTTTTTGATTTTATTTTCTACAATTTGTCTTATTTTTCACATGTCTTTTTTCTCCTGTTTAATTTCTGCTTACAATTCAATATGTTATAATTTTTAAAAAAAAAATTTGATTTATCAAAAAAAATTTGATATCGGGATAGTATGAATGAAAAACAATTTTCATTAAAATAAAAATTAAAAAAATTTTAACAAAAGGGGTCAAATATGACTATCAAAAAAAATCATGAATTAACTGCTATTTTCAATGCCCACGTAGGTAGTGAAATTGATAGGGTTAGACAATATGTTTTGTCAAATAACCAATGTGGTACGCCGATTATTGTTTACACATTTCAGGGTAAAATTATTGACGGTCGAATGACCTATCAGATTTGTCTTGAATTAGGTATTGAACCTATTTTCAAAGAAATTACTGAAAACCCTGTTGATTTTATAGTAAAAAGAAATTTACCGTATCGTGTAATTACGTCAAGAAAGCTTTTAGAAATCGCAGTTAGACTTTGGCAACTGGCAAAAAACGATTCGGCAATTTTGCCGAAAGCTGCATATAAAGATCTTCGCCAATACATAGCAGATATTTTCAAAATTGGTTCAAGAAACTTATCTAAAGCAATGATAATTTTTAATAATGCATGCCCTGAACTTATAGATGATTTTTTGAACAAAAAGGTAAGTACAGATAAAGCTTGGAAAATAGTCATAGCTAAAGACCAAGATGAACAACGTATGTTATTAAATACACTTGAACATGCTTATAACAGAATAAATTACTTTGATTCAGGTTTTCAAGTAAAACAAGACTGTAAAAATACTGACATATGCAATGCTGATAATTTTAATAAAGAATACCCTGCATTTTCTGATTCAGTGAAATTATTCAAGGGCAATTTTCGTGACGTTTCGAAGCATATACCTGATAATTCTATTGACATAATAATATCTGACCCACCCTACCAAAAAGAATGTTATGACTTAATACCTGAATTTGGTAAATTGGCACAAAGGGTATTAAAAGAAAATGGTATAATGGTTTTGATGGTCAGTACATTATCACGTTTTGAATATGAAAAAATTCTAAAAAACTTTCTTACACTACATCACATGATTGTCTATTTCATGCCGTCAAATGGGTTTACTGCATTACGTGGGCATAAATGCAATACATTTAAAATTCGCTATAAGCCAATATTAGTGTTTAGTAAAGGTAATTTGAAAGATATTGGCGCAATGAATGATGTTCTGAACTATGAATATATGTGCGAATTGTTAAATAGTAATAATGAAGATTCTTGTATAGTCATGAATGCAGGTAAAAAAGAAAACCGCAAAACAGAAACAGGTCACCCACATGCACAAGATTTGAATGGGTTTGAATCAATTGTTAATAGTTTTACTAAACCAGGTATATCACACGTTCTTGATATGACTATGGGTACTGGTACAACAGGGGCAGCTGCAATTAAAAATAATTGTTTTTTTACAGGTATAGAAATTAATGAACAACATTTTGATTGGGCATATAACAATTTAAAAAAAGTTTTTGATGAACACAAAGCTAATAATATTGTTGAATTCAGAAGTAATAATGACACTGCAACAGCAGCCTAAAACGGTTTGATTACCCTATAGCAATTGCTATAGGGTAAAATAAAAAGATTTAAAAAATGTAGAATTTGTATAACACATGCAGGATTGATTTTTATACTATAGAGAAAAACTGAAAGCAAAAAAAATATTTTTTAGTAAAGGAGTTTCTAATGAAAAATGACTTTGAAATGAAAAAAAACGAACCAGAGTTAATAACTACGAATGAACTAGCTTCAATGCTCTCCATGTCAAAAAAATTTATTGAAACCCACAGAAACCGGATTGTTGGGGCTGTAAAGATAGGCGGAGTATGGCGGTATAATATTCAATTGATCAGGCAGCGTATTGCAGCAGGCCGGGATATTTTCAACAAATAGTATTTGCAGGTAGCCTATGAAATTTTATAGTATATTGAACAAGTATGTTGAGCAGTACGGTAGAAAGGTTTCTATCGTATGGCAATAACCAAAATCGGACAGAATCTGTGGCAGATCAAAATTTCTGTCAGGGTGAAAGGCAAAGATTATCCTGTATCAAAACAGGAACAATTTTCAGGCACAAAAATTGAAGCAGAGATGCGGAGAACTGAGCTTATCAAACAAGTTCAATCCACATGTTCCGCTTCAAGCTCTTTGAAAACACAAAACAGTTTAAAGTACTTTTCAGAGCTGCTTTCTTCTTATCGTGAAAATTTGCGTATCACTGGTAAACTGTCTGTCTTTCATGAAAAAAAAATTGATTTTCTAGAAAAAGAGCTTGGACATATATCTATTGAAGAATTTCCAAGTAGATTTGAAGTATTTATCAGAATTTATCGTAACACACCCACCATTCACGGTAAAAAAAGGGGTCCGGCGAGTGCAAACCGTCTGATTGAAATCGTTAAGGCAGCATTTAACCATGGCGTAAAAACAGAGTTACTAGAAAGAAACCTGATCATACAAGCCAGGTTTCCAAAAGGAGAAGAAAAACCCCGTGATCGGTATTTGACAGAAACTGAGGAAGATGATCTTTTAAAAGCAATAAAAGAACATCGCTCGTACCTTTTGCCGTTTATTCAATACAGTCTTTCAGTACCATGTAGAAAAAACGAACTGGTAAACGCAAAAAGAGAGCAGTACAACCATTTCACTAACACTATTTATATTCCCGATTCAAAAGCAGGAATACCGATTCATAAACCGGTTCCGGAGTCCATGATAACATACTTCAGGAATATTCCTTCAGATTGTCCTTACTTGTTTTTTAGGAAAGATGAACATGGATACCATCCTCTCGGCGACTTTAAAAAAGCGTGGGCATACTGCTTGAAAAAAGCCAATTTGCAAAACTACAGGGTGCACGATCTACGACACAAAGCGGTTACATCTCTTATTGAACTGGGGAATAGTGAAAGTATTGTTGCGGATGCAGCCGGTTGGACTTCTACTAAAATGCTTAAGAATTACCGACACATAAACACATTAAAATCTGCTCAGGCAGTTATATTTCAAAAGCCTCTTGATCCAATAATAAAACAGTCTACTGAAAACGCTTAGCTTTACATTTGATCCACTACAAAACCACTACATTTCGAGAGTATTGTATAGTACTTAAGAGGAAACCTGTATTTCTCATTGAAGTATAGAAATGTTCTTTTTTTAATGGTAATATGCTGAAATCAGTGAAATTTGGGCATTTTGGCAATAAAAAAAGGGTCCCAATTTCTTGGAACCCTTCTATTTTTAAGCTGGTCAGGAGGGATTTGAACCCCCGACCCAGTGGTTAACAGCCACTTGCTCTACCGACTGAGCTACTGACCAGTATGTTTTCGGCTTTGATTTTACTGACTTTGTATATATTTTATACATGAATCAGTTACTAATTTCAAATGATGCTTAAATATAGTAATTTTGAAAAAGGATGTCAAAAACTTTTTATGTTTTTTTTGAAAAAAAGTTACACTTTTACAGTTTTAATCTGCCTTATGACATTTTTCAATTGTTCAGACCTTACATCATCCTCAGATCCTACAGATGTAAATGAAAACAGCAGAAGTTTAACCTACTCTGTCGCCATAGATGGAATGCATGAAGATTCAATCAGGTTCAGTCTTGTTTCCCAAAATTATTCGGATTTTATTCTCCCCTACATCTATTTCGATAATCCTGTACACAAAATTGACAGTTCAATAATAAAAGACATTGAAATCGTTGATGGACGTGGTGCAGAAGTATCATATTCGGCCAGCATCGTGACTATCGGAACTCTTCAGAATACAGTGATACACATCCCCGATAATATTTCGCAGCCTGTCACAATATCGTACCGTGTCAATCATAAGGCGGTTTCAAGCGGTAACAGAATCAATAATGATGCTGTTGAGCTGACTGATTCCACATTCTCCTGTCTTGGCAATGCAGTTTTCATAATTCCTTTTATTTCATCGGACCTTACGACTCTCTGGAGATCCAAAGTAACTTCAAATGTCAGTGTCAGCAGTAAACAGTCAATTCCTGTGTATGGTATACCTTCATCAGGTAAATATACATGTAATAATCTCTATGAACTTATTTTCAGTCAGATTTACGCAGGAAAAAAACCTCTTATTGAAGGATACGCCGGCGGCGTCAGATTTACTTTTGTCAATTTTTCAGACAGCGTGATCACTCCTGATTCGTGTTCTGCAATAGGGCCCCGCTTTTCAGCCATTCTTGATGAAATCCGCAAGACTTATGGAACCATCAATGATGACATGATTACTGTCAGTCTGTCAACTGTAGGCGGCGGTCTTGAAGGTACATTCAGTTTTACGCAGCTCTTGCCATCCGCAGGCAGTTTCTACTATGTGCTCTCTCATGAAGCACTGCATCAGTTTGTCGGTATCAGATGCGGAGAATATGATGACCCCTGGTGGAAAGAGGGCGCGACTACCTATCTGTCATATTTAATCGCTGTGCGTCTGGGACTCAATGATTTTGAAAGTTTCAGAAAATATATGACTGTGCAATTTACTTATGCAGACTCATCAGATTTCAATATGGCACTTTCTGATAATTGGTGGCGTGCCAACATGTTCGAGTCTGGAAAGTTTGACATAATCTATGTAAAAGGGGCCCAGGTTATGATGATCCTTGATTATGCAACCCGAGCTGCATCAGCCAACAGATATTCCATTGAGGATGTATCAGCATATCTTGTAAAGAATTTTGACGGCAGCGCGTTTCACAGAAGCGATCTATTGCAGGCATTCTCACGATTCGGCAATCCGGATGTGAACAGTATTTTCAATGAATATATTGACAAAGCAGGAGAGCACCCGTCAGACTCGCTGCTCAATTTTACATTCAACAGACTCGACTCACTGGAAGCATTTCGCTAAAACAAATACAAAAAAATGTGAAGGTAAAGGTAATTGTTAAGGCGTAATAACCTTAACCTCTGTACTCAAACGATGGATTCATTTCGTGTAATTCTTCAGTTATTATTCTGATAAGCGCGATTAATTCCGCAGATGGTTTATTTTTATATTCAGTATACATTTTCAGAAATTCATCAACTTTCTGATTGTATATTTTATTCTTTCCCTCTTCGGCAAGCTCCCTTTCCATGTGATACATGCTGCCGTCAGATATAATATCCATTATGTCAAAATATTTCCATGCCGTCAGACGCATTATGCGCAGAACATCATTCATGTGTTCAGACAGTGCATCAAGTACATTGACAAGTAATGCTGACGATCCCTGAAGATGAGAAAGCGCACTTGCAGCGAAACTGTAATACAGTGCAATGCGACCCTGATTATTATATTCCTGCATTACTGTTTTGTGATATGAGCCTTTATGATAATGCTTATGGAATATCCCAAGCGCAATCAGACTGAAATCTGCATTCTCCCTGTATACAACATACTCATTTCTTATTCCCGGATGCACATCAAGCCACATTCTTATGTCATGATCAAAAATTGAAACATACGATTTCTGCCCTGTAAATGCAGATGATGAAATAAATGAGGATAGAAGCCCTGCAAGATAAACATTAATCTCCTCATCAGAATCCCTCATACTGCCATCCAGATGAAGATCCGAGCGGGCTTTTATAATATGCTCAAGAAAGTACATATTGGTCTCTTCAAATGTTTTCTGTTTCAGATCATGAAAAATTTCAATCATTTTACCAGTATTCATGATCACCACTCCTGAAAAAGGGTATCACCATTGCGATCTATATGACATATATCGGCTTTTATAGACAGTATTATAATAATTTAACAGTTTTTATCACATATATTTTTTTAAAAATCATAATCTTAAAATTTTTTAAAATTTTTTCAAAATACAACTAAAGTTTTTATAAAATGTGCCGATAAAATTAAAGGGGAAGATTTTCTAACAGGGAGGTGTGTATGCAGGTTCATAAATCGGGTACTTCTGCGTTTCCTGTTGAATCGATTAAGCGTACGAATCGCCAGCTTCAAAAGATACTTGAAAAATTATCAACTGCTCAGCGTATAAATCGCGCAAGCGATAATGCTGCAGGATTGGCAGTATCAGAAACCTTGCGATCAAATATCCGGGGATTCAAGACCGCATCACAGAATGTTACAGATGCAATGTCTGCACTGAATATCACTGATGGTGTAGCAAATGAGACAACAAACATATTGCAGCGCCAGAGAGAGCTTGCTTTGCAGGCAAGAAATGATACATTGACTGATAGGGACCGTACAGCACTTGACACAGAATATCAGCAGCTTACTGAAGAACTTGACAGGCTTGCAACATCAGCCAATTTCAATACTCAGGATGTTGCAAACGGTGAAGGACTTGCGTCAGGAGAAGCAATAATACAGTCCGGAGCACAGGCTGATGATCAGCTTAAGCTTCCAAAAGTTGATTTTAAAGCAGCGACACTGGGTGTAACGTCAACATCAATCGGTACATCAGATAATGCGGCACTTGCGGTATCGGCCCTTGATAATGCGCTCAAAGCAGTCAACAGCCAGAGAAGTACTGTTGGAGCATCAGTCAATCGTCTTGAATCAACCGGCAACAATCTCAATGTAGCATTAGTAAACACACAGGCTGCAGAATCAGTTTTGCGTGATGAAGACATGGCGCAGGGGCTCTCTGAACTGACAAGTTACAGGCTTCTCCAGGAAGGAAGCATGGCAGCATTTTCAAGGTTTAATGATATTAACAAAAGTTATGTTAAATCACTGCTCGGATAGAATGTCTGAATTGCAGTTGTTAAGGTATTTAAAATGAATATCCTCAGTTTCCGGCGTAACATCTAAATGATTGCCCACCCGCCTCATGGAATTCAGGAGGCGGGTGACAGAGCGGCAGAAGTTGAGGTTTCCGGATAATATTAAACGCAGTTTGGTGACAACAGGATAGAAAAATGACACCATTAGTTGATAGAACAAAACTATATGCCCAGGTGCAGATCGATACGTCAAACAAACCCCGTATCATCTGTATGCTTCATGATCGCTGTGTACAGCTCATCCGCCAGCATATTGAAAGTGCGCAGCATGGTCTTTCAGCTCATCTTGTCAATGCACAGAACATAATTGCACAGCTGGAACATTCGCTTAAAAAAACTGATGACGTATCGGACGGGCTTTTCTATCTATATGATTACTCATATTGTCAGATAGAGAAGGCAGACCCGCCATCACTCAAATCAGCACTTTCCATAATGACAAGTATCCGTGATACATTCGAAGAGCTCATGAAAAGCAATTAACCTGCAACAGTCTGACTTTTAAGAAGCTTTCTGCATATTGGCAATGCAATAAAATATGTTGCAATACCGCATATCACAGAAAGAATCAGTGATCCGAAAAACCACTGAACAAAACCGGTTGCAAAATCATTTACCGGCAGATTTAAATACTTTATCCAGCTCTGCGGAATCCATTTGTCAACAACAGCAATATAGGGCGATAATAATCGCGATGGAAAAGATACTGCCCCGACATAGTATCCGGCAGCAATCCAGAATGGCAGAAGCGGTGCGGATGACACTGACACCCCAAGAAATGCAAGCGGCCTGTTAAGTCTTGTAATGAATGAAAGTGCTATAATAAGGAGCATCTGAAAACCATGAAATGGTGTAACACCGACAAGAACTCCAAGCCCAAGTGAACCGGCTGCCCTGCGTGGAGTCGTATTTGATTTCATTTCGTTAATAATAAATGTTTTTATTTTTGCCCTGATACTGAGTCCGCGCACTTTACGCACATTTTTCGGCAAAAAAAGCCGAACCATTGCAGCACGCGAATTTACTTTACTTATCCGCATAAAATCACGCACCGGCCTGAAATGTGAAACCCGTTCCTCTTTTGTCAAATACAGAAGATGCACAGGTACACTTTTCACTGGAATTTCGTTCCATGATGCAGTTATCAGTATCTCAATTTCATACTCGTAACGTGGATGATAGCATTCAAGCCCTATTATGCTGCTGAGTGGGTAGACTCTAAGACCGCACTGAGTATCCCTGATGGAGTTACCAGTATAGAATTTAAACCAGAATGCCCCGAACTGACGGCCAAATCTTGAGCGCGGCGGCTGCGCAACCCCGTCTTTGACGGTAATAACCCTATCTCCGATCCAGAGTGTCAGGGGTTCGTCATTTATCTTCTGTAACAATACAGGTATATCAATTGCCAGATGCTGCCCGTCTGCATCAAATGTAATTGCATGAGAAAAACCTTTACTATCGCAAAGCCTGAATGCAGCCTGAAGTGCTGCACCTTTCCCTTTGTTAATATCAAATTCTATGAGTTCGATATTTTGTATTCTGTGAAGTATCTCTGCTGTATTGTCTGTTGAACCATCATTGACAACAACAATATTTTCACAGTATTCCCTGACTTCATCAATTACTTTTGCAATTGTACCTTCATTATTATATGTCGGAATAATCACTACAGGTCTTATATTATTCATTAATCCTTCAAATTGCCCCAGTGAGCCTTTAATGTTTTACCTCGCCCCTAAATCCCCCGTATGGGTGCTTTATGAAAATCAGAATCTTATAAGCCCCCCTGCGGGCGACGCATCGGAGTACCCGACGGGGTGTGATTTAGGGGGCGCGATACAAATTTATTATCTCATCAAATAAAAACGATACATTATTTATGATTTCGCCAATCTATAACTTTTATTTTTTTCCGAGAATTTTTCCTGAACGATTGAATCGTTGCAGAGTTTGATATCAGTATTGGAAAATTTACTCTTGCCGCTGCCCGGAGCTGACTGGAGATTTTTTCAACAGCTGAAGGCGGCGCTGCAACATGTATTGACACGCGATCAGAAAGTGAATCATCACCCTCGAGAATTATCGCATAATCACTGATTTCACTTATTCCATCAAGAACATTTGTAATTGTCAATGGATAAACCGTTGTTCCCTTGAGCTTGATCATTTGCGATTTACGTCCAAGAATAGGCCCGACTCTTACTGAATTTCTGCCGCATGCGCATTTTTCAGATATTTTGAAAGTGATATCTCCAGTACGAAACCTGACAAGCGGCATTCCTTCAACACCAAGCGGAGTTGCAACAAGTTCTCCGGGTGTGCCATCCGGAACAGGTTTACCGAATTCGTCAACAATTTCAGTATAGATCAATTCCGGATGAGCGTGTCCGCCGGCACGGGCTTCGCATTCACAATATGAAACACTCATCTCGGTTGACGCATACGTGGAGTAGGCCGGGGCCCCCCAGAGTTCCTCAATTGATTTTCCGATAGTGTTAAGTTCCATATTCTGATTACGAAGGCTTTCGCCAATGCAGATCAGTTTCTTTACATTTAACAGTCGCACATCAAATTTCTCTTTTGCAAGTTCAAGCGCAAGCTTATTGAAATATGACGGTACACCGATAAGAACTGTGGGCCTTAGCAGCTCGAAATAGTACTTATGCATTTCATTAGGTAAAACTCCAAGACGCATGGTATTCGCGCCAAGCAATATTGACCCGCGATAATAAGCCATACCGGCAATGAAAAGTCTGTCAAGACTTACAAGAAGCTGCACACGGTCTTCTGAAGTAATCCCCGCTCCATGAAACGAAAGTGCTTCATTGAATGCCAGACGTTCAAGATCATTTGCTGTCATCGGAAAAAGAAGCGGTTTTCCGGTTGATCCGCTTGTGACTACAGTTTCAACAACATTAGCCGCATCAGCACTTGAAAATGATCCATTTTCCTTTGACACCTCACTCTTATCAGTCAATGGTAATGTCTGAAATTCTTCAATTGACTGTATAGAATTCGGATCAAATCCATCAAGCGCATTACGATAATACTGTGAAACCTCAAGTGCATGGCGGACGTGGTTACGAAGTGCACGTACAGACTTTGATTGTATCTCGTCTGCTGAGAGAAACTCCCATGAAAATTCAGGTTTAAAAACCAAGGATAACTCCTCCTGCAGGAAAAAAACTAAACTGATAAACAGGTGTCTCTGTGTGATTTTTATTAGAGTACAAATACATCCAGATATTTTCTCTGTTATAGATATTCTGTAGATCAAAATAGTAAATCACCTGGAAAACTCCAAATCCATATCGTCTTTCAATACGCAAATCGAGCCGGTGATAATCAGGATACTGGTCATTATTGAGATTTTCCTGACTTTCAATATATCGCTGATATGTACCGTCCCACTTAGGCCTTGTGAATGGCCTGCCCCCGAGATATCGCCACTTTGTGCTTATTTCAAATCTGTCAGCAAAAGGAAAAATTGGCGACATGGCTTTAAGCCACCACTTTGAGTGAATCTTTCTATACCATTCACGCGTAAGAAACTCTGTCTTGTATCCTGCTGTAATTGTAAATGCATTACGAAAATCATAGTCACTTCTATACATTTCGCCTTCATGATTTGGCCTTGGATCTTCATTGAACGCGCGGGAAAGCGAATATGCAAGTGAACCTGAGAAGTGATCCATGAGTTTTTTATGGAGGAAAAATTCGATTCCATAACTGTAACCCCGGCCTGTTGAAAGTACGCGATCAGACTGATCGTAAATATCAGCTGTCAACAAAGACGCATTCACAGGCAGGTCATCATATGACTTGTAATATCCCTCGACTGAGAGTTTTGCAGCCTGAGGCCTGAAATTATACTCAAATCCGGCAATTCCTGTAATTACCCGGACTGGTTCCAGATTATTATTCTCTTTTGCCGCAGTAAGATCCGTATATGAAGGATCCTGATACTGTACAGCAGCTGACGCCGTAATGTCAAGGGATGGTAAAAGAGAATACACTGTCCCGAGTCTTGGTGAAAAATAGTAACTATTATTATACGTAAACCCATCAGCCCGGACACCGGGAATAATCCTGAGTTTCTCCCGCGGGAAAAGTGTTGCAGATAGAAAACCGCCATATTTATAAGCAATATCATGCTGATTGCATAGGGTCTGATAAACCGAAGAACCGATTGTGTCAGGCCGCTCCCATATATCGATATCAAAATCACATCGTTTCAGGTAGGCTCCGGCCTGAATCTTGCTTTTATCAAGTGTCAACACAGCCTGTAATCTGGCAGTCTCTTCAATCTCAGATGACTTGTTTACAAAAAACGAATCAGTCACTCTGCTGTTGCCGATAGTGGTATCTGTAAATTCATAGCGATCAAAACCATTACCGCATCCGCTTAACGTCAAAATAGTACTGAACCGTGATGTCCACTTTGAATCAAGATTAACGCCGCCGGCATAAACATTGCCTCCGGATTCAATAATATCCCCATCAGTCCCGGCTTCATCATCTGCATTCTCAATTGTAATGCTGTTATCACCATAGAGAAAATTTCCCCATAATTTATGAATGCCAAGTGTCTGTGTGAGCTTTGCCTGCATACCCCAGTACCTGGGAATCGCAGTTGTACTTGCGAAATGAGCAAACAGATCAAGAAAGCTCTTTGACCCTGAGAGCATGAATGTTGAACCATTCCATAATGGCCCTTCTGCATGAATCCCTACACCGGCCATGCCGAGATCAACTCCGCCTATAACCATTTTGTCGTTGCCGTCCCGCAATTTTATGTCAAGCACCGATGATGCTTTTCCGCCATACTGCGCAGGTGGCGCACCAGCACAGAATGTAAGTCCGCGCACAAGTAAAGGATTAATAAGTGATACAACTCCCCCGCCCGACCCCTGAGAGGCAAAATGATTTGGATTTGATATTTCCATATTGTCCAGAATGAGCAGGTTTTCACCGGGGTTTCCGCCGCGAACGACAATCTCGTTTGTGTTATCACCGCCCGATGACACACTCGGAAGATCCTGCACTGCGCGCTGTACATCGACAAGTGCTCCGGGAGAGCGCAGAATCTCATCAAAATTCATTATCTTTGTTGATGTGGCCATATCAGGTGCTTTACGAAATGCATTTCCGGTAACAACTACCTTATCAAGCTTCTGTAAACCTGGAACGAGCTCCGCATCGACTACTTTGTCCAAACTTCCGGAAATATAGACATCATTGAGTGTAAATGGTTCGTATTTTTCATGCGTAAACAATAGATTTACGGAGCCATCAGGAACTGAATCGATAGTAAAATAACCGGCAGAATCAGTTACTGCTGAGAAATCTGTCCCATTCACAGAAACTATAACGCCTGCCACAGCCTTGTGTGTCTGTGAATTTTTTACAGTACCCCTGACAGCAGCCTCAGGAAATGCAATCAATACTATACAAAACAAGATATTTACATATAATATAAGTGACTGTATTTTGACTTTGATAAATTTCATTTTTAAACCGGCAATTCAGACATCATTAGTTAAGCAGCACCAAAATGCTGCGAAAAGTTCACACAAACAGCCTCTAATTTTTTGGCCATCGC
>Ga0209373_10001159_pt1 | contig 33163 bp, 26 predicted proteins | sample Higcelweek5metaG_FD_187173 | JGI IMG/M metagenome (GOLD analysis project Ga0209373, IMG submission 187173) | Freshwater pond sediment microbial communities from the University of Edinburgh, under environmental carbon perturbations - High... | ecosystem: Environmental > Aquatic > Freshwater >... | reverse complement strand
TGACAACCTGTCAACTTTTTTTTTATTTGAATTAGACTCAGTGCCTAGCGAGATCTGGAATCTAAACAATCAGATGTCCAAAACTAAACAGTTATTTTTATCCTTTAGGCATTTTAGGCACTCAAAACTTTAGGCACTTATTTTAACCGTTTCTCAATTTCGTCCAGTTTAATAATATCGACAATAGGCTTTCCCGATGGCGAGAAATTAGGTGTTTCGCAGGCAAATAAATTGTCGATCAGTTGTCCCGCTTCATCCATATTAAGCGGGTGGTTTTGGTCAATGGCCGAAGCCTTGGCCAGCGAAAGAGCTAGTTGTTCGCGCGCTTTCTCCCTTATATTTCCGGCCGTGCTTTTATACTCTTCCATAAACATTTCGATGATGCCTTTAGGGTCAGAGTTTTCAAGTATCCCCGGAATTCCATTAATAATAAATGTTTCGGGGCCAAACTCGCGTATGTCGAACCCAATATAGTTCAAATCTTCAAGCATCGATTGCAGAATAATAGCATCGGCACTGTTTGTCTCAAATGTTTGAGGGAATAGCAGTTGCTGGCTAGTTCCTTCGTGAGTGGCAAGTACTCTGATGAAATGCTCGAACAAGATCCGCTGGTGTGCCCGTCGCTGGTCAATCACCATCAAGCCCGATTTAACGGGGGTAATAATGTATTTATTCTTGATTATCAGGAATCTTTTTCCATTTTCAACCGGGATCGATGGTTCGTGGTTGAATATGGTAGTTTGTTGTTCTTCCTGCTGAATTTGAAGGTTGAAGCTGTGTTCATGTTCAAGAAAAGAATCTTCTTGTTGATATAGTTTCTGCCAATTTCCAAGATTATTTCTGTCGTTGTTCGAAGAAAATCCACGCGAAGGAATTGAGATGCTCCGTTCTTCAAATGGGTTATATGTTGGGTCGATCTTGATTTCAGGTTGAGTCAATCCATCGGTCGAACGTAGTGCAATAGGAATATCAACGCTCCCTTCCTGATCGAAATCGATGCTTGGAGCCACATTGAACTTTCCCAGCCCTTCGCGCACAGTGGCATGTAACAGTTGCCATATCGCACTTTCGTTCTCGAACTTTATTTCGGTCTTGGTTGGGTGAATGTTGATGTCGATTGTTCCCGGGTCTACTTCAAAACAGACAAAGTACGACGGGATCATTTCGCTAGGCAAAATCTTTTCGTAGGCCTGCATAATTCCTTTATGAAAGAAAGGATGCTTCATGTAACGACCATTAACAAAGAAAAACTGTTCGCCAAAGGTTCGGCGTGCAAATTTTGGTTGCCCTATGAAACCCGAAATCTTGGCAATTGAAGTTTCTGAATTTATGGGCACCAGGCTGTTATTCATGTTGCTTCCAAATATGCTGACAATTCGTTTCCTGAAGTTGGCCGCCGGAAGTTCGTAAAGAATTGTTCCGTTGTGGTAAATCGAGAACCCAACTTCGGGCGATGCAAGGGCAACCCGTTGTATTTCGTTGATGATGTGTTTTAGTTCGGTCGAGTTCGATTTCAGGAACTTGCGCCTTGCCGGAACGTTAAAGAAAAGATTCTTCACCATAAACGTTGTGCCGTTTTGGCATGAAACTCCCTCTTGTGTTTTTATTTCTGAAGCCGAAATATGAATGTAAGTCCCAATTTCGTCTTCGGCACGTTTGGTTTTTACTTCAACATCGGCAACCGAAGCAACCGAGGCAAGGGCTTCGCCCCTGAAACCCATAGTGCGGATAGCGAACAGATCGGCTGCATCCCTGATTTTTGATGTCGCATGGCGTTCAAAAGACATGCGGGCATCGGTAGGCGACATTCCCTTTCCATTGTCAGTAACCTGAATAAGTGTTCTTCCGGCATCTTTCAGCTGCACCGAAATTTTGTCGGCACCGGCATCCATTGCATTCTCAACAAGCTCTTTGATCACAGAAGCCGGGCGCTGAATTACTTCGCCTGCGGCTATTTGGTTGGCTACCGAGTCGGATAAAAGACGGATAATATCGGCCACTACACGTTTATTTTAGTAGGAAGTAAAACAACATGGCAAGAAGGGCAATAATAACGAACAGTCGGGTGTTCGATTTTCGACCAGAACCTTTTACTCCCCAACGGTTTCGTGTAAGTCCTTGTCTGAACGTTCCTTTTGCGATGTAAGGGGAGTAATTTCCGTTTTCGTCGCTTAATCCCATCTCAGCTCTGATGCGTTTCTCGCGGGCTTCACGTTCCTCTTTTGCTGGATCCCAATAACGGGGTTCGATATTGAATTTCCTTGGTTTCTGAACTTCAAAAAATTTTGCCATATTCTCTACGCTTTTTGAACTGTCAAAGATAAGTGATTACAAAAACTTTTGTCGGTTGTCCAGCAAAATTTCAACTAGAAGTTATCAATCATTCAAGTAAAAGAAGAATGATTAATAAGGCAGAACCAAGTTAAGAAACCTTCGATGCGATGAACTGAAGAGCCTAGCCGGCTTGAGGCGAGACGTAGATCAGTGGAGCTAAAAGTTAGCACTTTAACAATTTTTCATTAACAAAGCCAAGCTATATGAGTGATCCAAGTGTTTATAAACATTTTAAACGCACAAAAAATGAAAAACTTTAGAACTTTATTGCGAAAAAGAATCGTTTCATAATCAATATTTTCTAATTTTCAGGGATAATTCTTCAAACTATGTTGGTAAAATCATTTGGAAGCGCAGTTCATGGGATAGATGCAATAACTATCACCATCGAAGTTACCTCTACGCAGGGCATAAAGTTTCATATTGTGGGGTTGCCCGATAACGCCATTCGCGAAAGTCAGCAACGGATTGAATCGGCTTTGCGCGAAACAGGTTACCATTGGCCTAAGAAAAAAGTTATCATCAACATGGCTCCTGCTGACATTCGAAAAGAGGGCTCAGCCTACGATTTGCCAATTGCGATGGGAATATTGGCGGCTTCGGAACAAGTAAAATCGGAAAAGCTCGAGCGGTTTGTTATTATGGGCGAACTCTCGCTCGACGGCAGTTTGCAACCCATTAAAGGTGTATTGCCTATTGCCATTAAAGCTCGCGAAGAGGGTTTCGAAGGGTTTATTCTTCCGAAAGCGAATGCCCGCGAAGCAGCTGTGGTCAATAATCTGAAAATATATGGTGTTGAATCGATTAAAGATGTGATTGATTTTTTTGAAGATAAGTGTGAACTTGAGCAAACTGTTGTTGATACCCGGAAAGAATTCTTCGATAATGTTATGCATGCCGATCTCGATTTCAGCGATGTTAAAGGTCAGGAGAACGTAAAACGTGCGTTGGAAGTTGCTGCTGCTGGTGGTCACAATATAATTATGATTGGAGCTCCCGGGTCAGGAAAGACGATGCTGGCTAAACGGATACCTACTATTTTGCCTCCTTTTTCGCTCCACGAAGCGTTGGAAACTACAAAGATCCATTCTGTTGCCGGCCATCTCGATGGCAATACTTCGCTGATGACCCAACGGCCATTCCGGTCGCCACACCATACAATTTCTGATGTCGCATTAGTCGGCGGGGGTACATATCCACAACCCGGCGAAATTTCGCTTGCTCACAATGGCGTACTTTTCCTCGATGAACTTCCCGAGTTTAAACGTGCGGTGCTTGAAGTTATGCGCCAGCCGCTCGAAGATCGTAGAATTACAATTTCGCGTGCTAAGTTCTCTGTCGAATACCCTGCCAGTGTAATGCTGGTGGCAAGTATGAACCCTTGTCCGTGTGGGTATTACAACCATCCGACCCGCGATTGTGTTTGTGCTCCCGGCATGGTTGGCAAATACCTAAACCGCATTTCGGGGCCATTGCTCGACCGTATTGATATTCATCTCGAAGTAATTCCAGTTCCATTCGACAAACTTCAGAATCAACCAAAATCGGAGGGAAGCGGTGAAATTCGCCAGAGGGTAATTGCTGCCCGCCAAATTCAGACCGAACGCTTTAAAGACATTGACGGAGTTTACTGTAATGCGCAAATGAGTTCGAAGCAATTACGTACCTATTCGCAACCCGACGAAGCCGGTTCGCAGATACTGAAAACGGCGATGGAGAAGCTTGGACTTTCAGCCCGTGCCTACGACCGTATCCTTAAAGTTGCCCGCACAATTGCCGACCTCGAAGGCAGTGAAAGCGTGCAATCGTACCATCTTTCCGAAGCCATTCAATACCGAAGTTTAGATCGCGAAAGTTGGGGCGAGAAGTAGCTGCCATTTTTTGTTTCTAATAGTATTCTCTTTTGATTTAAAAGAAACAAAGAATTTTTATCTTCAACGGATAAAAATCAACATAAATCAGAAATGGCAAAACGTACCATTGGCATTCACGAAAAATTGCCTCTTTTGGAGAGCCTGCCTCTCAGTTTTCAGCACCTTACTGCCATGTTTGGTGCTACAATCCTAGTTCCTATTTTATTGGGTGTCGATCCTGCCATCACGCTGTTGATGAACGGAATCGGAACACTGCTTTACTCGTGGGTCACAAAGGGTGGCATTCCTGCTTACCTTGGTTCGAGTTTCGCGTTTATAGCACCGGTACTGCTGATTATTTCAAGTTATGGTGGATTTGCCCACGCTCAGTCGGGGTTCATTTTCTTTGGACTATTTTTCATCGCCATTTCGTTGGTGGTTAAAAAGTGGGGCATTAAGTGGATTGATGTGGTAATGCCGCCTGCCGTAATGGGGGCTGTTGTTGCTATTATTGGACTTGAACTTGCGCCAGTTGCCGCTCAACAAGCGGGGCTTGCACCATGGCCAACTGCCGTGGGGAAAATTGTAGAACCATTTGTGGTTGACCACAATGTGATGATTGTTTCGATGTTTACATTGTGCATTGGAATTGCAGGCTCAGTACTTTTCAGAGGTTTTTTGCAAGTTGTTCCAATTCTGATTGCCGTAGTTTCGGGGTATCTGCTTGCGTTAGCAATGGGCATGGTTGATGTTGCAACTATCAGTAATGCAGCGTGGTTTGCTTTGCCTAAATTTCAAACTCCGGTTTTCGATCCCAATGCCATCATTATTATTGCTCCTGCCTGCATTGTTGTTCTTGCCGAGCATATTAGCCACCTAATTGTTACCGGAAAGATTACTGAATCTGATTTAATGAACAACCCCGGCCTTCATAAGTCGTTGCTTGGCGATGGAATAAGCAATGTGTTGTCGGGGTTTTTAGGTTCGCCTCCGAATACCACTTATGGCGAGAATATTGGCGTTATGGCTATTACAAAAGTTTACTCGGTTTGGGTGATTCGCGGCGCAGCTATTCTTGCAATCCTTTTTTCTTGTATGGGGAAAGTCTCGGCTGCCATTTCAACAATTCCAACTCCTGTAATGGGCGGAATTACGATGCTCCTTTATGGGGTAATTGCTGTTCAGGGATTCCGAATGTTTGTAGAGCAGAAGGTCGATTTTAGCAAAAACAGAAATATGGTCTTGGCGGCTATTACATTTGTTGTAGGTGTTAGTGGTGCAAGTGTAAATATTGGTTCGGTTCAACTTAAAGGCATGGCTTTTGCTGCCATTGTTGGTGTTGTACTTTCGCTCCTTTTCTCGGTATTCGAGAAATTTGGATGGATGAACGAATAGATTGAAAAAAAAAACAATGACAAAAGAAGATTTTATAAAGAGGGCAATTGAAATTGCAAGTCAGAATGTTGCCGTTGGTGGTGGCCCTTTTGGTGCGATAATCGTTAAGGATGGTAAAATTATTGCAGAAGGGGTAAACCGGGTTACCAGCAACAACGACCCAACTGCACATGCCGAGGTACAGGCCATTCGTGAAGCCTGTGCGAAGCTGGGAAATTTTGAACTTAAGGGTTGTGAAATATACACCTCGTGCGAACCGTGCCCAATGTGTTTTTCGGCTATTTATTGGGCTCGGCTCGATAAAGTGTTCTTTGCGGCAACCCATTTAGATGCCGAAAAGGTTGGTTTCGACGACGCATTTATTTATCGGGAAATAAAATTGCACCACCAGCAACGATCAATTGCGTTCGAGGAAATTGACCTCCACGAAAAGTTAATGCCGTTCAGACTTTGGACTCAAAAAGAAGACAAAACAGCTTATTGATGGAATCGATCAGGCTCAGCTCATCCTTCTTTCAGCGCGATGTTCTTGCTGTTGCGCCCGAATTGCTTGGGAAAACTCTTGTTCGGAGCTTCGATTCAGGCGAAACTCGTCGCTACCGTATAACGGAAACCGAAGCCTATCGTGGCGAGGAGGATTTGGCTTGCCACGCCAGTAAAGGCCGCACCTATCGCACCGAGGTTATGTACCATTTGGGAGGTAAAATTTATATCTACCTTATCTACGGAATGTATTGGATGCTGAATTTTGTTACAAGCGAAGAGGGGCATCCTTCGGCTGTGCTAATACGTGGTCTCGAAGGGTTTTCGGGGCCTGGCAGGGTTGGCCGTGAGCTGAAACTCGATAAATCGTTTTATGGCGAAGAGTTATCAACTTCATGCCGAATATGGATTGAAGATTTCGAACCCGTTGAAAACTATCAAACTAGTCAGCGTGTTGGCATTGATTATGCAGGATCTGTTTGGGCTGGGAAGCCTTGGCGTTTCGTTATTCAATAATAAGCCGAGATGTGGTTTCTGCTTTCTTCTCAATTTCACAAAGTTTAAGACATTTTATAAAGACCCAAGTCGTTTGAAATGTTATTTTTGCCGTTCAGTTAAATCAGAAGTAATTCACAAATTCAATATTCTCATGAAGAGATTAAAAAGAAGATCGATCATAATTTTATCAGCCATTTTAATATCGGGGTTTGCCTTGATGGGGTTGAATAATGTTGACAACAAGAATTTCGAAATTGCCAAAAATTTGGACATATACTATTCTCTTTTCCGCGAGTTAAATACCTTTTATGTAGATGAGGTTGATCCGGGTAAACTGGTAAAAGAGAGTATCGACGACATGCTTTCTTCGCTTGACCCATATACCAACTATATTCCAGAAAGCGACATTGAAGATTTCAGGTTTATGACAACCGGCGAATATGGCGGAATTGGTGCGTTGATCTCAAAACATGGCGACGAAATCATTATTTCGGAACCTTATGAAGGTTTTCCCGCTCATAAATCGGGCTTAATGGCCGGCGATGTCATTCTCGAAGTTGAAGGTAAATCAACCGAAAAGATGAACACCGAAGATGTTAGCAACTTACTAAAAGGTTCGGTTGGACAAACGATAAAAGTCAAAATTAGTCGTTACGGGCAAAAGAAACCACTTGAAATAGACATTGTTCGCGAAAAAATTACAATCGACCCTGTTAGTTACTACGGAATGTTGAACAGCGAAACTGGTTACATACATTTGTCGAGCTTCACAAAAGATTGTGCCGAAAAAGTGAAGAAAGCAATGCTCGACCTCCAACAAGCAAAAGGTGCAAAAAGTTTGATTCTCGACTTAAGAGGCAACCCTGGTGGTTTGCTTGTTGAATCTGTCAACCTTTGCAACTTGTTTATAGATAAGGATTTGGAGGTGGTTAGCACGAAAGGGAAAGTTAAGGAGTGGGACAAAGTTTACAAAACCACAGGTAATCCTGTCGATACCGAAATTCCATTGGTTGTGCTTGTTAACCGTGGTTCGGCTTCGGCTTCAGAAATTGTTTCGGGAACGATGCAGGATTTAGACCGTGCCGTTGTTATTGGAACCCGCACATTTGGAAAGGGGCTTGTACAAACAACCCGCGACCTTAGCTACAATTCTAAATTGAAAGTTACTACCGCAAAATATTACATCCCAAGCGGCCGCTGTATTCAGGCTCTCGACTATTCGCACCGCAACGAAGATGGTAGCGTTGGCCATGTTCCAGATTCACTTATTACACAATTCTCGACCAAAAATGGTCGGAAAGTTTACGATGGTGGAGGTGTAATGCCCGACATTAAAATCGAAAATGAAGAGATTAGTAATCTTACAATTAGTTTAATAAGAGATTTCAAGTTGTTTGATTTTGCAACCAAATTCAGGTCCGAAAACCAAACAATTCCTACTGTAGACGAATTTGAAATTACAGATGCTATTTATAACAATTTTGTCTCTTTTGTTGAAAGTTCGGACTTCACTTATACATCCGAAACTCAGAAGAAACTTAAAGAGCTAAGAGAAACTGCAAAAGAAGAAAAGTATCTCGATTTTGCCGATAGTCAGATTGCTGAATTGGAAAAGAGCCTTGCTCCCGATCTCGACCGCGATCTTCAAAAGTTCCGTCCCGAAGTTTCGGATATGCTCAAGAGCGAAATCGTTTCGAGATATTATTATCAGGTAGGCTCGGTAAAGGCTTCAATACATGACGATAAGAGCGTTGAAAAAGCATTGAGTATTTTGGCTAACAAAGACGAGTACAAGAAATTATTGCAACCGAACTAGAGAAGGTTGTATAAACTATAAATTGAAGGCTGGATGCATTAGTATTCAGCCTTTTTTATTTTCAGGGAAATTGAAAAATGCAATTCGCCGATTAAAATCGACCTTTTACAATTTTGATAGGCAAAGTGTAACATTGCGGCACCTACCTTCGTCTTACTTGTGAAAATACAAACAGTTATTAAATGAAGATGATTATGAATAAGCTAAACCTACTAATTTTAACGGTTTTACCGTTGTTTTTCTTGTGCTGTATCGGGGTCGGAAATTTAGGACGAACAGTAAGTGGCAACGGAAATGTTGTAAAAGAAACTCGCCCAATTGGTCCTTTTAAAGAGATTAAGACAAGTGCAGGGGTCAATGTGTTCTTGTTTCAGGGCGATGAAGAAAAAGTTGTTGTTGAAGCCGATGAGAATATCCAAAATTGCATTATAACCGAAGTTAATGGTTCGACCTTAAGTTGTTATGTCGATTGCAATATTCGTCACTCAAAAAAGATGAATGTGTATGTCAACTATAAGTCATTGAACTCAATAACTGCATCGTCGGGCTCCGACATTAGTGGTGAAACGATCATTAAAGCCGATAATCTTGACATAAATGTAAGTAGTGGTGCCGAAATTAAAGTTGAGGTTGATGCGGAAAGAGTTAACTGCAACACTAGCAGTGGTTCCGATGCTGTTATTGAAGGAAAAACCAACTATTTTGAAGGAGATGCCAGTTCGGGCTCTGAAATAAAAGCGTCGGGCTTAACCTCTAAAAGTTGCAATGTGAGGAGTTCAAGTGCCGGTGAAATCGACATTACTGTAACCGAAAAAATTGACGCAAATGCAAGTAGTGGTGGCGAAATTGACTATGCAGGGAACCCTGAAATTGTAGACATTAATGAGTCAAGTGGGGGAGATGTAAGCCGACATTAATTCAACCTTAAATATTATATTCCGACAACTGGTTGTTGTGTCAATATTGAATGTGACCGGCAATCAGTTGTTTTTTTTCAGCCTCTATTAATCAGTTATTTATTGTTTGAATAAATGTCTTTTTATCTAATTGTTAACTTGTTCTGGGCAGTTCGGACAACAATGTTCGAATCTTAAAAAAGCTGTTATTTTTGTGTCCGTTAAAGAAAACTTATTACACAAAAAAATAAAATTTAATTATAAAAAAGGATATGAAAGTAACAGTTGTTGGAGCAGGAAACGTGGGTGCTACGTGTGCTCATATTGTAGCCGAAAAAGGTATCGTAAGTGAAGTCGTATTACTTGACATTAAAGAGGGTTTTGCCGAAGGAAAAGCATTAGACATTTGGCAAACAGCTCCAATCAATTACTACGATAGTCGTGTTATTGGTACTACAAATGATTATTCTAAAACTGCCGATTCTGAAGTTGTTGTCATTACTTCTGGTCTTCCACGTAAACCGGGGATGAGCCGCGACGACCTAATTTCGATCAATGCAGGTATCGTTAAATCTGTTACCGAAAACATCGTTAAATACTCACCAAACGCAAAAATCATTATCGTTTCAAATCCATTAGACGTAATGACTTACTGCGCATCTCTTGCAGCAAATAAAGCTAAAAACGAAGTAATTGGTATGGCTGGTATTCTTGATACTGCCCGTTACCGTGCTTTCCTTGCCGAAGCTTTAGATGTAAATCCTAAAGATATTCAGGCAATTTTAATGGGCGGCCATGGCGACACAATGGTTCCACTTCCACGTTACACAACTGTTGCGGGTATTCCTGTAACTGAACTGATTGATGCTGAACAACTCAACGCAATTATTGAACGTGCAAAAGTTGGCGGCGGCGAATTGGTTAAATTATTAGGCACATCGGCTTGGTATGCTCCAGGTTCTGCTGCTGCTCAAATGGTTGAAGCAATTATTCTTGATCAAAAACGTATTTTCCCAGTATGTGCTTACTTGGATGGCGAATATGGTTTGAAAGACATCTATCTTGGAGTTCCAGTGAAATTGGGCAAGAATGGTGTTGAAAAAATCATTGAACTTGATTTGAACGAAGAAGAAAAAGCATTACTTAATGCATCGGCTGCTGCTGTAAAAGAGGTAATGAACGTTCTTGATGACATGAAATTGTTCTAAAAACAATCAGCATATAAATACAGAAAGCCATTGGTGAAAACCAGTGGCTTTTTTTATAGTTCATTCCTTCAGAAGTTGTTTCATCAGTCTGGGAAGCTGAAGTATATTTACTTCGAAAAATCCCGAATTAGTTACTGGAGCATAGGTATTTACAACAGAACCTTTAGTGTAGTACACTGGAGTTGTTTCTTTCAACTGTTTTTTGATCAGTGCAATATTTCGGTTGAAATTTTCCATCTCAAAATCACGCAGTTTTACGTTAACGGTTTTTACGATGTATGCTTCGAAAGGTAGATAGTATTTATTGGTACTTGCCTGGTTTTTATTTGATACAATAACTTTCTGAATATAGGATATGTGGTTTATTTTCAGCGAATCAGATGGTTCTACCTTGACACTAAAATACCCTTCTTCATTTGTCCTGTATGCTTTGAGCGAACGGTAATTCACAATAAGCGCATTTTCTATGGGTATTGAATCTTCATCGAAGACATACCCGCTGAAGTAAAATGAGCTGTCGAGAGTCTGAGCTTTCGCAATAACAGCAATAACAATGAGGAAAAAAAAGAGTATTACTTCTTTCATTCGCTTTTTTAAGCAAAGCTCTTAAAAAGTTGTGTTAAAGCGATTTAAATATTGCCAATATTGCTTAATGATCTGTAATAAAATAAAAAACGACAGAATAAAAATCCTGTCGTTTTAAATATGTCGATTAATGATTGTTCTTATACAAACTTATCGCCTTTCGCAATTTTTACATCGTTTACGAACTGCCTTATTTGTTGCTCGTCTTCTTTGCGGCAAATAAGAATTGTGTTGTCCGATTCAACAACAATGTAACCATCAAGGCCTTGTACTACAACAAGTTTATCATCGCCCATGTTGACTATACAGTTTTTCGTGTCGTACAGTTTTATGTTTTTACCTTTTATGGCATTGTCGGCGCTGTCTTTTTCCGAGTTGTCCCACAATGAACCCCAAGTTCCTAAGTCGCTCCATCCAAAATCGGCACACAATACGTACACGTTCTTGGCTTTCTCCATCACACCATAGTCAATAGATATATTTTGGCATTCGGAATATGCTTTGCTTAAGAAAGCTTGTTCTTCGCGGGTGTAATAATATTTTGTTCCTTTTTCAAACAGTTCGTTCACTTCGGGAAGGAATTTCTCGAATGCGCTAAGTATTGATTTTAGAGACCAAACGAAAATACCTGAATTCCAGAAGAATTCACCACTTTCAACAAAAACCTTTGCCATTTTTAGGTCAGGCTTTTCAGTAAAAGTTTTTACCTTATAAAGGTTGCCATTAGCATTTTCGGTATCGTCGACGTTGAACTTTTCGCTTATTTGAATGTATCCATAACCTGTTTCTGGGCGGTGAGGCGTAATGCCAAGAGTAAGTAGTGCGTCGTTTTTCTCAACAAAGCTTAACCCTTTCATTAACTGTGAAGTAAACTCATCTTCTTTGGTTATTAAATGGTCGGATGGCGCAACTATGATATTCGCGTTTTCATTCTTTCTTTTGATTTTGTGACAGGCATAAGCAATGCACGGAGCTGTGTTTCTGCGCATTGGTTCGCATAGTACTTGTTCTTCTTTCAACATGGGAAGTTGTTCAAGAACCATTTCTTTATAATCGAGGTTTGTAACGATTAAAAAATTCTCAGTCGGACAAATCTTGTTGAGGCGTCTAAATGTTTGTTGAATAAGTGTTTCTCCTGTTCCGAGGATATCAATGAATTGTTTTGGGCGGGATGTTTTGCTCAGAGGCCAAAACCTGCTGCCAATTCCCCCTGCCATAATCACGCAAAATAGATTATTCATGTCAAATTGTTTTGTTCTTAAGTGTCGAAGATAAAACTTTAAAGTATAATGTCAAATGTTATTCTTCAATTGCTTTATTTTAATTCAATGCTGAATTTCAAAATAAAAGACTGTCAATGAGATGACAGTCTTTTATTGTATGTAAAACTGAACTTTTCTTTTCTCTTATTTTGGTTGCATTCTGATTATAGGTATCATCATCTCTTCCATTGAAATACCTCCATGCTGGAATGTATTTTTGAAGAAGTTGGCATAGTGGTTAAAATTGTTTGGATAGGCAAAGAAATCCTGATTTCCTGCAAATATGAACGTTGTGCTTACATTTGGTGCCGGTAATTTTGCCTCACTAGGTTTTTTTATATCGAAAACTTCTTTTGGATTGTAATTCAGATTTCGGCCAAGCTTGTATCGCAGATTCGAATTTGTAGTTCTTTCACCTATTACTTTCAAAGGGTTGCTTACTTTAATTGTTCCGTGATCGGTGGTTAATATCAGTTCGAAATTATTGTCGCGCAACTCCTTAAGTAATTCGGGCAGCCCCGAGTGGTTGAACCAGCTAACCGTTAGCGAGCGGTAGGCTGCTTCGTCTCCGGCCAATTCTTTAATCATGTCCATCTCTGTTCGGGCATGCGAAATCATATCTACAAAGTTGAAAACCTGCACAGCAATATCCGATTGAAGGATTTGGTTCAGGTTGTCGGTTCCTTTTCGACCTGTTTTTGCATTTGTAAATTTTTCGAAATAGAGTTTTTCTTTCCGTCCGTTTCTAATCATTTGTTTCCGAAGAAGTTCTTCCTCAAAATTATTTTTTCCTCCCTCTTCGTTGTCGTCCTCGAGCCAGTATTCCGGGTGTATTTTCTGAATATCGGAAGGCATAAGCCCCGCAAAAATACTGTTTCGGGCATACATGGTTGCTGTTGGAAGTATCGAAAAGTACATTTCGTCTTTTACGATAGTGTAATATTCGCTGAAGATTGGGCTAAGTGCTTTCCATTGGTCGAAACGGATATTATCGATCAGCATTACAAACACTTTCTTTTTTTCGTCGAGAATTGGGAAAATCTTTTTCTTGAACAGATCTGGTGAAATTATTGGTCGTTCTACATTTTCAAGATTAAGCCAATTCAGATAATTTCTTTTTACGAAACGGGTGAATGCATTGTTGGCTTCGTTTTTTTGCATTTGCAGCACTTCGTCCATCGCTTTGTCGTCCGACGAGCTAAGTTCCATTTCCCAAAATATCAGTTTGCGATATACATCTTCCCAGTCGGGTATTGTAAATGAGTCGTTTATCTGCATTCCAAGTTTGGAAAATTGCATTTGGTATGCCGATGTGGTTTGGCGTGTAACCAGTTCTTTCTGATTAACGTTTTTCTTTATCGAAAGAAGAATTTGTTTTGGATTTACTGGTTTGATCAGATAATCGGACATTTTCGAACCAATAGCCTCGTCCATAATTGCTTCTTCTTCGTTCTTGGTTATCATCACCACTGGCACAATATTGTTGATCTCTTTAATCATGCTCAGTGTTTCGAGGCCACTGTATCCTGGCATGTTTTCATCAAGAAAAATAATATCGAAGTGTTCTTCTTTAACCATGTCGATAGCATCGGCTCCATTGGTGGCTGTCTGAACGTCGTAATCTTTGTTTTCCAGAAAGATGATATGTGGTTTCAGTAGGTCGATTTCATCATCGACCCAGAGAATTTTTAACTTTTTGTTCTGCATGGCTAATTGATTCTATATTTATGAATACTGATTAAATAACAAAGCTACGAAGCAATTATTGTGCAAGTCCAAAGCGGTTATGGTTTTTTAACTAATAGGCCGCCTCGTAAAATTTCTGGTATTCGCTTATCTCTTTCGAATCTTTCAGCTTTTGAAGGTTTTCATCGCTGATAAGGTAGCTTTTATAGTCGATATTTCGGAGCGACATGCTAATGCGCTGATCGGCCTTCACGTTTTCCATATAACTTCGGGCATCGGCTTTGTTGCCAATACCTTTTACAATTATTAATGTGCCCATTTTTTCGAATGGTTCTTGAACTACTTTTAGATTCAACGCGCGGTATTTCATAGCATTAAACCTTGTGAGGTAGGTCATCAGCAACGCTTGGTTCGATCCTTCGGCAGGTAGAATGAATATGAAATTGTGCGTTGCGGTTGAGTCAAACGAAAACAGCTTATAAACAGGTTCTACCGGAGCAGCTTTTGTTTTCTGTTCTGTCTTTTCTTCTGTTTTTGAAAGAGCTGGCACTTTGGCCGAATCAGTAGCCGCCGGTTCTATCGATGCTTCGGGGCTTTTTATTTCAGCTTTAGTAGCTTCTTCAGGAACAAAAGCAGTAGTTGCGGTTGCAGGTTCCGATTTTGTTTCCTGAACAGATTGCGTTGCGGCCTGAGTTGGCTCAGCTTTTTTCTCGGCTTGCTGTTCTGTTTTCTGTTCTACTGTTTGTTTTTCAACACTTTTGGTTGTTGGTTTATTTTCTGTTTGATCAACCTTTTCTTCTTTCACAGGTTCGGCTTTTACCTGCACTGGTGGTTTTCTGCGGATGTAATTAGCTTCGTAGAACTTTCGCCATTCGCCAATACTATCGGTTTCAGTAAGTTTTTTGAGGTTCTCGTCGCTAATAACGAAGCTCTCGTACACCGCGTTTTTCAACGACGAAAAGAGTTCATTTTTTACCGCGGTTTGCTTTAGGTAATCCAATGCATCGCTGGCATTGGCAAACGAAGAGACGGATAGAAGTGTTGCTTCTTTCAATCTGCCAGGTATCACCTTTAGCCTCTTCTCTTTGTGCAATGTTGAGTTATACCTTACAAAATCGCGCATCAGATAGCCTGTTGCCATATTTTTCTGGGGTATCATTATTGTATATGAGTGAGGTTTATTGTAATCGAGATTGTAGAATTGTTCCTTTACAACGGGTTTGTAATCAGCATCTTTTGTGTCAACAACAACATATTCGCCTTGTTCTTTTAACTCTTCCGACGTATCTTGGTTCAGCCTTGCAATAAGTGCTTCTGGCGAATCGAGTTCCTTCTCTGTGAATTTTCCGGTTGTGATGTTGCTGTAATTCTTGACAAAGAAAGCGATATAATCATTGTACGATTTCTGGCTCAACATTTCGCGGTAGTTATTGCTCGAGGCCACAAAATTGAGGTACGATTTCCCTGCAAGAGTTTTAAAAACTTCTGGTTTTCTGATTATTGAAAGGAAATAAACTAGAGCGCTCTCTTTGTTTTCAAAATTCCGCACAATAAGCATTTTCGTTTCCGAGTTGAGGCTTTCGCTCTCAATTTCAAAATCGAGAGAGGTGAAATTGTCAAGATTGTAGTTGGCAATATCGAATTTCAATCGGTTTATGTCAACAGAGGCTTCGTTCGGATATGCAATGATGAAATAGTGCAGCAAGTCGCTGTCTTTGTTCCATTTACTGTCGATAGAATCGTTGGTTTGAATGTTTTGAGGTAAAAGTTCGCTGTTTTTTATCACATCGTTTAAATATCCTGCGCTAACCAACTGGTTGTAGTCTTTCAATTTATCTTCTTTAATTAAAGCAAGTATTTTTTGAGCTAGTTCTGTTGGTTCAGATGTTGGATATTGGGCAATATAAGTTTTCATGGCATTAGCAAATTCGCTATTGCCTAAGCCTCTTGATTTTGAAACGGTGTTTACAAATTGTGCTTTTGCTGCTAACGAAGTGTCAGGGTTCATGCTCATTACCTGATTACTGTATTGGATTGCCGATTCAAAGTCGCGCTTTTTATACGAATTGAAAGCCTGATTGTACAGATTGTTCATCTCCTCTTTTCGGGCAGCTTCTTCAACAAGGAAATTAGGATTTATGAGGTATTTGGCGTAATTCGAATCTGGAAATTTCCGAAGAATTAATTCACGGTAGAATGTTGAACTATCTGTGTTCCCGATTGTTTTGTGCAAATCCCAAAGGTTGAAATAGCTTGTGAGTTCATAGATGTTTTCGGGGTATCTTTTGTTCAGACTGGTAAAGTTTTTTGCCGAATATTCGAAATCGTTGTATTCTGTTTTCAGCAATGTAGCTGAAGTAAAAAGGGCATCGCGCACTTTGTTGTTCGAAACTTTCATTAATGAATCGGTACGCGGAATATCCTGAAGGTAGTACTCTTTCGAAGTTGGGTCTTCAATGCGCTTCACTGCTTCTTCTTCCATTACACTGTCGAGTTTTTCGGCAACAGGCTCGCCCGATTCATCTAAAGTGATTTCCGATTTATCAATACGCCTCCAATTATCTTCCAGTTTCCTTTTCCCAAAAAGTTTCTCAAATTCTTTCTTTCCGTACGAAACGGTAGATGTGTTATAGAAATAAAAACTCGATCCGGTGTTCGAAAGTTTCATCCTGCTTGATGTTGCCGAGTAATAACTCCCTGCATCGCCTCCAGCATTTTGTGAAGTCATGAGTTCTTCCTGTTTTTTCTTCTCGGCGTCAATCCAGCCCTGAATTTTATCATTAAGCTCGATGTCGCTAAGTTTTGCAAGTTTTTGCAGACTATCCTGTTTTTCAACTTCAACTAAGCTTGTAACCAATTTGTTGAGGTTGTTATATTCTTTTGAAATGGCGTCGTAGTTAGGGTAATTTTCATCGATTACAGCCATTGCCGAGTCGTAGTAATTTCCAGCCGGTATGTAATTTTTTCTTTCGAAAAGAACTTCAGCAAGGGTTAAACAACCCAGAGCACGTTGATGGGTGTTTTCGGTTGATAGTGCCACCGATTTCTTATACAGTTCAATTGCTTCGTCTGTTTTTCCTTCGTTGTTCGATATTTTAGCCAATGCGAAATATATCTGGTCATAATAAGGTTCGTTCCACCTCTTTTTCAGCATTTTCTTCAGGTCTTTACGAAGTTTCGAAGCACTTTGGCTCCCCGTAAATACTCCCGCACTGTTAATTCTGGCATTAAATAACATCTCATATTCTGGCCGGCGGCGTATTACTTGCTTGTAGGCTTCGAGAGCCTGTTCTGGTTTATTAGTCTCCTGATAAAGTTGCGCCAGAATGAAAGTGTACCTTGTTTTTCGTTTGTTTCCCTTAATGTTTTTAATTCCAATATTCAGATAATGAATGGCTTCGTCGAAATGTTGTTGCTTTAGGTGCATGTCGGCAGCAACAATTGCAAGTTCACCATCGAGTTTTTCGGGGAACAAGTTGTCTCCATCGAGGGTTTCGATTATCTGTTGGGCTTCGGTGTAACGCTCCATTTCGCTATAACAACGTATCAACCAAAGGTAAGCGTTGTATTTTGCGGGGTCGTTTTTGTATTTTCTGACTATGAGCTGGAAAGTGCTGCTCGCCATTATGTAATCTTTCTTGTAGTAGTAGCCTTTCCCAATCATCATGTAAGCATCATCGACCCAACTGTTGTATTCGTTTTTGGTCTCAGCTTTCTTTTTGCCTTTCGATTTACTCTTTTTTGGTGGTTTTGTAATTGAGTGGAATTTAATGAGTTTTGTTCCTTTCTCAATGGCAGTGGTCATGTCGCCCGTAACTTTTTCTTCCGTTTTGGGCAAACTTTCCTTGAAAACCGGAAGTACCTTGGTGTAATCTTCCTGAACCTCTTTTTCAATTTTCTGAATGCCAATTTTCATGGCTTCGTTGCCATTAAAATATACATTGTAATGAGAGGTGAGATTGTGGTAACCTCTTGACACAACTGTGTTTTTCTTGGTACTGCAACCTACAAGAAAAACGCACAGGAGGACTGATATAAAGTATTTATGGTAATATTTTTTCAAAGTAAAAATCTTGTTTCGGAATTAAAAACTCCATTTTATGAAATATATTGTATTCTTTTTGGTCAAGGTTAAAATTTATGCAAAAATACTAAACTTTGCTAAGATCGCATTTGCAATAAAAAACGGAGATACTATACCTACTTCTTTTTATTTGAATCATATTGCGTAGAAAGTTTGCTGTTTCTTTTACTGTAGAATATATAGATAAGTAAGCCCAAAGCCATCCATATAAATAACCTCATCCAAGTGTCAAACGGCAGAGCAATCATTTGTGATAAACAGATTACTATGCCAGCAATAGGCACCCAGGGAACAAAAGGTGTTTTGAATGGTCGTGGTATATCGGGGTTCGATTTTCTCAAAATAATTATGCTGAAACAGACAATAACAAAAGCTAGCAATGTTCCGATAGAAACCAGTTCGCCCAATAAACCAATTGGTAAGACTCCTGCAATAAGGGCAGAAAATAAGCCTGTTATGATTGTTGGAACGTATGGTGTCTTGAATTTTGGATGAACTTTCGCGAAACTTGCAGGGAGTAACCCATCTTTTGCCATCGAAAAGAAGATGCGGGGTTGCCCCATTAGCATTACTAAAACAACAGAAGTTAATCCGGCCAGCGCTCCAATTTTTATTAAAGGGCGAAGCCAGAGAAGTGATTTTCCTGCACTGTCGATAGCTACAGCCATTGGTGCCGACACATTCAAATCTTTATAGTTAACTATACCGGTCATAACGGCCGCTACTGCAACATAGAGAACTGTACATACTGCAAGTGATCCCAGTATGCTTCGGGGCATGTCTCGGCTTGGATTTTTTGCTTCTTGTGCAGCTGTCGATAGTGCATCGAACCCAATGTAAGCGAAGAAGATTACACCGGCGCCAGTAAAAATTCCGGAAATGCCATAAGATCCGAACTTTCCGGTGTTTTCAGGAATAAAAGGAACCCAATTTTCAGTGTTGATGAACGAAAGCCCGAACCCAATAAAGAGAAGGATTACAACAATTTTTATAAATACAATAATATTGTTGATGCGGCTCGACTCCTTAATGCCAATAATAAGGAGCGCCGATATCATTAAAACCAAAGCTACGGCTGGAAAATTCATTAGCGAGCCGGTAAGTACCCATCCTTGTCCTGCAATGTGATCAAACGGAGCCGAGCAAAGTTTTTCGGGAATAACGATGCCAAAATCTTTCAAAAAGCTGACAAAATACCCAGACCACCCAACTGCAACAGTTGAAGAAGCAAAGAGGTATTCCAAAATCAAATCCCAGCCAATAATCCAGGCAACGAATTCACCCAGAGTTGCATAGGCATACGTATATGCACTCCCCGAGATTGGTATCATCGAAGCAAACTCGGCATAACATAGCCCTGCAAAAACACACCCAATTCCCGATAAAATAAATGATAGGATAATTGCTGGTCCTGCATAATTTGCTGCTGCGGTGCCAGTTAGTACAAAAATGCCTGTTCCTATTATTGCCCCAATGCCCAAGGCTATTAAATTCCGTGCGGTTAATTCCCGTTTTAATCCAGAATCGTTATTTGCCTCGTGAAGCAAAACATCGATTGATTTTCTCCTAAATAGTTGATTCATCTGACTCTGTGAAAAATGCAAAAAGCTGATTTTGGTTTCGATGTCCAAATATAATCAGTATTTTGAATAAATGGTTGATGGTGATTAATGCCGTTGTTTTCTTTATCAGAAATAAGACATTGGCTCACGTGGCTAGGGAATGCTTTAATGTGAATTGAACTTCTTATTATCAGTTGTTGGGTTAAAAAAAATTAAAATGCACGTCCAAACATTAAAAGAATTGATAAAATAATTTAGCATTCAAAGAGTTTCACATATTTTTGAGCCGCAATAATTCCAACTGCTTATCCATAATATTTTTATGATGACATTTAAACTTCTGTGGATTGTAAATCTGTAAGACGGAAATTGCGTTAGATTAACTAGAAATTCATTTTTCAACTGAAAACGAATATGATTCATTCTTTTAGGCAAGTATTTAGCATTTTGTTCTTTCTTGTTCTTTTCTGCGGAATGGGAAAAGGGCTTAATGCTCAAAATTCTGAAATAGATTCTATTTCAATACAATCGAGAATAACATTTAGCGATCCAAGTTATATAACCTTGCGGGGTGGGGTCGGGAACATTGAAAATTTAGTGTACCAAGCCAATTTGGCCCCCGATTTAACTCTTCGGTTTAAAAAATACCCCAATCTCGCTCTTGAGCTAACACCTCACATATTATTACGGATGATTGATCAGTATTCTCATCCGGTGAGAACTCCTTCATTTATGCCTAAAGCGACAGTTTATTATCGTCTTAAAGGAAATTCACCAGAAAAAGAGACTATACCTTTCTTGACTTTTGGGCATCATTCAAATGGTCAGGAGGGCGGTTTTTATTATCCTGATAGCCTTGAAGTTAATGGCGATAGTATTATCAATAAGGTTGATGGAAGTTTTTCGTTGAATTACTTTACCGGAGGTGTGATGTTGTTGGGTAATGATGATAAAATCTTCAACCCGATGGTTAATGCGAAGTTCTCGTTTCAGTATTACTTGATTCGTCAGTTAACCCTGAAGAATATATATGGTAAGTACCGTTTTTCTGCAACGCTGGAATCGGATATTGCTGTTTCAAAAGAGAAGCCTGATTTTGTTAGTCAGCAAATGTCTCGATCAAAAATCACTAGTTCGTTACAGGCCGGTTGGATTGCAGGTGAAATGCTTAATGCAAAAGCTCTTGATTTGGACCGTCTTATTGTTAGTTGGACTCTATCTTATCAGCCTGCACGGTTTAGCGATTTTGCTTTATTTGCCCGTTATTACTATGGACAAGATTATTACAATATAAATTTTGACCGTACATTAAGTTTACTTCAATTTGGACTTTCAATTAAAAAGATTGGCAATTAGTTTAATGTGTTGATATAAAACAAAAAGAGACTATCCATTTGGGCAGTCTCTTTTTGTTTTATAAGCTTGTTTTATTCTAATAGTTCATAGTCGTGCATCGATTTCATGAACGCTACAAAGTCGTTTTTGTGTTCAGAATCCATCCATGCCATTGCACTGCGAGGATGTTCGTTCATCGCTCCGGTAATTAAATATGGAACATGGTAGCCCCAGTCTATTTTGTTTTGCCATGGATGTATGTGTTCCTGAATGGCTTGTAATAAAGGCAGTAAACGATATTTTGGATTTTTAAGGAATGCGATCAGGATCTCAATAGGACAGTTGCCTGCTCCTCGCCCCATTCCCAGCAGAGTGGCATCGAGCATGGTTGCTCCTTGAATAATGGAGGTAATTGTGTTCGACATAGCTAGTTGCATGTTGTTGTGAGCATGAATCCCAATTTCTTTATTGGGCAGTGCCTCCGAGTATTTCTTCATCAAGTGGTCAATTGATTCGCAATGCATACTCCCAAAACTATCAACAAGATAGAAAATTGGAACGCGCGATTTTGCCACATCCGAAAGAGCTTCGTCGAGTTCAACTTCATTTACTTTCGAAACAGCCATCAGGTTTATAGTTGTTTCGTAACCTTTATCCATGCAGTGGTGGGCAAGAGCAATTGCTTTATCCATTTGGTGAACATAGCAGGCCACACGTATCATTGTGATCAAACTTTCACTTTTGGGTGGAATATCGTTTAGGTCGATACGGCCAATGTCGGCCATTGCCGATAACTTCACTTTAGGTTCGCCTTCTCCAACAATGCGGCGCAGGTCTTTTTCGTCGCAAAATTTCCATGGGCCAACAACGTCGCGCGAAAATGCGCTTTCGCTACTCTTATATCCAATTTCCATGTAATCGATTCCAGCTTCGGCACATGCGTCGTAAACACCTCTTACAAATTCATCGCTAAACTGCCAGTTGTTCATTAACCCTCCGTCGCGAACGGTGCAGTCTACTACCTTTATTTCTTTCTTATACATTTAGTTATGTTTTTTCTAGTTCTTCTACTTTTCTTTTTTTATTATCTCGAACTCTTTCAAAATGCTGTGTTCAACTACGATGCTAAAAATGTGTTCGTAAGTTTTTTTGTCGAGGCCGAGTTCTGCAGCCCAACCTCCCCGCTGGTCAATTACCTTGTTCTTTCGGCTTAAATCAATAATTGCATCTGAATTGTTCTCTTTGAATTTCACAATCTCTTTCACATATTCAAACCGTTTGGCAAAAAGGCTAATGATTTCGAGGTCGATTTTGTCAATCTGAGCTCTGATTTCATCTTTTGATTTGCATTCTGCCGGTTTCGTCAAATTATTCATCTATTAATATTGAATTGAAAGATATTAGCCCGTTAATTCTTTAAATCGAAATTTATATTGGCAAAAATATTAAAAATCGTCAATTTTTAAAGTGTTATTATTTCCCTTTTTCTGTATTTTTTTGAATTCTAGTTTTTTTTAGGATTCTCGCTGTTCACTAAAACAGAACTGTGATTACTACGAGTTGGGCATTTATTAACAATTTTGCTGAATTAAATTATTAAATTGAAGGTATTGTGCAATATATTGAAGGTGACATCGTTTTTGTAGAATAAACTAACCTTTTAATAGTAAAAATATGATTCCATTCTTTATAGCACTTGCAATTATGATAATTGCTTTTGTTGCCGTAATGCTGAAGGAGCCTTCGGCAAAGGAGAAAAAACAGAAATAAGAATTACAGCAAGAAGAGAAATTGATTGTTGCAAAAAGAGAAAGGGCATCAATTACTGATGCCCTTTCTCTTTTTGGTATTTATTGTATTAATGTTGTTCCCGATTATTCAAATATACTTCGAGCCGGTTGAGCCCTTCTTTTATGTTTTCCAATGAGTTGGCATAAGAAAATCGAAGATACCCTTCAGCGTTTTCTCCGAAATCGATTCCTGGAGTTACTCCAACATGAGCTTTTTCAAGAATGTCGAACGCAAGTTTGTACGAGTCGTTCGAAAGATGTTTTGCATTTACTAAAACATAGAAAGCACCTGTTGGATTTCCGCAAATTTTAAAACCTAACTCTTGTAATCGCTTTGTAATGAATAGCCTTCGTTCGTTATAAATAGTTTTCATGTGTTCAACGTCGGATGCTGCGTGTCGCAATGCTGCAATTCCTGCTTTTTGGGCAGTCGATCCGGCACAGATGAACAAATTCTGCTGCAATTTCTGCATTGGCCTTATGTATTCTTTTGGTGCTATAATGTAGCCTAACCTGAAGCCCGTCATTGCAAATAGCTTAGAGAACCCGTTTAAAACAAAGGCCTTGTCGGTATATTCTAATATAGAATGTGCTCGTTCTGAATACACTAATCCGTGGTAGATTTCGTCGGAAATGATTGTTGTTGGCAGGTTGGCAATCTCGTTCAACGTGTCGGGCGACAGAAGATTTCCTGTTGGGTTCATTGGGCTGTTAATTAGAATAGCACGGGTTCGGTCAGTGATTTTTGTTGCAATATTTTCGGCACGGTATTGAAACCCATCTTCTTCATAAACCGGAACTTTAACTGCCTTGGCATCAACAAATCGCACAAAATTAGGATAGCAGGCATAGCCGGGGTCGGAGAGGATGACCTCGTCGCCTGGGTTGCACAGCACGCCAAGTGCCAATAATATTGCCGGCGATGTTCCCGATGTGACTATGATTTGATCGGGAGAGATGGTTACTCCATATTGCTGAAGGTAGTATTTGCACAATTCTTCGCGGAGTTCAGGGTCGCCAAGACTGTGAGTGTAGTGAGTTCTTCCTTCTTTTCCCGCTTTGTTTGCTGCTTCAATTACACAAGCTGGGGCATCAAAATCGGGCTCTCCAACTTCGAGGTGAATGACATTTATGCCTTGTTTTTCAAGTTCGGAAGCACGTTCAAGAACTTCCATAACAATGAACGGGGTAATTTCTTTCGATTTTTCAGATATCATTTTGAATAGTAAGTCAGTGGTTTTCAGAAAAGGTTTCTGTTTTCTAATTGGCGCCAAAATTAATCATTGAAGAGGAAAACTCTTTGGTAAGAACTCTTTTTTTGATATTATAAACATAAAAGGCTGGCATTTTGTGCCAACCTTCTGATTTTCTGTGGGCTGTACTGGAGTCGAACCAGTGACCCCTACCCTGTCAAGGTAATGCTCTAAACCAACTGAGCTAACAGCCCTTTTTTCTGTGCTGCAAAAATATCAATTTTATAGAAACGTGCAACAAGTTATAGAACCATGAAACATCTTCTTTTATTAAGAAAAACTACTCAACAGTTACCGATTTTGCTAAGTTTCTTGGCTGATCGACATCGCAACCTTTAAGAGTAGCAATGTAATACGCAAAAAGCTGAAGTGGTATCACCGCAAGAAGCGGAGCAACAACAGGATCGGATTTTGGAATCTCAAAAATATCGTTCACCATGCTTCTAAGGTCTCCGTCGCCTTCAGTTACAACGGCTATGATGTTGCCTTTTCGGGCTTTCACTTCTTGTATGTTGCTGACAACCTTCTCGTAATAACGATCTTTTGCAGCTACAACAACTACGGGCAGGTTGGTGTCGACTAAGGCTATTGGCCCGTGTTTCATTTCGCCGGCAGCATATCCTTCGGCGTGGATGTACGATATCTCTTTCAGTTTTAATGCCCCTTCGAGAGCGACTGGAAACAGAGCCCCACGGCCAAGATATAATGCGTTGATGCAATCTTTGTACTTGAGTGCAATTTCCTTAACGTGCGGATGAGCAACTAAAATGGTGCTTATTTTCTCTGGAACATCAATTAAATCGTTGATAATTGAGAAATATCGTTCGTCGGTCAATGTTTTCTTTTCGCGTGCAAGTTTGAGTGCAAGCAAAGTTAAAACCGTTACTTGGGCTGTAAAAGCTTTGGTTGATGCTACTCCAATTTCAACGCCGGCATGAGTGTAAACACCCGCATCGGTCTCGCGCGAAATACTTGAGCCTACTACATTACAGATTCCCAGAACCAATGCGCCATTTTCTTTCGCGAGCCTTATGGCTGCCAGGGTATCGGCGGTTTCACCACTTTGGCTAATGGCCAGAACCACATCGTCTTCCCTGATAATGGGTCTTCGATACCTATATTCAGAAGCATATTCAACTTCAACAGGAACTTGTGCATACTCTTCAATAAGATATTCCCCAATTAGGGCTGCATGCCATGATGTTCCGCAGGCTATAATAACAATTCGCCGGGCATCGAGAATGCGGGGCATTACATCGGCTAAACCACCAAGAACAATCTCCTTTGTTTCGGGCGAAATTCTTCCTTTAAAAGAGTCTGAAATGGTTTTAGGTTGTTCAAAAATTTCTTTCAGCATGAAGTGTTCGTAGCCGTTTTTCTCGAGTTCGCCTACGCTTAATTCCAATTGCTGGATTTCGGGAGTGATTTCAGCTTCGTTATCAACGGTTTTCAGAGTGAAGCTATTTTTTGTGACGATAGCTACGTCTTGATCGTTGAGGTAAACTACACTTTTTGTGTATTCAATCATTGGGGTAGCATCGGAGGCTATAAAGTATTCGCCTTGACCAATGCCTATTGCAAGTGGGCTGCTTTTTCGTGCTGCTATCAGTTGCTCTGGTTCTTCGGAACACATTACAACTAGTCCGTAAGCACCAACGACTCTCGAAAGTGCCATTCGTACAGCAAGTTCAGCATTGATGTTGTTGCCTTTCAGATACATGAATTCGATAAGGTTTGCCAACACTTCGGTGTCGGTTTCGCCGTAGAATGTGTAGTTCTGTAATTTTAAATCTTTTTTAATTCTTTCGTAGTTCTCAATTATGCCGTTGTGTATAATTGTGAAGATGCCGTTCATCGAAGTGTGTGGGTGCGCATTTATGTCGTTTGGTTCGCCGTGAGTAGCCCAACGGGTGTGCCCCATTCCAATGGTTCCGCTTATATCTTTATCTGAACAAAAGTTTTCAAGTTCGCTTACTTTCCCTTTTTTCTTGAAAACATTGATTTTTTGGTTGTGATAAAGGGCTACGCCTGAAGAGTCGTAACCTCTGTATTCTAATCGGGTTAAGCCTTTTACAAGTATTGGATAGGCGTTTTTAGATCCTATGTAGCCAACGATTCCGCACATTGTTTTTTGTATTTAGATGTTTCTGAGTGTTCAAATTAACAAAAAAGAGAGCAACTGGCTCTCTTTTTTAACGAATAATTTAAAGACTTAGTATTTTGTCGTAGAATTCATTGTATGATTCTATATAGTTTTCAGGAGATTGAAACTCAAGAACGGGTTTGTTACAACTCAACAACGTTTTTTCAACCTCTTCACTTAATGTTGGACTGCCTTTGATAATTCCATCGGCATACTGAATACCTAATTTATAAAGGCTTGAGTAGGTTGGTGTAAGTAGTACATTAACATCGTCGGCATTAATGTCTTCATTTTGAACCTTCTGATTTAGATTTGCGTCGAGTTTTTTGTCGAATTCATCGTTGTAAACCGTTAGAACTACTTTCGATTGAGAAAAAAGCGGATCATTGGCAAATGTTTTCTTAATCAATATTGGGACTATTGATCCAAACCAACCGTGACAGTGAATCAGATCAGGTGCCCAACGCAATTTAATTACTGTTTCCAATACCCCACGAGCGAAAAATATTGCACGCTCGTCGTTATCTTCGAAAGGCTCACCAGCCTTGTCGGTCATCACAAACTTCCGATGGAAATAATCTTCGTTATCGATAAAATATACCTGCATCCGAGCTGCCTGAATCGAAGCAACTTTGATGATGAGTGGGTGGTCGGTATCATTGATTACTAAGTTCATACCCGAAAGGCGTATGACTTCATGCAACTGGTTTCGACGTTCGTTGACGCATCCATAGCGTGGCATGAAGGTGCGGATTTCTTTTCCTCTTTCCTGGATTCCTTGTGGTAGGTATCGGCCTATGATCGACTTTTCTGTTTCGGGTAGGTAAGGAGTAATTTCCTGAAAAACAAACAATACCTTTTTCTTTTCCATTTCTATAATACAAGAATTTGATTTTGCAAAATTAGTAAAAAACAATGAATATTCAATCATTCGGCTTTATAGGGTGTTTGCGTAAAAGATGAGTTTCGTTGTTGTTTTATTCATATTTTATTTATTTACTTTGCACTTTCATTTTAGATTATGAAGGTAGTTAATACTATTTTAGAGCTAAAGGAAGCCATTGATTTGCAGAGGCAAAGAGATGCTATTGTAGGTTTTGTTCCTACAATGGGGGCACTTCATAAAGGTCATTTATCGTTGGTTCAAAAGGCAGGCGAACAATCGGATTTCGTGGTTGTAAGTATTTTTGTCAATCCTACTCAATTCAATAATAAAGAGGATCTTGAACGTTATCCACGAGATTTGGATAAAGATATTGAGCTGTTAGATAAATCTGCTTGTAAGTTAATTTTTGCCCCGTCTGTTAAGGAAATGTATCCTGAAGAGGATAAAAGACAATTCGATTTTGGGCATATTGAGCATGTTATGGAAGGTCGATTCCGGAAGGGCCATTTTAATGGTGTTGCTCAAATAGTTAGCAAGCTTTTCTATGCCGTCAATCCACACAAAGCTTTTTTTGGGTATAAAGATTTTCAGCAGGTTGCAGTCATCAATAAAATGGTTGAAATGTTGAAAATTGATGTTGAAATTGTTCCATGCCCGATTATTCGTGAGGCTGATGGCTTGGCTATGAGTTCAAGAAATATGTTGCTCGATGCCGATCAACGGAAAAATGCTGTAGTAATTTCGCAAACCCTTTTCGAGGCTGTTAAAAAATCGAAAAGTATGTCGGTTCAAGAAATTAAGAAATGGGTTGTTGAAACTATTGATGCGAACCCTTTTCTCGAAACTGAATATTTTGAAATTGTTGACGATAAGGAGCTAAACGAGATTAATTCGTGGGATAAGGAAGTCAACAAAATTGGTTGTATAGCTGTTCATTGTGGTAAGGTTAGGTTAATTGATAACGTAAGTTTTTAGAAGATGTTTATTGAAGTTTGTAAATCGAAAATACATAAGGTTACAGTAACCGAGGCCAATTTGCAGTATGTTGGCAGCATTACTATTGATGAAGATTTGATGGATGCAGCTAACCTGATTGAATTCGAAAAGGTGCAAGTTGTCAATGTTAATAATGGAGAACGTCTTGATACTTATGTGATTAAAGGGAGTAGGGGCACGGGCGTTATTTGCCTTAATGGGCCTGCTGCCCGCAAAGCTGCTGTTGGCGATGTGGTTATCATTATGTCGTACGCTACAATGGATTTTGAGGAAGCAAAAACATTCAAACCAAGGATGATTTTCCCTGATACAGAAACAAATACCATTGTACTCTGATTTATTCATTTTATTCTAAAACCAAAGTCTTTGTTGACGATTTTGTGTTTGTTGATAATCTTAGAATGTAAATTCCTTTATTAAGCATTGGCATACTTTTATTGCTATTCCATTTAATTGTGTGTTCGCCTCTTTCCATTCTGCCGCTGATAAGCTCCGCAACTTTTTGTCCTGTTGGCGAATAGACTGCAAGCGAAACAAATTGATCATCATCAATGCTGAATTCAATTGTTGCTTCGTGGTTTATCGGATTTGGGAAGCAAGTTAGCTTAAATGGATTCTCCTTACTTTCAATGAATTCGATTTCTGTTCTGTTTTTCTTGAAGAAATAGCTCTCGGAAATAGTCTCTCCAAAATCGTTCGTGGCAGTAATCGTCAGAAACAAGGTGTCGGGTATGCCTGGATTCCCAAGTGTAGCAACAATCGATGTATCCATTTTGCCTCCATCTGCACTGAAAAGCAGGTTATTTTTATTGGTAATTTCCAGCTTGTACCCGGCAGCTCCAACAGCATGACCCCATTTAACCTGAAGTTCATTGCCTTCGGTTGTGTCGGCTAATTCGGGCTTGAAAATTTTAAACGCCTCGGGTCGATCATTCTTTACTGTAAAATATTGTTGTGTTTTGTACGATGCAATTGTGTCGAAAAAAGCCTGTGCTATAAGTTGATAGGTGATTCCAGCTTGTAGCTCTTCTTCAATTTTTTGTTGAATCTTGATAGAATTTATTGCTGCTTCAAACTCTTTTGTATAAAACTCGCCATTGGTAGTTGAATCCTTCAGCTCAACTTTAAATTTTGTTGCCTTTGGAAGCATTTGCAACTGAATGTTGGGCGAAAAAGCAACGTTGGTACTGCCTTGTGTTGGACTTATTACAGATGCTTCGCGGTTAATCCTGAAAGGTAATGAATAGACAATATCCAGCGTATCATTATCGAAAGTTTGAGCAGTGAAAGAGATATAGAAAGTGTTGCCATATTTCGTTGGAACTTTCCAATTAAAACTTCCTGCGGAATGTAATCCTGGAGTATTAGCATCTTTCGATATTGTAAGCAATGTCTTTTTTGTCGAATCGCAAAGTCTTAAGTAGGTGTATTTTATGTTTCCTTCAGCAGTCCATTGAATGTTATAAAGTGAGTCGATGTAAAGTTTCTCTCCTGAAATTCCGAATTGGTCAATTGGGGTACCGGCCGGAGTTTTTACAGTAATTGAAGGCCCATCTAAGAATAAGAACGGTTCTGATATAAACGAGTAATTTTCGGTATCGGCTTCATCGTTTTTCAAATCAATTAGTTGAATTGAAATAAATGCAGAGTCGGTTGGCTCTATTGTACTATCTGTATTCCAAATGAATCTGTTTTCGCCAACCTGCGTTTGGGTTGTTGAGGTAATCTCTTTCTCAAGGTTGTTCTTCTTGTCGATATAAGTGATTCGGGCATTGCAATCTAGCCCTTCTTGCTTCCACTGAATCGTATTGCTCTTGTTGGGGTTGAAATATGAACTTGCTACAGGATTTTCGAATGTTACCTTGTTGTGGTAAATTGTGAATGGATATTCTGATGTGGTGCTATACGTTTCGTTGTTTGCATTGGCAATTTTCACAAAGCAATAGGTGGCGTTTGTATCGGGTACATCCCATTGATAAGCAGCCAACGATGCATCGATGTTTTGGGCAATCGGAGTAAATGATTTTCCACTATCGGCTGAAAAATAGATGTTTACCTTCGGTGCTGATGATGGCGCTTCCCATGTAATATTTTGTTGTTGCGAGTGCTTTAGGTAAATGTTTTGAGCTGTTGGCCAGGTAACAACTGGTGATGCAACATTTAGTAAATCTTCTTTCAGCAAGTTGAATAGTTCGTTGTTCCCTTCTTTGCCAATGTTGATGTCTGCATGGTTATACTCACTGAATCTGCGTATTAGCTTTGGTGTGTGACCATTAAACGTTGAACTTTGTATCGGGACTATACCATCGTTGTCGAACCCAAAACCTTGTTTCATTAAATATGAACCAACTTTGTATTGCTCATCTACTGTGTTGATCGAGAAAAGTAACTTTCCGGTAACTGTTCCGGCATAACAAATCAGCTTTGAATCGTAAGTTGTATCGGAATTCAGGTTCGCCAGCCAGTTGTTTTTTTCGTTAGGATATTTACTGTAATTCAGAAGGATGTCATAGTTGTCCCACCATAAATCGCTCCGGTTTACTTCATTGTACTTTGTCTCTTTAAAGGCATTCGATTCAACCAGCGACATGGTTATTTGAAGCAGGAAATTCACTTTTGCATCGCGAGCCGGGCCATTAGCCATGGGAGAACCATGGTGAGGTGAGGAAAGTGTTACAAGAAGTTTTACATTTTCGCCACATTTTTCTCCGGTGTATTTTCCTGTTTCATAGGTGTTTTCATTAATGAAAGAGCGAGAAACCAAACCTCCCATGCTATGTGCAATAACCGCAATTTCTTTATTGCTGAATCCTGCTTGTTCAACTTTATCGCGGAGCAAATGCCCAAGTTCCTGTACCGAAACAGCATTCGACCAATATTTTACATAGTATGGTTTGTAGAAGTTCCGTAGCTCAGGGTCGTTAAGCAAATAGTTGATGAAGTTATACCAGTATCCACCGCCCGGAGCTGCTGGTTTGCCATCAAAACTCCAGCCATGAACAAGTAGCAACGGGGTTCTGTCATCAAGCGGAAGTTCAGGTGAAGCATCTTCCAAATAAAGTAAATCTTCATCAGAAAAAGAGGTCAGTAACGATTGGTAGTTCAGTGTTATGGACTTCTCGTCAAAAGGCACAACTTGCTGGCTTTTCGTCCCGAATTTCAGTTCATTTGAAATTGTTGCTGTCGATCTCTGAGCTGAAATTGCAGAATTGATCAACAGAAAAAATGCTATCAATGAGATGTTTAGATATTGCTTCATAACTCTTCGGGTTTAGGGTGGACACCAAATAAATTCGCTTATCAATAATACAGAAAAATATGTTTCAAAGGTATGATTTTCATAAATTTCAATAAAATGATTCGATTTTAAGTTACTCTTAATATCTTTGGCTCTATGGCAAAAACAAAGACCATATATGTATGTCAGTCATGTGGGGTAACTTCGCCTAAATGGGTTGGAAAGTGTACTTCGTGTGGCGAGTGGAATAGCGTAGTTGAAGAAATTGAGGTGGTTGACAAAAAATCGAGGTCAAGTTCTGTTCCTAATCTTTTAACAAAACCGTTGAAACTCTCCGAGATTTCGACAGGTAAAATGGTGCGTTTTTCAACTTCCAATTCTGAATTCGACCGGGTTTTGGGAGGTGGATTGGTCCCTGGTTCAATTGTGCTTTTGGGTGGTGAACCTGGAATTGGAAAGTCGACACTTGCGTTGCAAGTTGCCTTAAAAGTCAAAGATAAACTGGTTCTCTATATCTCTGGTGAAGAGAGTCTTGAGCAGATAAAATTGCGCTCAACCCGCTTAGTTTCGCACAACGAGAATTGCCTTTTTCTGAGCGAAACTTTGCTCGAAAATATTCTGGCTCAAATCGAAAATGTAAACCCCGATATGTTGGTCATCGACTCAATTCAAACGGTTAATACCGAGATGATTGATTCGAGTGCGGGAAGCGTTTCGCAAATTAGGGAGTGCACAGCCGGTATTATGACGAAAGCAAAAGCTATGTCGATACCGGTGATTTTAATCGGCCACATTACAAAGGAAGGGAGCATTGCCGGCCCGAAAATTCTTGAGCATGTTGTTGATACTGTACTTCAGTTCGAGGGTGATCGAAATTTCATGTATCGGATTCTTCGCGCCAGTAAAAACAGATTTGGTTCGACCAACGAAATGGGAATTTTTGAAATGCTACAGGATGGGCTGCGCGAAGTTACAAACCCGTCAGAATTGCTTATTAACGCCGAACATCAGGGGTTAAGCGGAACATCGGTAGCCTCGGCGGTAGAAGGTGTGAGGCCATTTCTTATTGAAGTTCAGGCTCTTGTTAGTTCTGCTGCTTACGGAAATCCGCAGCGTTCGTCAACAGGGTTCGATCTTCGGAGGTTGAATATGTTGCTTGCCGTACTCGAAAAACGTGCCGGTTTTAAGCTTGTAACGAAAGATGTTTTCCTGAATATTGCAGGAGGCATAAAGGTTTCTGATCCTGCAATTGACTTGGCTGTAATTTGTTCTATTTTGTCGTCGAATTTCGATACGGCAGTAAGTTCAAATATCTGTTTTGCCGGCGAAGTTGGATTAACTGGCGAAGTCCGCCCGGTAAGTCGTGTAGAACAACGAATTAGTGAAGCTGCAAAACTTGGCTTTTCCGAAATTTTTATCCCTTTCTCAAATAAAGGTGTCGATGTGAAGAAATTCGACATTAAAGTGAACCGCGTGAAGAACGTGGGCGAAGCGTTGAAATATCTTTTTAGATAAAATTGGATGAAGTATTTATATTCTATACTATTGATTGTGATGTTGTTTACTGCATGTAAACGCGATCCGTTACCTTCAAATGCCCTTAGTGAAAAGAAATTTATTAATGTTTTAGTAGATGTGCATCTTGCCGAAGCTATGTTTCAGGAGCGAACCCGAATTGGTATGGATAGCTTGCAATCGAGGTCGGTTTATCTTTCGGCACTAAAGAAAAACGGCGTAACAGAAGAAGAGATGTTGGCTACAACACTCTATTATTCACGACATCCACGCGATTATGATAAAATTTTCACCGAAGTTTTAAGCCAGATTAGTGCGATGATGGAAGAAGGTAACCAAAAGAAT
>Ga0209373_10001156_pt1 | contig 33253 bp, 28 predicted proteins | sample Higcelweek5metaG_FD_187173 | JGI IMG/M metagenome (GOLD analysis project Ga0209373, IMG submission 187173) | Freshwater pond sediment microbial communities from the University of Edinburgh, under environmental carbon perturbations - High... | ecosystem: Environmental > Aquatic > Freshwater >... | reverse complement strand
TATATCTGCCTGGAGGAACTGAAGCCTGTTCATTACCGAGAGAAAGAGTGTCATGAAGATCTTCCAGAAACCAGTTGGCGGCGATGTTACCTGAAAAGCCCTTTTTTGCTTCGAAGTTCCATTTGAGTGTTCCGTTTACAGTCTCATGATACCCGGTCAGGGTATTCAGGAAATTATATGCGGTAAGTGAAAAGGAATGATACCTGATAAATGTTTTAGTCTCCGGTATCCATCCGTATTGCAGTATTGTTCTTACTCCCTGATAATTGTCCTTCGCCTCAAATCCTATCCCGGGATTAAACTGTTTCCCGGACCATGTGTAAATAATGTCATAGGCAAAGCCCTCAATCTTTCTCCGCTGCCATTCGATGAGGAAACGCGAAGGTGACAGGTCAAAAACCCTGTTAACGGAGTCATTCTCGAATGTCTGGGCCCATTTAACGGTCATGAATTCGTCTCCGGTAACACGGAACTGACCGTCCAATCCGTATGCCAGATTGTAACTGCCGTCTGCTCCGAGCCTGCTGGTGGCCATGCCTCCGACATATGAGTTCTGGTTTATGACACTTCGTTTCGTCCTGAAAATTCCAAAGTTCTCTGACGGATTTTCTTCGAAGGATGCCGTCTGCAGGTCAAGGATTCCGATATCCCATTTTTTGACCCTTCCCGTAACCCTTGCACCGCCATAGATTCTGACAGGGTTTCCGTCATAAATGCCTATCCGTCGGCTGTAAAACAGGTTGTTGCCACCAAGGAATGAAAAGTCGAAAACATCCGCTTTTTCCTGGAAAAAGACCCTCTTTTCAGGAAAATAGAGCGAAAAACGGGTCAGGTTTATCTTCTGGTCATCGGCCTCTACCTGGGCAAAATCGGTATTAACAGTCACATCAAGTGTGAGATTGTTCGTCAGACTGTATTTGGCATCCAGACCTGCATCAAACCTGGGGCTTGTTTGCATCTTATATGCATTGCCTGCCTCGCTAAGTTCATTTGTCTGACCTATGCCTCCTGTAATATAAGGTGTTACATAGAGAGTTTTCTCAGGTTTCAGGCCGGTGAATTCTACCGGTGCAGCCAGCGAGGGCTTCCATAGAGAATTCGCAATATCAGGTGGAATGGCCGGAAAGCAAATCCATTCCGATTTTGCCGCAATATAATTCACGACCGTAATTCCCATTAAGCATTTATCTTCCTCAGGCTGGAATCTCAGGCTTGTGAATGGTATTCTCATTTCTGTAGACCATCCGTTTTGATTTACAGAAGACTCAGCATCCCAGAAGGTGTTCCAGCTAAAACTCATATCAGTGTTTGAGTCCACAACATCATTCTGCAGGGTTCCTTCGGTCCTCAATCCGTTAGGGTTGGTCCAGAACATTACAGCATTTTGCCTGTCAAGAAAGGAATCAAGAATTAAACCTATCCAGTCGCACTTCGGGAATGCATAATCCCTTTTCTTGCTGAACGCCCTCAGGTCATCAGGGTTTTTTAAGTTGAAAATGCCTGAAACATATAAGTAATTATCATCATAAGCGATTTTAATAACAGTTGTTTCAGACGGTTGACTCCCATATACTGGAGAGAACATAATCATTGGCAAAGCCGGAATTGTATTCCAGACATCTTCGTCGGGTATACCGTCGAACTTAATGGCAGCCGGGAGTCTGGGGACAGTAAGCGGCTCCTGTCCGACAGCTTTTAAAGAAATCAGGATCATGGTAACCGGTACGAGAAAAATCAGTCTATTGACCCGGGTCACCCCTTTTTCTGCCTTTGAAATTGGTCTGTAGATAGGGCCTCTTAACTAAAAAATTTTACGGAAAGGTTATATATACCAACAAAATTAAACCAATGCAAAACTGAAAGCAACTTTATTTTTGTAATGTAAAATAATTATATTTGTGCCGGAAAGAGAAATATGTATACGGTAAGATTCCATCATCATCATCATCATACTTGCATCCAGGCGAGGTGGTATTGATGTGTCTTACTGAAAGATAAATAAATCCAAACCCGTCTGAGTAAACCAGACGGGTTTTCTTTTTCCAACCTTTCGGGAATGCTCAGACAAAAAGAAAAAATGATGAGCAAACTGAAAATTGCAGTACAAAAAAGCGGTAGGTTAAGCGAAAAATCACTTGAAATAATCCGCACTTGCGGAATTAAAATATCAAACGGTGACCGCAAACTGATCACCTCCGCAGCAAATTTCCCTATTGAACTTTTATTCCTTCGCGATGATGACATTCCGCAGTATGTAGAGCAGGGTGTTGCTGATGCCGGTATAATCGGAGAGAATGTGGTCCTCGAAACCGGGAAAAAGGTAGTTGTCAAAGAGAAACTGGGATTTGCTTCCTGCAGAATGTCGCTGGCTATTCCACGCGATGAGACATATGACGGGCCGGGGTGGTTTGAAGGTAAGCGAATAGCAACAAGCTATCCCGGCATTTTAAGTGACTATCTTTTCCGTAACGGCATCACAGCAGAGACCGAGGTCACCAGTGGGAGCGTAGAGGTTACTCCGGGGATTGGCCTGGCAGATGCAATTTTTGATATTGTCAGCACGGGAAGCACCTTACTTATGAACGGATTAAAGGAGGTTGAAGTGGTGTCCCGAAGCGAGGCTGTTCTGATCTCTTCACCGACCCTTACATCTGAGAAAAGTGATATTCTCTCAAAGCTGCTTTTCCGTATCAGAGCTGTTAAAAATGCCTCTGAGAATAAGTACATTCTTCTGAATGCCCCAAACAGTGCCATACCGGCAATAACAAAAATATTACCCGGTATGAAGAGTCCTTCGGTTCTGCCTCTGGAGCAGGAAGGGTGGAGCAGCATGCACTCCGTGGTACGCGAGGATGAGTTCTGGGAGATCATTGACCGACTGCGCGAAGCCGGTGCCGAAGGGATACTTGTAATCCCAATAGAAAAGATGATCCTTTAAGGAAATGATAATGAAAACAATTCTGTATCCTGAACCCTCAGAGTGGGCGGCGCTCTCCTTAAGGCCGCAGAAAGAGGCTGCTCATCTTGACACCATTGTCAGGAATGTCTTTGATGATGTAAGGAGAAAAGGTGATGAGGCGCTACTCCATTACACAATGAAATTTGACGGTGTTAAACTGAAATCGCTGATCCCTGACAGGAGTCTGATAGAAAGTTGCTCTGCTTCCGTATCTCCTGCATTAAGGGAGGCGATACGCCTTTCTGCCGGAAACATTGAACTCTTCCATTCATCACAGCAGGATGATGTTAAAGTTGTTGAGACCTCTCCGGGCGTTTTTTGCCGCACCGAAAGCAGGCCTGTTGAAAAAGTCGGATTATATGTTCCGGGAGGAACCGCACCGCTCTTTTCAACTGTACTTATGCTGGCGATACCGGCACGCCTGGCAGGCTGCAGGGAGATCATTCTCTGCACACCCCCCCGTGCAGACGGGTCAATAGATCCGGCAATTTTATATGCTGCCCGGATAACAGGAGTAACCTCCATTTTCAATATCGGAGGCATTCAGGCTATTGCTGCTATGTCTTACGGAACAGAAACAGTACCTCCGGTGTATAAGATCTTTGGGCCCGGTAATCAGTATGTTACAGCGGCCAAACAGGAGGCAGTCAGGGCAGGTGTTGCCATCGACCTGCCTGCCGGACCCAGTGAGGTGCTTGTAATTGCCGACAGCACCAGTAATCCTGATTTTGTTGCTGCTGATCTCCTCTCTCAGGCTGAACATGGCGAAGACAGTCAGGTAATGCTTGTAAGTACTGATGTGGCTGTTGTTGAAAAGGTCCTTGGTGCTATTGAAAGACAGCTGGCCGGGTTGCCACGACAGACAATTGCCGCCGCTTCACTTGAAAAGAGCCGGGCATTAATACTTGCCTCTCACAATGAGTGTATCTCCTTTAGTAATATATATGCACCTGAACATCTTATAATTGCCACTGACAATGCCGGTGATCTTGCAGCGGGGGTAATGAACGCAGGATCTGTTTTCCTGGGACATTACAGTTGTGAGAGTGCAGGAGATTATGCAAGTGGAACAAACCACACCCTTCCTACAGGAGGCTTTGCCAGATGCTACAGCGGAGTTTCACTGCAGAGTTTCATGAAGAGAATAACCATACAGGAGGTCCTTCCGGCAGGATTAAAGAATATAGGACCGGCTGTCATCACCATGGCTGCTGAGGAAGGGCTGGGGGCTCATGCTGAAGCAGTAAGAACCAGACTTAATTTTTTGAGATATGTTTGAACTTAATAACTTCGTCAGACCGAACATCCGTGACCTGAAACCCTATTCCAGCGCGCGCGATGAGTACCAGGGCCGGGGAGGAGTCTTTCTCGATGCCAATGAAAATCCGTACGGAAAACTGAACCGTTACCCTGATCCCCACCACACACTGCTGCGTCATACGCTCGGGGAATTAAAAGGTGTCGATCCGTCACAAATTTTCATCGGTAACGGAAGTGATGAAATAATTGATCTTTCGTTCAGGATATTCTGCGGGCCCGGAAAAGACAAGGCACTTACATTCAATCCTACTTACGGCATGTACAGTGTTGCCGCAGCAGTGAATGATGTTGCCCTTGTCATTTCCGACCTAAATGAAGAATTCGATATTGACATCGAATCCTTCTTGTCCCTCATTAAAGATAAGAGCATCAAACTCCTGATTGTCTGTTCGCCCAACAATCCTACCGGAAATCTTATCCGGAACATCGGGTTCGTACTTGAAAACTTTAAAGGAATAATACTGGCTGACGAGGCATACATTGATTTTTCAGGCAGCGACTCACTTGTGAGAAGCCTCGATAAATATCCGAATCTTATAGTAATGCAGACTCTCAGTAAGGCTTATGGCCTGGCAGGTGCTCGTACTGGCATTGCTTATGCCGGCCGGGATATTGTGGATCTCTTATACCGTGTCAAACCGCCGTATAATGTGAGCACACCAAATCAAAAGGCAGCTCTGGAGACACTTAATATGAATTCTCTGATAATGCGGCGTGTGGATGAGATTGTGAAAGAGCGTGAAGTACTGAAAAGAGAACTCCTCATGATTCCGTCAGTAGAAAAGATATGGCCGTCGGATGCCAATTTCCTTCTCATAAAGGTTGATGATCCGGATGTGATCTATGATCAGCTGATAAGGCGGAAAATAATTGTCCGCAACCGTAATTCGCAGGTGCCCGGTGCTTTGAGGATTACTGTTGGTACTCCCTCAGAAAACAGGAAACTGCTCAGGGCCCTGGCAGATTTTTCCGGAGAAACCATGGGTGAGAGTGATGTTAACCTGGTTGGTTCTGTTGCAACCGGAGGCGGCCGTACATCTGAGGTTACGAGAATCACCTCTGAGACCTCAGTGGTCATCAGACTATCCCTTGACGGCGAGGGATTATCATCTATTGACACCGGCATAGGGTTCCTCGATCACATGCTTACACAACTGGCACGTCATGGTGACATTGACCTTGAAGTGAGCGCCAGTGGTGACACGGAGGTTGATGAGCATCATACGGTTGAGGATGTGGCACTCGCCCTGGGCGAAGCATTTAACAGGGCCCTGGGCCTCAGACGTGGTATCGAAAGGTTTGGTTTTCTCCTGCCAATGGACGATGCGTTAGCCCAGGTGGCTCTTGACTTTGGGGGAAGGCCCTGCCTGGTGTGGGATGTGAAGTTCAGCACAGAAAGGACAGGAGGTATCGGCAATGATATGTTCCGGCATTTCTTCAGCTCTTTCTGTGACAGCGCCCGCTGTAACCTTAACATTAAGGCCGAAGGATACAATGACCACCATAAGGTTGAGGCTATTTTCAAGGCCTTTGCCAGATCAGTTAAGATGGCAGTCAGTCATACAGGCAACGATAAAATACCAAGCACAAAAGGAGTGATATGATTGCTATAATTGAATATAATGCCGGAAATATCAGGTCTGTGGCCAATGCCCTCAACAGGCTTGGATATGAGAGTCGTGTAACAAAGGACCATAATGAGATCAGGTCTGCGGAGAAGGTGATTTTCCCTGGTGTGGGCGAGGCTTCGGGAGCAATGCATTATCTCAGAAATGAGGGTCTCGATAAGTTGCTTGTTAGCCTAAGACAACCGGTACTTGGCATATGCCTTGGACTGCAGCTTATGTGCCGGCGCTCTGAGGAGGGTAATACTGAGGGGCTTGGGATCTTTGATGCTGATGTTCTTATGTTTCCGCCACTCGACAGGATCCCGCATATGGGATGGAACACTCTGAACAGTTCATCCGGAGAACTTTTCCGGAATGTGGCTGTTGATACTGACTACTTTTTTGTGCACAGTTATTATGCTGAATTATCTCCGCATACAATTGCAGAGTGTGATTATATAATGCCTTTCAGCGCTGCACTGGCAAAGGATAATTTTTATGCAACTCAGTTCCATCCTGAGAAATCCGGTCGGGCCGGAGAGGTTATACTTACAAATTTTCTGAACCTGTGAAGATCATAGCAGCCATGGATATAATCGGGGGCAGGTGTGTCAGACTCTGCCGCGGAGAGTTTTCTACACGCAGGGAATACAGTGCCTCCCCTCTGGATATGGCGAAAGAGTTTGAACGTGCCGGTATAAAATACTTGCACCTTGTTGACCTTGACGGAGCCCGTACCGGCAAGCCTGTCAATATGGATATTCTAAGCCTGATAGCTGATCGGACAGCGCTTGTAATTGACTACGGAGGAGGACTGAGAAACAGGGAAGATGTGAGGATGGCGCTTAGCAACGGAGCAACACAGGTGACAGCAGGGAGCATTGCAGCCACGGATCCCGGGAGTGTTATAAGCTGGCTGAGAGAATACGGACCGGAAAAGTTCATCCTCGGAGCTGACACCCGTGAAAGGTTAATCTCAACTTCAGGATGGATACAGGGGACAAACCTCGATGTGATTCCGTTTATTAACGGTTACGCCCGTGAAGGACTGACGGAAGTCACCTGCACTGATATCGGCCGGGACGGGATGCTTGCAGGTCCTGCAATTGATCTTTACCGCGAAATCATTGATCTTACCGCCGTAAGGCTTATTGCCAGCGGTGGCATCAGGTCCCTTGAAGATCTCGATGACCTCTCCGGCATCGGATGTTACGGTGCAATCATAGGCAAGGCAATATATGAGGGGAAGATAAAACCTGAAGAACTTGGACATTATGCTGAAAAAAAGAATAATACCCTGTCTTGATATCAGGGATGGAAGAACGGTAAAGGGAGTAAACTTTCTCTCTTTAAGAGATGCCGGTGATCCTGTTGAATTGGCAGGGAGATATGCTGAGGAGTGGGCTGATGAGCTTGTGTTTCTTGACATTACCGCCACTATTGAGAAGCGGGCTACTCTTGCAGACCTTGTAAAACGCGTGGCTGCTACTGTGAACATACCGTTTACAGTCGGTGGCGGAGTCGGCTCCGTCGCTGATGTTGCATTGCTTTTAAAGGCAGGGGCTGACAAGATCAGCGTCAATTCACCGGCAATACGTAACCCCGGACTTATCGCTTCCCTTGCAGGAGAGTTCGGAAGTCAGTGCGTGGTGGTGGCTATAGATACAGCTTTTGTCGACGGATCATGGCGGGTTTTTTCAGAAGGAGGAAGAACAATAACGGAACTGACTGCAGTGGAATGGGCGGTTAACGCTGAAGAGCTTGGCGCCGGCGAAATACTGCTCACCTCAATGAACAGCGATGGTACCCGTGACGGGTTTGAGATTGAACTGACGGAGGCAGTATGTAAGGCAGTCAATATTCCGGTTATTGCATCCGGCGGCGCAGGGTCTATGAAACATTTCAGTGACCTTTTCAGGACTACAGAAGCCGGTGCTGCGCTTGCAGCCTCAGTCTTTCACTATGGAGAGATCTCCATCCGGGATTTGAAAAACTACCTGAAAACAGAAAATATTCCAATACGATGAACATCGATTTTGACAAGTGCGGAGGGCTGGTCCCTGCTATAATCCAGGATGACCGCGATGGACAGGTCCTTATGCTCGGCTATATGAACAGTGAAGCCCTGCAAAAAACCATCTGTGACAAGAGAGTGACCTTCTACAGCCGGTCACGCGGAGAGTTATGGACCAAAGGAGAGACATCCGGAAACTACCTTGAAGTTAAAGATATTTCAACAGACTGTGACAGTGACACAATACTGATCAGAGCAGTCCCTGCCGGACCGGTATGCCATCAGGGAACAGATACCTGTTTTGGCAAAAAGAGCGCCAGGGGATTTCTTTACACCCTGGAGGATCTAATAACATCCCGCCTCAACACAGACGATGAGAAATCATATACAGTGAGATTATACCGACAGGGAATTAACAGGATGGCCCAAAAAGTGGGGGAGGAAGCTGTAGAACTCATCATTGAAGCAAAGGATAATAACACTGATTTGCTTAAACAGGAGACAGCCGACCTGTTATATCATCTCCTTGTGCTTTTGAAAGCCAGGGGGGTCTCACTTGAGGAGATTGAGGAGGTGCTCATGTCAAGAGATGCCTCAAAGAATAAATAAGATCAGCGCTTTGCCTTATCTTTACCTGAAACAGATCCGGCATGAAGAGACTGGTAATTTTAACAGGGGCAGGTATGAGCGCCGAAAGCGGGATTAGGACCTTCCGTGACAGCGGCGGCCTGTGGGAGGAATACCGCGTTGAGGAGGTAGCCACCCCCGAAGCGTGGCACCGTAACCCTGACCTTGTACAACGCTTTTATAATGAACGTCGCAGGCAACTTGAGAAAGCTCAACCCAACGAAGGGCACAAAGGCCTTGCAGCCCTGGAGAAAGATTTCGATGTCAATATTGTCACACAGAATGTTGATGACCTTCATGAACGTGCCGGAAGTACAAAAGTGCTGCATCTCCACGGAATGCTGACACAGGCGAGAAGCAGCAATAATCCCGGACAGATAATTGAAATCGGTTACCGCGACATACAGAATGGTGAAAAAGCACCTGACGGATCCATGCTCAGGCCTCACATTGTGTGGTTTGGGGAGGCGGTACCCGCTATGGAAGAAGCTGCCGAAATCTGTTCCTGTGCTGATCTTTTTGCAGTTATTGGAACATCTCTGGTGGTCTATCCGGCAGCCGGGCTGATTCATTATGTGCCACTGATGACCCAGGTCTGCCTTGTTGACCCGAACCCGGTGACCCTGTCTTCATCTCACATTGTTAAGGCCTTCAGGGAAGGAGCATCCAAAGGGGTAACTCTCCTGGCTGAATGGCTTAAAAGTCGATGAGTAGAAAAATGAAATGTTTAGATTGCGGGAGTCTCACCCTTAAGATTTTCGATTCTTTCACGGTTTGCTACCATCCTGTCAACTCGCTCAGGAGAAAGCGTTTTCTGCTGAAGGTCAATGAATTCAAACAAGAGAAGAGCCTTTTCTGAAAATTCGATGCAGCCTGCATTGTTGCCCTGTGCCAGTTCAAGTTCTGCTTCGGCATTGAAAAGCTCAGCCAGGATCTCAAGATGACCGTTGGTATAGTTATGCTCCCCAAGAAGTTTACGGGTTAGATCCCCGGCCGGAATTGACCTGAAGAAACCTGCATCTTCCTTTAATATGTCATAGTAGACACGCTCAATTTTTTCTGAGGCCTCAGTGAAATCACCCTTTCGCACCAGCCCGAATATGCCAGCCCGCATGTCTCCGAGCATCTCTATCATTCTGAGGATGTAATCTTTCTGATACATAAGTTAAAGATAGCTAAAAATCGAAAATAAAAAAATCAAAACGACACCTGCGTGTTGCTGAATAACACATATCCGGAATGTGCAGTGTCTAATGTTTATGGTTAAATTGCCCTCTCTATATCTTAAGAAATATAAAAGAAAATGAAAAGAAATCTTCTATCTCTGTTTGCCCTGATTCTAATGACCGTCACATCTGTGGCTCAGCAGGCGAAAGTTGTTGACCGGATAATAGAACTCGGCCAGACCGATAACCGTACCATGCATCATCTCGATGTCATCTCCAACAGATTCGGTGGACGGCTGATTGGCTCTGATGCCTATGAGAACGCCGCATTATGGTGTGCTTCAGAATTCCGCAAATGGGGTATGGAAGTGATAATGGATGAAGCCGGAACTGTTCCGGTAGGTTTCAACCGCGGACCCTGGTTCGGGCGGATGCTTTCGGAGAACGGTATGGATCTTCACTTTGCCACACCCTCATATACTTCAGGAACGAAAGGTGTCCAGCGCGGACATGTTCTAATTGAACCAAAAAGTAAGGAGGAGTTTGACCGCATGAAGGGTGTCCTTAAAGGTGCATGGGTCCTGATAGGAGGAACAAACAGCGGATGGCCGGTCGACTATTCTGCAAGAGCTGACTCTGTGCGCGATGAGATAAAAGTCTATAATGATTCGATTGCCAGGCTGAACCGCGAAATAATGAGGGAGAACTATTCCAATCGTGACAAACCCCAGAAGGAGATGCTGCCTCTGAAGAATGAACCGGCACTTTTCTTCCGCGAAATGCGTGAAGCCGGAATACTGGGTGTCATACAGTCATCAACTGTTCCGATCAGGGCCCTTTATGACCGCCAGAACCTTGACAGAATGACTTTCGAGACACTTCCTAATGTCTGCGATATCAAGCTTGATGAGAATCAGTATGCTGTTATCGAAAAGATGGTTAAAGAGCGCCGGTATTTTCAGCTCGAATTTGATATCCGTAACCACTTCAAGCCGGGGCCTGTGAAATACCACAATGTCATCGGGGTTATAAAGGGAACGAAATATCCCGATGAATATGTTATGATGGGTGGCCATCTTGATGCCTTCGATGTTGCAACCGGCGGTGTTGACGACGGATCCGGAATCACTCCCGCAATGGAGGCTGCACGACTTATAATGGCCGCAGGAGGAAAGCCTCAGCGGACAATCCTCGTGTGTCTCTGGGCAGGTGAAGAGTTCGGACTGCTGGGCTCAAAGCACTGGGTCGAATCGAATAAGGATAAGCTACCTAAAATTTCTAATTACTTCAACCGTGACAGTGGCCCCACTGTTGCAACCGGACTTACAGTTCCGGAGGCGATGTATGCTGATTACGAAAAAATATGCAAGCCGCTGAACACAATTAATCCTGAATTTCCCTTCACGCTCACAAAGCGCACTGCTCCGGCACGACCAAAACCGACAAGCGCAGGCGGTTCCGACCATGCCTACTTTGCGATGAATGGTGTTCCAACACTAAGCTTCGATATTCCTGATGCTAAGGGTTATGATTTTAATTACGGTGAAATCTGGCATACCGAACGCGACACTTATAACAAAAGCATACCCGAATACCAGGAACATACGGCTGTGGTAACTGCCGTTGTTGTATACGGACTGGCAACACTTGATCACCTGCTCTCGAGAGATGACCTGTACGCTGCTGAACCCGTTTCAAAGTAATTATTAAAAAAGCATAGCAATGAAAAAAGCACTTGTTCTGTTTCTGGCCATACTGTTTGCCGGAACCACCGCATTTGAAACAGTTAAGAAAAAAGGTGAGAAGATTCCGGGACCTATTGATCCCCAGTTAGTTCAGGACCAGGACCAGATGACATGGAATGACTACAAACCCATTCCGGGCATTAACTGGGCGGACCCTTCACTGAAGCCTGAACGCGCATTTCGTATGGCACTTGTTGCAATTGATTTCTCTGATCAGCCTTTTGTGATGACACTTCCAAAAGGGTCGGATCTCTTCGGGAATCCCCAGATTGAACCGGTAAAGAGGGAGGAGATCCCTCAGTTCTATGCCGATTTCTGGCTTAAGCCATCCGGGGTGAATCACGGGCAAACAATCAACGGTTACTGGATGGAGCAATCACGGGGCAAGTTCGGGATCACTGTCCTTGAGCCGTTCGGCCCATATCGTATGCCCAGACCACACTGGGCTTATGGCCTTAATGAGCACAGGCAGAATGAGTCAACCCCTGACGGTAGCAGGGCCCGGTACCGGATGGAGCGTGATGTTGACTCGCTCTGGAAGGCTGCTGAAGGTGATCTGAAAGGCAATTATGACGCAATCCTGCGCATCTATGGCGGATATGATGAGACAGGAGTATGGCAGGAGTTTGGTGAGATGAAATTCAACTCAAAGGAAGAGATTACTCCTGAGTGGGGTAACCCGAATCCGGAAAAACCCCGTTGGATCCCCACACGTTATGTACCCTGGACGTCATGGAAGGCAGGCCAGATGCAATGGGGAGTCTCCTCTATCAGGCAGGGTGAGAACTCAGGGACAATTACCCATGAACTGGGCCATTTTGCTTTCAGAACCGGAGACAACAACAATAATCCCTACGTGACACCTTACCGCAGGGTCGGGTCAGGTACATGGGACATGATGGACCGCGGTTCCTTCAACGGACCGGGCGGACCACATATGCGCTGGGTAGTACCCGCCATAGGTGGTGCCGCCATGCCGGCAGGACTCATGTTGCGTAACCGGATGGTAAACGGTTTTATAACCGAAGATCAGGTTCTGAAAGTAAGTCGTGAAGCCCTGGCATCCTCAGCCCCGGTGGTTGCACGCATCACGGCAAGAGCGGTGGCTCCGCTGAAAGGTGAATACGCCGGATTGATAGTAAGGCTTGACGGTGCTGAGCCGCATGACAGGACCCCCGCCGATGATCCTGCCGAGAATCCGCTCTCGCCCGGAAAACCAAGGTATAACTTCTACTCTCTGGAAGTTGTACAGCGTTTGGGGTATGACTCATACTGCCCTGATAACGGAGTACTTATTGCAAAGAATACTGATAAAGAAGGTCGTAACGGTGGTCCTAATGAGTTCAACTGTTTTAACTGGGTAATTGACGCTCACCCTGAGGATATCAACATGGTTGACTACGTTAAACCCAATGGGGAGAAGGTTATGAGGACCGTCGCAGATTACCGTCAGCTGAATGATGCACTCTTTCATGCCGGACTCAATTCGGGCAGTCAGTTTGAATATGTTGACCAACCCAACAGGCTTCATTTCTATGTAATTGATGTGGAAAGGAATGATCAGGAAATCATCTCCTATACACTGGGGGTCAGGTCACTTGATTCGAAAGTCAGTGGCGGAACACTGGCCCTGGCAGCTGAACCTGGTTATAAGATGAAGGCAGAAACTGAAAGGATTAACTTTACCCTGAAAGGTGACGGCATTTACAGGCTTAAGGCCGGAGTGACCGGAGCGGGATGGAGTGCAGTGATACTGAATGAACTTGCCGCATCGGCCGACGGAGGCGAAATATCTGTCCCGGTATGGCTGACAGCGAAACCCGGATGCAGCAAAAAAGCAGTGGTTATCTTAACCGCTGTCTCGGAAGGCGATTTGGAAATATCGGCAGAAGCAAAGGTTACAGTAAAACGCTGAGATTTGTAAGACAGAGTCCACGGGTATTGGATATGAATTAATTTTCCATATTTTTGATAAAGCACAAAACTGCTTTGAATGAAGTGCTTTATCACCGGTGCAAACGGATTTATAGGTTTTCGTCTTACTGAGAGGCTTTCTGCTGAAGGTCATACAGTGAAATGCCTTGTCCGGTCACCGGAAAGATTTCGGGAATTAGCACATCTTCAGGCCGTTACTTCAGTTATAGGTGACCTTGATGACATCTCGGCACTGGAAGCAGGGACGGCCGGATGTGACACTGTGTTTCACATGGCGGCACTGGCAAAACCTTGGTCGAAGGACAAATCCCTGCCATTCAGGGTCAATGTGCTGGGGACCGAAAACTTATTAAAAGCATCACAGAAAACCGGGGTTGGGAGATTCGTATTTACCTCCTCTGCTGCGGTTATAGGACCCTCACCGGGAGTGGAACCCATTGACGAGAGTTTTGTCCGCACTGTGCCGTTTTTTAATGATTATGAAGAGACCAAGTACCAGGCAGAAATACTGGTGAAGAAGTATTCACGTGGAGACCTGGAAACGGTGATTGTCAACCCGACAAGAGTATTCGGACCTGGCAAGCTGAGTGAGAGCAACTCCGTGACAATAATGATAGACCGGTACAGCAGGGGAAAATGGCACATCAAACCCGGTGACGGCAGTTGTGTGGGGAATTATGTTTTTATTGATGATGTTGTCAGCGGACATATTCTGGCTGCAATGAAAGGCAGGGCAGGGGAGACATACCTTCTGGGGGGAGACAATCTGACATTTAACCGTTTTTTTGACTTACTGGCAGCAGCAACCGGAAAGCGCAGGGTGCTGGTACCGTTTCCGGTGAGGCTGATGATTGCCGGCGCGGCTTTGATGGAATGGCAGGTCAATGTGACAGGAATCCCTCCGATGATAACAGTACCATGGGTAAGAAAATATATGAATCACTGGAGTTTAAGCAGCAATAAGGCAGTATCAGAACTGGGCTACAGCACTACACCCTTTACTTCCGGGGTTGAAAAAACACTTCAGTGGCTCAGGAGTAAAAAGTAGAATTAATGACTGAGGAAATGAAATTATTCGCGCTGATCACAGGAGCCAGTGCCGGTCTGGGGAAAGCGATTGCCAACGAGCTTGCCGGAAGGGGACATAACCTTGTTTTGATAGCTTTGCCCGGGACAGGGTTGAGAGAAGTCTGCTCGGAACTTGAGAAGGTCCATAATATTGTAACCCATTGCTTTGAGGCTGACATGTGCGAGCCCGACACACCCGGGTTGATAAGGGATTTCACCGCATCGAAAGGGATCGTTCTTGATATTCTGATCAATAATGTCGGTATCGGGTATGGCGGTGAGATAGGGAAATACAGTGACGCATCCATTTCTGAAACTGTCTTTTTGAATTTAAGATGTGCCACTCTCCTGACTAACTATTACATGGCTGAACTCAGGTCGCATAAACGGTCTTATATTATGAACATGGGGAGTTACAGCGGATTCGTACCCATGCCTTACAAGAGCATCTATTCAGCCTCGAAGGCGTACATTTATCACTTCAGTATTTCGGTAGGTGAGGAACTGCACGGCACAGGGGTAAGCGTGAGTGTTGCCATGCCCGGTCCGGTGCTGACAAACCGCAAAGTACGTGAGAGAATTGCCGCAAGTGGACGTGGTGCCGCCATTTCTTCACTTGAAGCTGAAGATGCTGCCAGAGAGATCATTAAACAGATGTTCCGCGGTAGAAGGGTGATCGTCCCCGGTAAATTTTATAAAATGCTGCATACTGTCGAGTCATTTTTGCCATACGGGCTCATCATGAGAATGACACGAAATGCATTCAAGGGCATTGACTGATATCTGCTTTGAATTGGTCAGAAACTCCGTCATTTAGGAGCGGATACCTTATAAAAGTCAGAAAGAGATGATCTCCACACGGAAGTTCAGGGCATCTATCTGAAGAAGCCGGCCTGACAGCACCTCACCCTGACCCAGAATGATTTTAATGGTTTCAGATGCCTGAACTGACCCTATGATGCCGGGCAGAACCCCGATTACTCCGGGTGGTGACTCTGCAGCTATTTCCGTTGCCTTTAGCTCGCCGGGGAAAAGGGTCCTGTACGACGGACCGTGCATGTAATTGAAAACCGATGCCTGTCCGAAGAACTGGTATACTGCGCCGTAGACCATCGGCTTGCCTGCCCTTAATGTTGCATCGCTGAGGAGGTATCTTGTAGGGTAATTGTCACAGCAGTCAACCGCAAGGTCATAGCCACTCAGAATCTCATCGGCATTATCTTCTGTCAGCCTGACATGGTATGTATTCAGTTTGACTCCCGGATTAAGCCCGGCAAGTTTTTCAGCCGCCCTGGCAGCCTTTGGATGACCAATATCATTTGTGTTGTAGAGAATCTGCCTTTGAAGGTTGCTCAGGTCCACATTGTCTGAATCGACAATGCCTATTGTGCCCACTCCCGCAGCTGCAAGGTACAGGAGCACCGGAGACCCCAGTCCGCCTGCACCCACAACCAGAACGCGGGCTATCCTGATCTTCTCCTGCCCGGCTTCACCAACAGCTGGAATCATCAGTTGCCGCTGGTACCGTATTGTATCATCTTTGCTCAGTGCAGTCATTCCGGCTGAATCAGCTTACCAGTTAGTCATTGTGAGAGTAAAGGTAATATGTTCATTCCGTAAAATAATGCAGATAAAAAGTGATTGTACAGTCAAATCAAAATTATTATTAGGAAAAATCTCTCCAATGGATATCATTAGTAAATACTAACTATATTTGTGGTATGAAAGAATTGAAACAGATCGTCGAAAAACTTTCCGGCATGATGGGTCAGATGGAAGAGAATGCCAAAGAGCAATATAATTTCTCGGAACTGACTCTGACTCAGATGAACTACATGGAGGTCATAAATTACCTCGGCAATCCTAATCTGACAGAGCTTGCCACTGCTCTCAGACTGTCAAAACCTACCGTGACAGTTGCAGTTGAAAAACTTATTGAAAAGGACTATCTGTTCAAAGTAAAGTCAGATGCTGATCGCAGAAGCCAGCATATTCACCTGACCGAAAAGGGGCAGTCAATTAACGGGATGCATGATTTTGCACATGGGAAAATAGTTGAATATATCCGCAGGAACCTGAATGACGAAGAGCTTAATGAACTTGTCCGTCTGCTCGGTAAAGTAGTAAAGTGATTTTTTTTATTTGAATATCATTAGTAAATACTAATTAATAAACAATGAGTACTTTTTTCAAAACTGACTATAAGGGATTGACAGCTGAGGAAGTCAGACAAAAGCAGGTCGCTGAAGGCTTTAATGAGCTGCCTTCGTCCAAACCCAAAAATGTATTGCAGATTGCACTGGGTGTTATCAGGGAGCCAATGTTCCTGCTGCTTGTTGCCTGCGGGGGTTTGTATCTTTTCCTTGGAGATATGACAGAGGGACTGATGTTGCTGGGTTTTGTTTTTGTAATAATGGGGATAGAGTTTTACCAGGAGAAGAAGACGGAAAAAGCACTGGATGCCCTGAAAGACCTCGCAAGTCCGCGTGCTCTTGTAATAAGGGATGGAGATGAAATCAGGATTGCAGGTCGTGAAGTAGTGACCAACGATATTGTCATACTTCAGGAGGGAGACAGGGTACCTGCTGATGCAATTGTGTTGCAGTGTGTCAACCTGTCAGCAGATGAATCTCTGCTTACCGGTGAGTCGGTTTCTGTAAGAAAGCGTGAATGGCAGGAGGGGGATGAAGAGGTAATTCCGGGAGGAGATGACCTGCCTATGGTGTATTCCGGGTCCATGATAGTCCAGGGCAACGGGATTGTAAAAGTTACAGCTGTCGGGCTGAATACGGAAATAGGGAAGATTGGCAAAGCCCTGGAGGAGGTAAAGGAGGAACCGACCAAGCTGAAAAGGGAGATGGGTACCCTGGTTAAGCGACTTGCCATAATAGGTATTTTGTTATGTGTGCTGGTAATAGTTGTATACACAGTTACAAGGGGTGATTTGCTTAAAGGGTTCCTGGCCGGCATCACCCTGGCTATGGCAATGTTACCTGAAGAGTTCCCGGTGGTACTTACAATCTTCATGGCCGTAGGTGCGTGGAGGATATCCAAAAAGGCAGTTTTGACCCGGAAACCGTCAGCCATTGAGACCCTTGGTTCTGCAACAGTTCTCTGCACGGATAAAACCGGCACGCTTACCAGAAATAAAATGACAGTTTCAAGTCTTCATAACGGGAAAGAATTTATAAAAGTCGACGTTGGGGGAGAGTTCCCCGAGTCATTCCATGAAATAATTGAGTACGGTATTTTATCAAGCCAGATTCATCCGTTCGATCCTATGGAAAAGGCTATAATGAGTATAGGAGAGAAATTTCTGAAGGGGACTGAGCACATTCATACTGACTGGGAAATGGCGAAAGAATATCCGCTGTCCAGGGAATTACTTGCAATGTCAAGAGTATTTACAAATACCGGAACGCAAAAGAAGGTAATTGCATCAAAGGGTGCCCCCGAAGCCATCTTTGATCTTTGTCATCTCGATGAAAAAACTCTTGGACGATATGATGCGGCAGTTGCAGAAATGGCTTCATCGGGACTAAGGGTTCTGGGGGTTGCCAGGGCAGATATAAGCCGGGAGACGTTGCCTGAAGAGCAGCACGACTTTGATTTTGAATTTCTGGGGCTGATAGGATTGTCAGACCCTATCAGGGAGAATGTTCCGCAGGCCATCAGTGAATGTTACAATGCCGGAATAAGAGTAATAATGATCACCGGTGATTACCCGGTTACTGCCATGAATATTGCTAAGGAGATAGGGCTGAAGAACCCTGATCTCTGCATTACCGGACCGGAACTGAATAAGCTTAGCGAAGAGGAGCTATCGGAAAGGATAAGGGAGGTAAATGTTTTTGCAAGGGTCATCCCCGAACAGAAGCTCAAGATAGTAAATGCACTGAAAAGGAATGATGAGATTGTGGGCATGACAGGTGACGGTGTAAATGACGCACCTGCATTGAAATCGTCAAACATTGGAATTGCCATGGGAGAGAGAGGGACTGATGTTGCGCGGGAAGCTTCTTCGCTGGTACTTATGGATGACAACTTTGCATCGATCGTAGGGGCGATAAAGATGGGCCGCAGGATTTTTGATAACCTGCAGAAAGCTCTTGGTTATATCTTCGCCATTCACGTACCTATTGCCGGCCTCTCACTTATACCGGTTATGTTTGCTGACCTTCCCCTGATCTTGTGGCCGGTTCATATTGTGTTTCTTGAACTTATAATTGATCCTGCCTGCTCAATAATATTTGAGGCTGAAAAAGAAGAACCAGGACTGATGAACAGACCTCCCAAATCTATTGAGGAGCCGTTTTTCGGGGCCAGGAAAATTCTGCTAAGCTGCTTTCAAGGGTTAGGCATCCTGACTGTGACACTTTTGGTCTATTTTGTCGGCTTAAAGCTGGGGTATTCTGAAAAAGAGGTAAGAACCCTGACCTTCGTGAGTCTGATTGCCTCAAATATCGCGGTGATTCTGTCAAACCGGTCGTGGACCTCAAGTATTTTCAGAATCATTATTACCCCTAATAAATCAGTGAAATGGGTTATTGGCGGAGCAATAGGCTTTCTGATTCTGATTCTGACAGTTCCATTCCTGACAAATCTATTTCAGTTTGAAAAAATCAGTTTCACCGAAACAGCTATCAGTACATTAGCCGGTCTGTTCAGTGTCGTCGGGTTTGAGATTTACAAATATGTTAATGGAAAAAGGCAGCAGAGGAAGTTACAGAAGAGCCCCCTTTTGGTGAGCTAGTCTCTTGCAGGATATATTATTGCAACCTGTCAATTACATTTTTTAGCTTTTGCCGGATGCTTGCTGCAGTGCTTCCAAGTAATTCATTTTTCACGGAAATCATAGATGCCACAGGATCAACTGCACTCACTTCAATAACCCCCGTTTCCAGCTCATCAATAACCACGTTGCAAGGAAGAAACACTCCTATCTTATTCTCGAGTTCCAGTGCTTTAAAGGCAAAATGCGGATTACATGCACCCAGGATCTTATAGTTTCTGAACTCAATATCCAGTTTTTTTCTGAAAGTATCTTTCAGGTCTATCTCAGTAATGATTCCGAACCCTTCTGTCTTCAACTCTGATTTGACCATTTCAGTTACCTCATCGAAGTTTTTGCCTCTGACTGTTTTGTTGAAATAGTAGCTCATAGATTTTTATTAGTCAACCTACTAATATGCGAATAAGCAGGAAATAAACCTATTCCTGCAAGTAATTGTCAATTGGTATTGCGGCCCATTGAGTCAATAATTGACAGATCTTCAACATGGATCTTGCCGTTGATCAGGTCATCAAGGGTCACAGATTTGAAATACCCGATGACAAGATTGTTGAGCTGACCCCAGAAACCCTGTGCCTGACATCTGTCACTCATATTACATTGAAAATTCCCTGACAGACATTCTACCAGACATATTCCAGGTTCAAATGCCCTGTGGATATCAAAAACAGTTATCTCTGAAGGCTTCCTGGTAAGAATGTAGCCGCTTTTCCTGCCCCTGACACTGCAAATAAGGTGTGCTGTTTTAAGAGCCTGTATAATCTGATCAAGATATTTCAGGGAAAGTTCCTGATTTACTGCAATATCCTTTTGAAATATTCCCTGCTCAGGTCCTCCCTTTGCTATTTCAATCATGGATCTTAGACCGTACCGGGTTCTTGTACTTATTTTCACTTCTTTGAAGTAAGGGAGTTGTGTTCTGTAAAATTAAGAATAATGCCGAAACTAACCTTGATCTCATCCTTGACTTTAACAAGTCCGCTGAGTTTTTCAGGCGGGGCGAGATTAAAATCTGTAAGACGGACTGCTTTTGATCCCCTGAGGATATATTGATTACCGCAGTTCTGAATTACACATTCAACATTATACTCCCTGGTAACCCCTGCTATTGTTATCATTACCGCATAATTGGGATTGAGGACTGGAACCATTCCCTTGTTTTGCTCACGATTAGAAAATTTTATTGTAATCGTTGGGTACTCTTGTTCATTAAGGTTAGTCAGGAAGTCATTATACATGAGGGGATTGCTTGGTTCAAAATCGCGAACAGGAATAATAATTTCATTGCCGTGTGGAAGTGAAGGATAAAGAAAGGTGTTTCCGAAATCAGAGGATAAGGTGGTATAACTAAAACTGAAACGGTTGACATTTGACTCACCGTTAATGACTATATAATTAATGCAACCGTCGTTTTTCTCCTTGTTTCTTTCCGCAGAAAATAATGGCGAATAGGTGCTCCCGACTATCAGGAGCACCCACACCATGATTATATTTCTAAATGAACCCTTCATCTCAGAATGAAATACCTGCCTCCATCATTATGCCTTTGAATCCGGCATCTGCACCGTAACTTGAGATAAACCCGTCATACTTCTGGTCAACATATTCCAGCTTTATGAGAACAGACTCAATCATGTTCCATCCGGCTCCAAGCTGAAGGCGTGACACCGACTGATCAAGCTGGTTCCAGGCTTTGTTATAACGTACTCCGCCGTAGAACTGTTTCTGACCTCCAAAGCGGTAGATACCTTCACCGGCATACTGGGTATACTGTGTGGATACGCCGCTGAGTGTGGTTCCCTTAAAGCTTTCCAGGGTTCCGAAGAACTCAAGACCCTTGAATTGAGAAAATAGATTTACCATGAGAGAGTTGTCCTTATTGGTAAGTCCCGGGCCCCATGATCCTGAAAGATGATTCTTGGTGATATCAACATCGTTGGCACTGTTGGTTACCCTGTTCATTATAAGGTAATAGCGTGAACCTGTTCTGTCGCCGTTGTACAATGACCCGAAATGATGCTCTGGAGCATGATATCCGGAAAGGGTTAAACGAAGCCTGAGATCCTCACTTAATGCCTTGTCATAACCTGCCTTCCAGTAAAATGCAAGTTCCCTGAAAGTGTCATAGGCAGTATAACCCGAAGTGGCACTGTATCCGGTCAGGGCCGGTTTAAGTGTACCATTTGAAATAGCTCCCATCAACAATACTCCGTTGGAACGGAACATCACCTCTGCTGCTATCTGGGTGGTAAAAGCATCAATTATGTAATTACCCACAAACGGATTTGAGGTGATTTTTCCATTGTCTGACCGGCGGTAATGGGCATCTCCGTAATCGATATCCATGTCTCCTACTTTAATTGTCAGATAATCCATCACACGGGCAACCCCTTCTGACTTCAGAAACGGCAGCTCATCAATTATCAGATAACCTCCCTTTACCCAGGTTTCATTATGATGACGCGATGAAAGATAGGTAGTGAGGTTTACTTTAATCCCAGGGGCGAGAAAAGCCTCAATGACGAGATTTGCCGTAGGCAGGTTGAAACCCTTCCCCAGAGGAATCAGCGCACTGTCAGCATAATGTGTCAGTGACTGGTACTGCATTGCGAAATCCGCCCCAAGGCGGACTTTCACTTTTTCAAAATCCTGCCCCTTCAGCTGTGGCTCTTCGAATTGGGCAGAAACAGCCAGCGATATCATTATCGCCGCGATTGAGAGAAGTAAAATTCTTTTCATCTTATTCTGTAAAAAAGTGTAATTGATTGATTTAGTTGTTTAATCATTTAATATCAGTTACTTGAAATTTAAGGTCAAAGTGAACGGTCACCTCATCGCCAGTTTTTAGAGTTCCTAACATGGCAGTGGGCGATTTAATGTTATAATCGCTCATCTTTAATGCCTGTGATCCGCTTACGCTTAACCTGTCTCCTTTAAGCGTACCTTTCACAGGAAATGAGAGATTCTTCCTGACTCCATTGAGATTCAGTTCCCCTTTAACGACTCCTGAGAATTCTCCGTCAGTAGCTGTAATGGATATCGGCTCCTTTGAGAGAAAAATTATCTCAGGGTATTTTTTTGTCTGAAGCGCAGCATGCGTTTTATTCGTCATTATTGAATTTTCACTTGTAAGTGAAGCTGATTTACAGACGAATGTTACCTGCTCAATTACTGAGGAAGTACCTTCATTAGGTTGAAGTCTGACGGTTGCTGTAAAATCGCCTGCCTTTTCATGCCAGTCATGTAATGAGGAGGTCCCGGAGACAGTGACGCTGCTCTCCCCCTTAATCAACGTGATGCTTTGTCCGCTGACAGCTCCCAAAGCAAGCAGAGCTATGGAAAGTGACAGGAAAAATTTACTGATTTTCTTTTTCATAATTAATTATTGCTATTAAGACTATGAATCCTATAGAAATAGTAGCACAAAGTAACATATTTATTTCAATAGGGGGAATAATAAGTCAGATAAATTTTAAAAAATCGTTTCTCTGGAGACTACCGCAGTGACACTCAAAGCCAGTCAATATCACGACCAGTCGGCCTTTCGGTAAGATTGAGAATTAAATTGGAAAAGCAGGGTTGCTCTGTCGTTTGACGGAGCAATTCTATTTACTGTTACGGTATTCCTTCAGGAGTGACTGAAAAACTTCCTTTACTGAAGAAATACGTGTAGCCCTGAACGCGTTGGCACCTGCAAAGGCATAGCCGTTTTCGAAATTGCCCTTAAAAGCATTCATTAATGCAACAATGATACAGTAGGGGCTCTTCGAGATATCGCAAGTCTTAATACATTTGAAAGGACATTTTTTGGGCTGCTTTTTCCCTGCCCGAACTTTCTCGATAAAACTGCTCAGGATCGCGCGTCCGGGCATACCCACCGGGCTCTTAATGATTTCGATATCCCGCTCTTCCGCATCGATGTATGTTTGTTTGAATGCCTGTGATGCATCACATTCATCCGTTGTGACAAACCTCGTACCCATCTGCACTCCTGATGCCCCCAGCTTCAGGATATCATGAATATCCTGTCCTGTATAAATTCCTCCTGCTGCAATCAGTGGAATTGTCTGGTTGTATTTTTCTTCAAATATTTTCAGCTCGGTAACAATTTCCGGCACCAGTTTTTCAAGCCTGTAATCACTGTCACTGATCTGCTCTTCCTTAAAACCCAGATGACCCCCGGCCATAGGTCCTTCTACAATAACCGCATCAGGCAGGTAATCATAGTTCGCCTTCCATTTCTCGCAAATTATCTTTGCTGCCCTGGCTGATGAGACTATGGGTACGAGTTTTGTAACGCTTTCTTTCTTCAGGAATGAAGGCATATCAAGAGGAAGACCGGCCCCTGCTATAAGGATGTCTACCTTTTCTGCAATTGCAGTTTTTACCATGTCAGTGAAATTTGTCATGGCCACCATCACATTGACACCAATCACACCCCTGCTCTTCTCACGGGCTTTCCGGATCTCCTCCTTCAGCCCCAATATGCTTGCCTCGAGATAATTTTTTGAAAAATCCTTGTACAAAAGTCCAAGTCCTGCACTTGAAATAACACCTACACCACCCTCATTGGCAACCGCAGATGCCAATCCCGACAGTGAAATTCCTACACCCATCCCACCCTGTATGACCGGAACAGCGATCACAAGGTTCCCGATTTTCAATGATTTCACGTTTTATTTTTTTTATGCAGAGGCAAATGTATCCTTTAATTGATTAGTGATACTGATAAACCAATAAATAACATACTGAAAAGAGCCAGTTTAACTTTATTTAATCCTGACCGGAATTATTTTGCTGACAAGTGAGGATTTGAGACAGGGTTCAGTCAAAGTAGGTATCACTCTTCGTAAGCTGCCTTCTGATCAGGGCAAAGAGCTCCGGAGTGTTCCTTTGAACAGACAATTCCGGCAGACTGTCCGGATCGAAGAATCCTGCTTCCTCTGTCTCTTCACTGCTGTGCAGTTCTCCTCCGATAAGGTCACAAAGGATTATAAACTTATAATAGTGAAATTCGAGAGGCGGGAAATTATGTCTGTCGGTATCTACAACCGCCAGCAGGCGATTCACTTTAACTTCGAGCCCTGCCTCTTCAGACACCTCTTTTTCAGCCACCTCTGCCGGCGAGTAATTTATATCTGCGAAGCCTCCCGGCAGGGACCACCTTCCATCAGACCGTTCCCTGACGAGCAGGACTTTGCCCTCTTTAAGAACTACTGCCCTGATATCGACTTTAGGGGTTTGGAAACCTGTGTCACAAGTGAACAGATTACGTATTTTGTCAGGTTCGGAATCAGAAACCTGGGCTGCCAGTAGCACACTCAGTTCCCGCAGTTCTTCATAACGCTGTCTGTCAAAAGTGTTTTCAGCATAATGAATTCCTGACTGTGCTATTGCCTGCAATCTCCGGGTAATTTTAAGGATCTCTTCTGTCATAGTGTATCAGATTAAATCAGGCAGTATCGTCACTGATTTCCTCTTTTAGAACTGATTTAAGTATGAGAAATCCCACTGTTCCTGCTATCAGTGATCCGATAAGGATCATAAGTTTGGCATTATTGATAATTAATGGATCGTCAAAAGCCAGCAGTGTTATGAAAATTGACATTGTGAATCCTATGCCGGCAAGGAATCCTGCGCCTGAGATATGCTGCCACCGGAGGTCAGAAGGCATTGTACAGAATCTTGTACGTGCTGCAACCAGTGTGAAAAACATGATGCCCATCGGTTTCCCCAGTACAAGACCTGCAACTATTCCGAGGGCATACGGTTGATTCATTATATTACCGATTCCTCCGCCCAATGTTATTGCAGTATTAGCCAGGGCGAAAAGCGGCAGAATAATAAATGCCACCGGTTTGTGCAGGATATGTTGCAATATATAAGAAGGGGATTTGCTGCCACCGTCGCCAAAGGGTATTGCGAATGCCAGCATTACTCCGGTTATTGTTGCATGTACCCCTGACATATACATAAAATACCACATCACAATACCGCCAAGAACATATGGGATGAGGTTCCTCACCCCCTGGCTTTTCAGTATCAGCAAAAGAACAAAGACTGAAAGCGAAACTGCAAGATTGCCCCACAGGATCGATTTGGAGTAGAACAGCGTAATAACCATTATTGCCCCCAGGTCATCTGCGACTGCCAGTGCAGCCAGGAAGACCTTTAATGAAGCAGGCACTCTTTTCCCTAGGAGGGAAAGAACGCCCAGGGCAAAGGCAATATCTGTTGCCATCGGTATGCCGGCACCGGGCTGCGTCGGAGTCCCGAAATTAAACAGAGTGTAAATACCTGCAGGTACTATGATCCCGCCCAGGGCAGCTGCCACGGGTAAGAGTGCATTTTTAAGAACTGAAAGTTCACCCTGGTAAATCTCCCTTTCAAGCTCAAGACCGATAAGGAGAAAAAAGATGGCCATCAGACCGTCATTTATCCAGTGTTCTGCACTGAGAAACCCGATCTTGTAATGTATCAGGTGAGAATAACCCTCGCTCAGTGCTGAATTTGCGATTATAAGTGATACAACTGTGCAAAACAAAAGTACAACACCCCCGGCTTTCTCACTTTCATAGAACTCTCTGAAAAGGCGGGTAATCAGTAATCGGTCAGATATTATGTAGCGTGGCATCGTCTAAAATTATTAAATGTTCTCTAAAACTGACCGGGGAGGGCCAAAAAATCTTTACTTTACGGATCAATTTATTAAGCGTTAACAATGTGTCCCTCAGAGAACCTGATAACTGAAAATATTTAAGTTCAATGTCAGCGATGAATCTCTCATTCATGGATTTTCTTGTTAGCGGCGTGCTGGCTACAATCATGTTCGGGATCGGGTTGTCAATAAATCTAGATGACCTTAAACAGATTTATCATTCTCCAAAGGCATTTTTTTACGGCCTGTTCGCCCAGATGATTCTTCTGCCTGTTATTGCTTTTCTGATAACCTATTTCACTGATCTTCCACCTGCAATCAAAGTGGGATTCATTATTCTGGCTGCATGTCCGGGGGGCACCACTTCGGGTTTTATCACAGTTCTTTTCCGCGGGAACGTCGCTTTGTCAGTTACTCTTACAACATTAAACAGTATCCTCACCCTTCTTACAATACCACTGCTTGTAAACATTGCGCTTACAGTCTACCTTGGCCGGCATTCTCCGTTTGAGCTGCCGTTCATGGAGTCATTTCTTCAGATATTCTTTGTTACACTCCTGCCTGCCACAGCCGGAATTTTTGTCCGCATGAAATGGAATGATCTGGCTGAAAAGATTCAGAAGCCAGTCAGAACCGGCATGATCATTTTCTTTGCCGGGGTCTATCTGATCCTTGCATTTGCCGATGAGTCAAAGGGTGGGTCAGGAATAAAAATTGTGGAGGTGTTGCAGATCTTTCCTTACGCACTTCTGATAAACCTGGCAGGCTTCATGGCCGGATTTCTCATGGGTTTTGTCAGTCGGACCGGCATACGCACCGGCTTTACTATAGGGGTGGAGGTTGCACTTCAGAACACTACCCTGGCTCTGCTTGTTGCCGGGACACTCATTCAGAGCAATGACATGGTCAAACCCGCACTGGTCTATGCCCTTTTCTCGTTCTGGACTGCCCTGCTTTTCGGTGTTATTGTAAAAAGATACAATAAATCAACGTTCTTCGGGGAATTCAAATAATTTGCGATTTGCGATTTACAATTTTTCACTACTGCCTATTGCCTACTGCCTACTGCCTAATCAATCACCACCTCATCGCAAAACATCCAGGCCTTTCCCCCGGCACCGGGATGCCACGGAGGACACTTTCCCTGGCTTCCGGCCACAACCCTTACAAGTCTCGCCTTTCCTTCCGGGAATGTTGTAAAATAGTCAATGGTTTCGTTTCCCTGATCCTCAGGGGAAATGGCAGTATCGAGCCTGTGAGGTGGTAAAAAGGTAATACCGTCCTCCGAAAGAGATATCTCAACCCACCGGGGGAGGAAAATCCAGCTGCCGGTGGCGGCCTTGAACCGTGTGCTGACCTTCGTCAGCGGGGTGACGCTTCCTAGGTCAATCACAATATCCAGATCGCTTCCGTCAAATCCCTGCCACTGGCCGTCATCAAATGCGCCACTGCCCATAATGCCGTTGACCAGGGTTTTATCGCCCAGTGCCTTATACTTGTCACTGAATTGTAAATTATATTTAACAGGTTTGCCTGTGGCCTTATGGATGATTACCTTTTTTTCGCTGATCTTTCCCCTCATTTTTCCGCCGGTGAAGATCGCCGCCCTGACAGTGGCAGAAGCACTTAAAGGTAGAGGGCCTTCATAAACGGCAGAGGCACTGTCAGGATCGCTTCCGTCAGTTGTGTATCTGATCTCGGGTGAGGTCTGTTCCGTTGTCATTTCAAGAGAAATATTGTTCGTTTCTTCATTGAACGTAGCAGTCATATCTACCCTGAACGAGCCCTTCGAATAGCTCCAGCCTGCTGCATCGAAGTGTTCCATCATCCTTGCCAGCCTGGTGCTGAATCCTTCCCAGCTGCGGACCTCCGGCGCTGACCACACCACCTCAGAAAGAGCTGTCAGACGCGGAAGAACCATGTATTCCGCCGTCTTTCCCTCAGTCACATATTCAGTCCAGAGGCAACCCTGTGCACCGATAATAAATTTAGCCTCTTCCGGAGTCAACTCAGGGGGAATAGGTTCAAAAGAATACACCTTTTTCAGGGTTAACAGCCCCCTGAACGATTCCGGTTCTGTAGCCGGATCGCCCTGGTAAACATTGAAGTAACAGTGTGAGACGGGTGTCATAACAGCATAATGGCCTGACTTCGCAGCGGCAACACCCCCTTCGAAACCCTGCCATGACATCACTGCAGCACCCGGGGCAAGGCCGCCCTCCAGAATCTCGTCCCATCCGATCAGGTGCCGTCCTTTAGAGCTGATGAATGCCTCGATCCGTTTTATGAACCAGCTTTGAAGCTCAGCTTCGTCTTTCAATCCCTCTTTCCGTATCCGGGCCTGGCAAAGGGGGCATTTCTTCCATTCCGCCTTGTTTGCCTCATCACCTCCTATATGAATATAGGGTGAGGGGAACAGCTCCATAACTTCCGTCAGCACATCCTCAAGAAAAGCAAATGTTACTTCCTTTCCTGCGCAATAAATGTCAGTTATGGGCCAGACGCCACCGGGAGGGACTGTAAACGGTCCGCCCGTGCATGAATGCCCGGGGTAAGCAGCCAAAGCGGAGCCAACATGTGCGGGCATCTCAATCTCCGGAACTACATTTATGTGTCGTTCAGCGGCATAGGCGACTACCTCCTTTATTTCCTCCTGAGTGTAAAAACCGCCGTATGTTGCCTTCTCCCCGGGCTGCTGTACCTGGCGGGAACTCCATGGTTTGTCCTCACGGTCAACTCTCAGGGCGCCCACCTCAGTCAGCAGAGGGTACTTTTTTATCTCGATGCGCCATCCCTGGTCGTCTACAAGGTGCCAGTGAAAGACATTCATCTTGTGCATCGCAAGAATATCGATATATCTTTTTATGAAAGAGACGTCAAAGAAATGCCGGCTGACGTCAAGGTGCATACCTCTCCAGGCAAACCTTGGGTAATCGCGGACTGTCACACAGGGAATAGTCCATTTTATTCCGTTTGCAACCGAATAGTTTTCAATTGCTGCCGGAAACAACTGCCTGAGGGTCTGTACACCTCTTGAAAGCCCTGCCGGCGTGCATCCGGTAAGTGTCACACTCTTTTTGTCAACTGTCAGCAGATATTCTTCAGGCTGCCATGCCAGGGTGGTGTCAATGACCAGGTTAATTGAACCACCTGCACCTTCTTCGGTCCTCAGCTGGAAGCCGGTGGCTGGCCGGAGCAACTCTGCAAGGTAATTTGCAACACCCTCTGCATATTCACTTCCGTTATACTTTATAATTGCCCGTGGGGTCAGCGAAAAGACTCCCTTTTCTACTGTCATCTGTACCGGCTGAGGGATCACTGAAGGTGCTGAAACCCGCTTTTCAGCGCACCCTGAGGCAATGATTGCGGCTGCCAGGGCTACCGCAAAGAAATATTTTTTCATTTCAATTCTTATTTAATTGTCTCAATATCGAAAATTTCATGCCGGTCAAACTGCAGCCAGTATTTTATTGAATTTTTACGTACCAGTTCCCAGTAGATGTCGCTGTCAAGACCGTAAATAAAATTGATCTCCTTCAGTTCAGAGGTTATTCTTTCAGTCAGCTCTTTCTTAAGGGAAATGCGTATTGTTGTTCCTTTGTGTGTGAAGTCAGCTGCCGGGAAAAACGGCGCTTCAGTAGCAACTGTCAGCAAACCGTGTCCCGGCGTGGCGCCGGTGCTGACCTGTATGCCATCGTTCATGCAGCTGAGCGGCGGGATGCTGCCGGCATGGGTTGTGACTTCCATCTCATCCACCCCTGTGGAGAAATATTCCCGCGCACGGATTCCCATCTTGACCCCCATTATGGCAAAAACTCCGAGGTGACGGTGAAGCTCATTGGCAATTATACCTGACGTCCATTCATCTTCGCCGTACTTATTGCGGATTTCAGTTACGAAAGGTTGCAGGTCTGTCATATAGAAGGAAGTGTCTGCTGGGATGCTTTTTATTACCTGCATCCTGGCTACTGTCTCTCCTTTCAGTATCCTTACCGTTGCCTTGCGAAGTGCATTTATATCCACCGGAGTGTAAAGTTTATTCTTCTGCATTCCGGCTTCGGTGCTGAACAATGTGGGATAATGAAGAAGCAGCGGAACCATCTCGTCGAATGATGTAAAAACGAAGCCGTGTGATGAGTTGGCTTTCAGGATTGAAACAACCCTTGCGCTGTACGTCGAATGGGAGGTTTCAAGTTCGGATAATAGTTCCGGGCTGTAAAATGATGTTCCACCTGACCCTGTGACAAGAACGGGCAGTGAAGCCTGAAGAACCTTTTCAGCAGCCAGGGGGGCGGCTTTGTAATTATACCCATCTTTACCCGGGAGCCCCTCGTTACTCCAGATTATCTGTTTTATTTTTTTGCTGAATTCAGGTATTCCCTCCATGGCTGCAGATGCTGTCTGCAATGAGCCAAGGGCAATAAGGGAAACAGGCGTAGTCTCCTGTGACAGAACGCGTCTTATAAGGTTTATTGCTTCGCTTCCCCTGGCTACCGGCAATCCTTCATGCCACAATTCATCGACCAGTCTCCTGACTTTTTCATATGCAATATTCTCTTCGTGAAAGCCTTTTGAAACTGTTATTGCAAGGACTCGGACATCCGGCGAGGCGAGCAGCATGCATATCGCTTTCTGATCATCAAGGCCTCCGTCAGTATCAATGATTACGTAATGTCTGGGCTTCCAGGGATGAGCGGAAGCCGCAATTACTGAAAGAATCAGTGCAAGTGTCAGTATCCCCTTTTTCATTTTTAACTTTTCTCAAAAATAGCAATTAAACCGTTTTCGGGGTCAACTTATGCGGCAAGTAGCCGTAAAGCAGCTCAATATCATAACCGTCTTTTTGTTTTTTTCCTATCTTGACCTCCCTAAACTGTTAATGGTGAAGAGGCGTATACTGCTGTGGTTTATTCCCGGACTTATTGTCGGGGTCATTTTTATACTGGGCTTCGACAGGGCTGTGGAGGCTACTTCCACCAATGATTTCTGCGCGTCATGCCACGTTCATCCCCAGGCCACTTCAAGTTGGAAGCAGGGAGTTCATTATGCCACACAGTCAGGCTACCGTGTATCCTGCGCTGAATGTCACCTTCCGCCAAAAGGCGAGGGTTACCTTGTTGAAAAAACGAAAACAGGATTACGCGACCTGTGGAGCCACTGGACCAGGGATTCTGCCGATTTCGACTGGGAGGCTGCATCTTCTCTTGAAAGGGCTTCAAAGCATGTGTATAATTCCACCTGCATAAAATGTCACGAAAATCTATTCCCGGCAAAGCTGACCCGCGAGGGATCCGATGCTCACCTTTATTACAATAAGATGACAGAAAAAGGGGAGGAGTTGCAGTGCATCAGCTGTCACCTGAATGCGGGGCACTATATGAAAGACTATACCCATGGCAGCAACAAAAGTTTCGGATTGGCCGGCAGCAGATCGGATACCGTATTTAGCGCTCCCGCCATTGTAGACTCTTTCGCCTCGTTTACTGAACAGGTGCCTGGTTCAGGCGTGACATTCCGGATGATAGCGCTTCCGGGAGGGAAATTCACTATGGGCAGCCCCGATACCGAAATGTTGCGCAAAGCTGACGAAAAGCAGCGGGAAACGACAGTGGATTCGTTCTTCATAGCAGAGACCGAGGTGACATGGAATGAGTATATGGAGTTTTACCGTCAGACAGCTACTGAAGGCCGCTCGACCGATACTGAGGGAGCACGGTTGAACAAAGCAGGTGTCGATGCCGTCAGCGGCGCCACTCCTCCGTACGGAAAACCTGACCAGAACTGGGGGATGGGCATGAGACCCGCAATATCAATGAGCTACCATGCTGCTGAGACATACTGCCGCTGGCTCTCCTCAGTGACAGGAAAGAAATACCGCCTTCCCACAGAGGCTGAATGGGAGTATGCCTGCAGGGCGGGTACTGAAACACCATATTTCTTCGCAGGTGACCCGAAGGGATTTACAAAGAAGGGATTGTTTAAGAGCAGGCCTGATACAGCAGTAATTAATACTTACGTTATCTATAATCTAAACAGCCATTCCAGGACACAGGAGCCTTCAGCAGTGAAAGCCAATCCGTGGGGACTCAGAAATATGTCAGGTAATGTGGCTGAATTCACCGCCGATATTTATGAAGGAACTGTAGAACATGTCATCAGGGGCGGCTCCTACCGCGACGATGCCGCAGGGGTAAGAAGCGCATCACGTGAAAGCACCCGTACTGATGAGTGGCTTAAGACAGACCCTCAGATGCCGAAAAGCATATGGTGGTACTCCGACTGCTTTTATGTCGGGTTCAGAGTAGTAATGGAGAGGAATGAAGAATTAAGAATGAAGAATTAAGAATGAACGGCTCAGACCTACGGACATTTGACTTTCAGACATTTGACTTTCAGACACAAAAAACATTAACTTTAAAGCACATATAACCAAATCATGAAAAACTCCGGTATAACAAGAAGAAATTTCCTGGGTAAGGCAGCTGTAGCAGGTGCCGCAGGGATCATTGTTCCGACAATCATCACATCATGTTCGACAAAAAAAAGCAAGGAAGTGATTATGCCTGTCATGCCCGACAAGGCACCTGACGGTCCGCTGTTGAAAGCCGGCCTGATTGGTTGCGGCGGCAGGGGAACAGGCGCTGCTCTGAACTTTCTGCATTGCGGACCAAACCTTACTGTAACGGCACTTGGCGATGTCTTTCCGGACAGGATTACTTCATGCCGTGAACGCCTGGCAAAAGACGGGGTGGAAGTAGCCGATGAAAACTGCTTTACAGGTTTTGATGCTTACCAGAAGGTAATAGATTCAGGTGTGGATATAGTCCTCCTGGCAACTCCACCTGTCTTCCGTCCCCTTCATTTCGAAGCTGCAGTCAGCGCAGGAAAACATGTATTCATGGAAAAACCGGTAGCTGTAGACCCTGTGGGAGCCAGACAGATAATGGCAACCGGTCTTAAGGCAAAAGGGATGGACCTGTCAGTTGTAACGGGAACACAGCGTCATCATCAGCATGACTATGTTGCCAACTGGGCTAAGGTTCAGGAAGGAATGATCGGTGAAATCGTGGCTGCAAACTGCTACTGGAATCAGAGTCAACTGTGGTACCGCAATCCTGATCCGACATGGAGTGAAATGGAATATATGATACGCGACTGGGTTAACTGGTGCTGGCTGTCAGGAGACCATATAGTTGAACAGCATGTCCACAACATCGATGTGGTAAACTGGTTCACCGGCAAGAAGCCTGAATCAGCCGTCTCTTTCGGTGCACGCCACCGCCGTGTCACAGGGGATCAGTATGACATGTTCAGCACTGACTTCATCTATGAAGGAGGGTTCCATGTTCACAGCATGTGCCG
>Ga0209373_10001155_pt1 | contig 33261 bp, 35 predicted proteins | sample Higcelweek5metaG_FD_187173 | JGI IMG/M metagenome (GOLD analysis project Ga0209373, IMG submission 187173) | Freshwater pond sediment microbial communities from the University of Edinburgh, under environmental carbon perturbations - High... | ecosystem: Environmental > Aquatic > Freshwater >... | reverse complement strand
CGATCTCCTGCTTAATGTCGGACACAAAGCTGGGCCATGGGCCGCTTTCCAGCTGGTCCAACAAGGGGGTTTTGTGTTTCGCCATTCCCTTAACCTCCGTTGTTTGAAGTAAGATGTTGCCACACTCAATAAACTATCCGGCATGCGCCCGCTGGCGCGCGGGCCGTCGCCGGATGTCTTTCCTCCATCTGGCGAGGCGCTTGTGAACCGATGAACGCGGGACCACCCGATTCCTCTAATTCCAGCGCATGATTCCTCATCTGTTACGGAAATTCCACCGTCTCTGTCAACATAAATCCGGATCAACGCACTACTGTGCGAAACAAAGCCATACCGTGCGCGCGCCGTTTTGCCAAGGTTGCTTTCCGGGCCGGGCCAGGGTATTTGCCTGTGCCTGTAACGGCATATTTAAACGTACCCAAGGTAACGCAAACCGACCACCACAGGCAATCACTATCTTGAAAAACGACACCGAGAAATCCCCGGAATGCCGCCGCTGCGGCGAATGCTGCCGTCGAGGCGGCCCGGCCCTGCACGCGCAGGACAAGGCCCTTTTTGAAGGCGCCGACGCCCTCGACCTCTCCCTCGTCGTCACCCTGCGCGCGGGCGAGCCGGCCTTCGACCAGGTGCGCGGGCATGTGCTGCCCCTCACAAGCGAGCTTTTGAAGCTCAAGGGTGTGGACGGAAGCTGGACATGCGCCCTCTACGACCCGGCACAGCGCGCCTGCGGCCTGTATGGCCGCCGCCCGGCCGAGTGCCGCGCCCTCTTTTGCCAGGACACCGCCGAGCTGGCCGCCATGTACGAGAAGGACCGCCTGACCCGGCGCGACCTTTTGCCCAAGGGGCACGGGGTGCTGGCCGTCATGGCCGAGCACGAGGCCCTGGTGCCCCCGGCGCGCATCGGCGAGCTTTCCGTGCTGCTGCGCGCAGGCGGACAAGAAGCGCTGGACGCCGAGCAAGAGCTTGCGCACATGGCCCTGGCCGACCGGGCCTTCCGCAAAAGTCTTTCCGAGCGCGCGGGCATTACCCCGGAATACCACGAATTCTTCTTCGGACGTGGCATCGACGCCTTGTTCGCCGCCGTGGGCCTTTGCCTGCGCGCGGACGTGCGCCAAGGCGTGCGCGTGCAGCCCGACCCCCTCTGGCGCGAATAGCGCCGCACCATACTGGAGTCATTCATGAAAGATCAGCTTGGCGTGTATTACTTCCCCGCTCCGCAGCACCCGGAGGCGCGCATGTACGTGCGCCGCTACGCCGGCCGCGTGGAGTTTCGCATGTGGCACCAGACCGACCCCAGCGTGTGGGAAAAGCACAAGTGGCTGCCCTATGACGTCATCGAACAGGCCGCGGCCATGTTCAAGGCGCGCGGCAAGGAAACCGACCCCACCAGCCTGTACGACCTCGCCGTGGCCGAGCGCCTGCTCGCCGACGAGTAGCCGGGACCGGCCATGAGAAAAGCACTGCCGCTCATTTTGGCGGCGCTCATCACCGTGCCGGGCCTGTGGCTCAAGCTCGCCGGCGTGCATTTGCCCCCGCCGCCGGCCGCGCTGCTTTCCGGCCTAGCCATTCTGGGCGCCTCGTTCCTGTTGCTGTGGGCCTGCGACGTGGCCCAGATGGACATTCCGCAGACCCTGGCCCTGGCGGTGGTGGCGCTCATCGCCGTGCTGCCGGAATACGCCGTGGACATGTACTTCACCTGGCAGGCGGGCAAGCACCCGGAATCAGACTACGCCCACTACGCCATCGCCAACATGACCGGCGCCAACCGGCTGCTCATCGGCGTGGCCTGGAGCTCCCTGGCGGCCATCCACTGGTTCAAGACCCGGCGGCGCATCAGCCTCGACGTGGAGCAGCGCACCGAGATCCTGTTTTTGGGCATGGCCACGGCCTACGCCTTCTTCATTCCCATCAAGGGCAGCCTGGCCTGGTATGACGGCATCGTGTTCCTGGCCATCTACGCCTGGTACATCCGCCTGGCCAGCCAGCGGCCCTGCCAGGACTGCGAACTGGAAGGCCCGGCCGAGCTCATCGGCGCGCTGCCCAAGACCCGCCGCCGCGCGGCCACTATTGGTCTGTTCGTCTTCGCAGCCGGGGTCATTCTGGCCAACGCCGAGCTGTTCAGCGAAAACCTGGTCGCCTCGGGCAAGGTCTACGGCATCAACGAATTCCTGCTGGTGCAGTGGCTTGCGCCCATCGCCAGCGAGGCCCCGGAATTCATCGTGGCCATCATGTTCGTGCTGCGCGGGCAGGCCTCCACGGCCATGGGCAGCCTGCTTTCCAGCAAGCTCAACCAGTGGACGCTGCTCGTGGGCATGATTCCCGGCGTGTACGGCATGTCCAGCGGCACCTTCGAGCACCCGCTGCCGCTGGGGCCTTACCAGCTGCACGAGATCTTCCTCACCGCGGCGCAGTCGCTGCTGGCCGTGGCGCTCCTGGCCTCCCTGACCCTTGGACCCGGCGCGGCCGCCCTGCTCTTCCTCATGTTCACGGGCCAACTCGTCAGCCCGTATGTGGTTCAGGGCCTGAACCTGCCAGCCCTGCCCTGGGGCAACGGCACCGACGGCCTGCACCAGCTCTTCAGCGCGGGCTACGTGGCCCTGTTCCTGGCCGTGGCCTGGATGAAGCGGCGCGACGTGTGGGCGCTGCGCACCGGCGCCAGCGTGGAGCAGCGGATCTTTTAGCAAACGCGCCCGGACGGCCGTTCTCGCCGCTGCCGTCCGCCAGCCCCCCCCGGCCCGCCGCGCCGCCGCCTTTGGCGGCAAGCGGGCTCCACAACAGGAGGCCCCGCATGACGCAGACGATAAAGGCCCTTGGCCAATTGGCCCTGCTCTGGCTCATCTACTGGGCCTGCGACTGGCTCGTCACCACCACCGGGCTGCCCGTGCCGGCCACGGTTCTGGGCGTGGTGGCGCTCTTTCTGCTGCTGCTCACGGGCGTGGTGAAGCTGCACCACGTGCAGGACGCGGCCGACCTTCTGCTCAAGCATCTCGTGTTCTTCTTCATCCCCGTGGCCGTGGGGCTCATGGAATGGGGCGGCGTGTTCTACGAGCACGGCCTCGTTTTGCTGGCGGCCATCCTCATCAGCACCATAGTGCCCATTGTCGCCGTGGGCCTGGTGTCCCAGCGCATGCAGCGCAGGCGCGGCTGATGCTGGCCCTGGGACCAACCGCCACGACCCTGCTGTGCATCGGCATCACCGTGCCGGCCTATGTTTTGGTGCGCGCGCTGTACCTGCGCTACAAGCATCCCCTGCTGAACGTCGTCGCCCTGGGCGCCGCGCTCATCATCACCATCCTTGTGCTCTGCGGCCTGACCTACAAGGACTACACACCGGCCAAGAACATCATGACCGCGCTGCTGGGCCCGGCCACGGTGGGCCTGGCCGTGCCCCTGTACCGCTACCGCCTGCTTTTGGCCCGCAACGGCGCGGCCATCTTGGGCAGCGTGGCCCTGGGCTCGTTTCTGGCCATGCTGCTGGCCGCGGTTTTGACGCGCCTGGGCGGCCTGCCGGATGAGGTGGTCATGTCCATTCTGCCCAAGAGCGTGTCCATCCCCTTTGCCGTGGAGATAGCCAAGATATACAACGGGGTGCCCCCGCTGGCCGCGGCCTTCGTGGTGGCCACGGGCACATCGGGCTCGCTTTTGGGGGGCTGGCTGCTCAACCTTGCGCGCGTGGGCGACCCCACGGCCCGCGGCCTGGCCTTTGGCACCGTGTCGCATGGGCAAGGCACGGCCACGGCGCTCATGGAGGGCGAGCAGCAGGGAGCCATGGCCGGGCTGGCCATGATCCTGTCGGGCATCCTCACCGCGGGCTTTGCGCCTGTGGTGGTGTGGCTGCTGGGATTTGTGCCGGTGCTTTAGCGGGGGCTACAGGTTCTTGTCGCCCAGATCCAGGTGGAAGCGGTGCAGAAACCGGTGGTAGAAGGGCGTGAACAGCACGCCGCAAAAGGTGAGGAAGCTGACGCCGCTGAACACGGCGTAGAACGAGGCGAAGATCTTCGCCGCATCGGTCTCCAGCCGGTCCACCGGGCCCATGCCGGTCAGAATCATGGAGGCGTTCAAAAAGGCGTCCACCCAGCCAAGCCCGGCCAGCGCGTGGTACCCCACAACGCCGATGCCCAGGCTCACGGCCAGAAACAGCAGGTCGAACAGCGCGTACCAGGCCACGCGGCCCCAAAACGCCCGGTGCGGCAGCAGCTCCGAATTCTTACGCTCCAAACGCAGATGGCGCATCCTGTCCTCCTCCCTTACGGTTTGCACGTGCCGGGAGCCCCGGCGGACGTTTGCGCCACGCCCTCGTCCTGGTCCTGCAGCGCGCGCACGCGGCGCATGCCCTCGGCGTAGGCCTCGAACACGGCCCGGCGGTCCAGCATGCCCAGCAGCTCTCCCGCCATTCCGTCCTCAGCCAGCGCGGCCTTTGGCGCTCCAGCCGCCGCCATGCAGCGCACCTGCTCCGTCTTCGGGGCCGGCGTCGCCGGAGCAAAGACCGGCAGCTGCGCGTAGCCGCTCTCCACAAACTTCAGCAGCGCAGAATACAAATCCTCGTCCGGGGTGACGAAGGCCAGCGGCCCCATGATCTCGCCCGCCACCACAAGGTCGAAGAGCGGCTCCTCGAACACCAGCCCGCGCACGCGGTGGATGTCCACCAGACCGCAGACGCGCCCGCAGGCATCACGCACGGGGAAGCTTCTGCCCTCGCTGTGGCGCATCAAATCGGCAATGACGCCCAGGGTCGAGCAGGCCTCCAGCACGGGCGGCGTGCCCGGGGTGTAGCGCCCGGCCACGGTGTGGTCCTCCAGCACGTTCAGGGTGGCGTCGGCCGCGTGGGCCGGGGAGTCGAACTTGGTCTCCACCTGGTTGTCGTACAGCGAGATTTTGCGGCACAGGGCGATGCACAGGGCCGAGGCCAGCATGAGCGGGGCCAGCAGGCCGTACCCGCGCGAAAGCTCGCACACCATGACCAGCGGGCCGATGGGCGCCTTGGCGATGCCGGAGAAGAAGGCCGCCATGCCCACCAGCACGTAGCTGCCGGGCTGCGGCGCGATGGAAGGCCACAGGTCGTGGGCCACATTGCCCACCACGCCGCCGGAAAGCCCGCCCACGAACAGCGCCGGGGCGAACATGCCGCCGCTCATGCCGGAGCCGATGGTCATGCTCGTGGAAAGGGTTTTGCCCAGCACCATGGCGATGAGCATGAGCGTGGGCACCTGACCCAGAATGGCCATTTCGAGCCAGCCGTACCCGCCGGAGAGCGTTTGGGGGAAAAGCGCGCCCAGGCCGCCCGCCAGCAACCCGCCCAGGCCAAGGGTCCACATGATGCCCAGCCGGGCGCGCACCGGGGCGAAGAGCCGCGTCTTGCAGGCGCGGAAGGTACCGATGAACAGATACGCCGCTGCGGAGCAGACCAGGGCCAGCGCGGCGTAGAAGATCAACTCGCGCGGGTCCGTGAACTGGAAGGCCGGGGCGGCCAGGATGTGATCCGTGCCGAAGAAGAAGGTGAACACGCTGTAGGCCGTCACCGAGCTCATGACCGCGGGCAGGATGGCCTCAGCCTCGAAGTCCTCGCGGTAGATGACCTCCACCGCCGTGAGCGCGCCGCCCAGGGGGGCGCGGAAGATGGCGCCCATGCCGCCCGCCGCGCCGGCGAGCAGAAGCAGCCGCCGCTCCCTGGCGCTGAGCTTGAGCCTTTGCGCCAGCCAGGAGCCGATGCCGCCGCCGACCTGGGCGATGGGCCCCTCGCGTCCGGCGCTGCCGCCGCTGGCGATGGTGAGGATGGAGGCCAGGCCCCGGATGATGGGCACGCGCGGCGGCACCAGCCCCCCGGCGCGGTGGAAGGCGCGGGTGGTGGCGTCGGTGCCGTCGGTGCCGCTGGTGACGGTCTCCGGCACATAGCGCTGGATGAAGAACCCGGTGAGGAGCCCGGCAAGGGAGGTGAACACCGGGACAAGCCAGGGCCGGTACGCGCCGGGGGCCATGTCGAAAAGATGCTCGCCCGCCGGATTCGGCAGGCTGAAGCCGGCCATATGGCGCAGCAGAAAGGTCTGCAGCCACTCCACGCTGACGAAATACGCGCTGGCGGCCAGGCCCGCGGCCGCGCCCACGATGACGCCATAGCAGAGCCAGCGCCAGGAATGGGCGCGGCGCAGGGCGGCAAGGGCTTGGGCCAGGCCCTTGGCCATTCTTTTCGCGGCGGCGAGGGGCATGGCCATGGCTACGCTCCGGAGCGGGACGCGTCAACGCCGACGGACTTGTGCGGCGGACGACTTGTGTGGAGGGCGGGCTTGCGCTGCGGACGCTTGGCCCGCTTCCGGCCATGCCGCTGGCCGCTGCGGTGACGCGACCGGACGGCGGGCCCCTTGCGCCGCTGGATCATCGAGCGGCCCAGAGCGGCGAGCCGGAGAGGAGAATCAGGTCAGCGCATCAGGTAGGCAGACCAGGCCAGCGGACCAGGCAGGCGAACCATATAGGCGAGCCGGGCCGTACCTCTCCATATGCCCAAGAGCGGGCCCAGCCCTCTGCCGAAAATAAGGTCCAAGGGCGGCAGCGCGCCCCCGCTGCCCATGGCCGGGATGAGAATAGTGCTTGTGGCGGTTCCCACCCCCCGGTATAGCGTTGCAAGCTGGGATTGCCGACCAGCCCAAAGGAGCGCTTCATGACAACCTGGTGGCATTGGCTGGGCTTCAACCTGTTCGTCCTGGTCCTTCTGGCCTTCGACCTCGGCGTGCTGCACAAGAACCACCGCGAGGTGGGCGTCAAGGAATCCCTGTGGCTGAGCTTCGGCTACTTCATTCTGGCCCTGTGCTTTTCCGGGGTCATCTTCTTCTTTGAGGGCGAACAAGCCGGGGTCGAATTCCTCACCGGCTATCTCATCGAGAAGAGCCTGAGCATCGACAACATCTTCGTGTTCGTGCTCATCTTCACCCATTTTCAGGTGGCGAAGAAATCGCAACACACGGTGCTCTTCTGGGGCATTCTGGGAGCGCTGGTCATGCGCGCTGGGCTCATCCTGGCAGGCGCGGCGGTCCTTTCGGCTTTCCACTGGATCATTTACGTGTTCGGGGCCTTCCTCATCGTCACGGGCATCAAGATGCTCCTGACCATCAACGACGTGCCGGACCTCTCCGGCAACCGCCTCACGCTCTTCATGCGCAGGCACTTCCGCGTCACGGATGACTACGTGGGCGAGCGCTTCATGGTGCGCCAAAACGGCGTGCGCTTCATCACCCCGCTGCTCATCGTACTGGCCCTGGTGGAGTTCTCCGACGTGGTCTTCGCCCTGGACTCCATCCCGGCCATCTTCGCCATCACCAAGGACCCGTTCTTGGTCTACACCTCCAACGTCTTCGCCATCATGGGCCTGCGCGCGCTGTTCTTCGCCCTGTCCGGCATCATCCACCGCTTCCACTACCTCAAGTACGGCCTGTCCATCGTGCTTGTGGTTGTGGGCGGCAAAATGGTCGTCAACGCCGCGCTCGGCCCGGTCATCCCCACGGAGTGGGCGCTTTTGGCCACCCTGGGCATCATCGGCGGCAGCGTGGGGCTTTCCATGTACCGCACGCGGGGCCTGCCTGTGGATGCCGCGGCCACGGAGCTTCCGCGCGGCTGGGTGCCCGGCAGCCCGGTGAAGGAAAACACGCCGGACAAGTAGTCCACGGCACGCGGCGAAAGGCCCCGGACATCCTGCGACGTCCGGGGGCTTTCGCTCGCCGGTGTGCCGTCGCGGCGCGGCCTCCCGCCTCCCTGTTCCCGGCCGCAAGCCGTGTTGACTTCGCCCGGCAGGGGTCCTACTTCGATCATGACGGCATTCCCGCCGCCCGGCACACCCTTTCAAGGAGATCGCCATGCGCCGCGCAACCAAGGCCATTCTCACAGGCGAACCGGTCACCGAGGGCGCGGGCGTGCGCCTGCGCAGGGTCTTCGGCTTCGATGAAGTCCCGGCCCTCGACCCCTTCCTGATGCTCGACGACTTCCGCTCCGACACGCCCGCGCATTTCCTCAAAGGTTTTCCCTGGCATCCGCACCGGGGCATAGAGACCATAACCTACGTGCTGCGCGGCGATGTGGAGCATGGCGACAGCATGGGCAACCGGGGCGTCATCTCCTCCGGTGACGTGCAGTGGATGACCGCCGGCAGCGGCATCATCCACCAGGAGATGCCCAAGGGCGACTCCCAGGGCTCCATGCACGGCTTTCAGCTTTGGGCCAACCTGCCCGCCCGGCAAAAAATGATGCCCCCGCGCTACCGGGGCATCACCGCCGCCCAGATTCCAGAGGTGGAACTGCCCGGCGGCGTGCGCGTCAAGATCATCGCCGGGGAGCTGAGCGGCGTGCGCGGGCCCATGGAGGAAATCGTCATCGACCCGGAGTACCTGGACTGCGCGGTGCCGCCGGGGGTGGAGTTCGTCCACCCCACGCGCCCGGGCTACACGGCCTTCATCTATGTCATCGACGGCGCGGGCGTGGTGAACGGCGACGCGGTGCGGAACCGAACCCTTGTGCTGTTCGGCGAGGGCGACGAGCTTGCCGCGCAGGCGGGCGAGCAGGGCCTGCGGTTTCTGCTGCTCACGGGCAAGCCCCTGGGCGAACCCGTGGCCTGGCGCGGTCCCATCGTCATGAACACCGACGAGGAGCTCAAGCAGGCCTTCCTCGAATTCCAGCAAGGCACCTTTGTGAAACACGGCTAGACGCGGCCCAAGCCCGGCTTTCCCCCGACATCCGGCCCGGGCGTCAAGGCCAAGCGGCCAGAGCCAAGCGCGAAAAAGGCCCCGGACATCCTGCGACGTCCGGGGCATTTCATTGCCGATTGGTGCGGAGTTCAGCCCCGCTATGCCGCCTCGCCCGCGCGGCGGCGGGCCTCGACGGTGAAGAGCGCAAGGGCCAGCAGCAGCGCGTCGCGGCCCATGTACCAGATCATGGGCGCGCTTTCCTCCGGGCTGGAGGAAAAGCAGCCGCAGGCCACGTTGATGCCCCGGAAGTAGTCCACCACAAGGGTGATCCAAAAGGCCGCGAGCAGCCCGGTGGCCAGGGTCAACGCGCCGTCGCGCATAAAGCCCGTGAACAGGCACACGCCCAGCACCAGCTCAAGCCACGGCAGCCACAAAGCGGTGAGGTACACCAGCGGATCGGGCAGGACGTGGTAGCTCTTGACGATGGAGGCGAAGTCCTGGGGGTGCAGAATCTTGTCCGCGCAGGCGTAAAGGAAGATTCCGGCCAGGGCCAAGCGCAGGGTCCACTCCACCGCGTCCCAGGGAACGAGGGCCGCGAGGCCTACTTGTTCTCGCAGTCTCTGCATATGCCCCCCTGCGCGGCCTTGGGCAGCGGGGCCGCGCCCTTGGCGATGGGCAGCTTCTCGGCCTGCCACAGGGTCCAGCCGTTCACCATCACGTAAACGTTCTTCATGCCCGCGTCGCGCAGGTGCTTGGCCAGGGCGTGGCTCAAAGGGCAGCGGTCGCCGTCGCAATAGGCGATGACGGCTTCTTTGCCCGCGAGCAGCGGCTTGATGTCCTGGTACTGGGAGGCGAACTCGCGCGGGGGCAGGGAGATGGCGCCCTGCACGTGGCCCTGCTGGAATTCATACTGGGAGCGCGCGTCCAAGAACACGGCGCGGCCGGTGATGAACAAAAGCGCGGCGTCCTTGACGCCTATCTCGCCGCCGGACTTGCCCAGCTGCACCGCGCTCTGGGCGGCCAGCACAGGAGCCGGGCCGTCCGGGCGCACGGCGTTGACGCCCAGGGCCAGCACGGCGGAAATGGCGAGGATCGAGAAAGACTGGACGAGAAGTCTTGGTACAAGGCGCATTGCTTTCTCCGCTGGTTGAACCCACCCACCCCGCGCGCGGCGGGGCCGTTGCCGAACAGGGCGCACCCTAGTCCAAGCGCGGGCGGAAAGCAATTTGCGTACGCGCCCGACCCTACCCCAGCAGGGTCCAGGCCGCGCCCACGGCGGCGCTGGCCAGCACCAAAAGATGCACCCCGGTGTTGAAGCGCCACAGGGCCAAGCCCGCGCCCACGGCAACGGCGAGGGCAAAGGGGTCCAGCCCGGCGCCAAGGCCCTGCCCCAGGCCGCGCGGCCAGAAGGTTGCCGTGGCGAACACCACGCCCAGCTTCAAAATCACCCCCACCACCGCGGCGGTGATGCCCGTGAGGGCCGAGCGCAGGCGCGGGTTGGCCGTCAGCGACTCGATGTACGGCGCGCCGGCAAAGACCAGAAAAAAGCTTGGCAGAAACATGCCGAAGGTCGTCAAAAGCCCGCCAAGAACGCCCGCCGTCAGCGGCTCCAGCGCGCCGGGGTGGTTCCAAGCCGTCATAAATCCCACAAATTGCGTGACCATAATGAGCGGCCCTGGTGTGGTCTCGGCCAGACCCAGGCCCAGCACCAGCTGGTCCTGCCCCACCCAGCCCAGGCGCATGGCCATGTCCGACACATAGGACAGCACCGCGTAGGCTCCGCCAAAGGTCACAAAGCTGGCCTTGGAGTAGAAGCTCAGAATCTTCGGCAGCATGGAGCCCGGCTCCGCCAGCAGATACACCGGCAGCCCCACCACAAGCCAAATGCCCGCAAAGGCGGCGGCCACACGGCCCACGTGCCGCCAGGCCGAACCGGCGGGCGGCGGCGCCTCTTCCTCGTCCGGGACGCACGTGCCGCCGGGGCAAAAGAGATCCGGCCGCACCTGGCCCAACCACAGGGCCATGAGGCCTGCGGCCACCACGATGCCGGGAAACTTGAGCTTGAGGGCGTAGCCCATGAGGAAGCTTGCGGCGGCAAAGCCGTAGAACACGGGATGCACAAGGGCCTTTTTGGAAATGCGCCACACGGCCTGGGCCACAATGGCCACCACCGCCCCGGCGATGCCCCGGAACACCCCTGCGACCACGGGCACCGTGCCGTGGGCCGCGGCCAGCCAGCTCAAGGCCAGCATGAGCAGCACGGACGGCAGCAAGAAGAAGAGCCCGGCCACCGCGCCGCCCCGCATGCCGAAAAGCCGCCAGCCAAGGTACACGGCCAGCTGGTGCGCCTCTGGCCCGGGCAACAGCATGCAGAAGTTCAGCGCACGCAAGAACAGCTTGTCCGTGACCCAGCCGCGCGCGGCCACCAAATCCTTGTGCATCATGGCGATCTGCCCGGCCGGGCCGCCAAAGTTGACGAAGCCCAGGCGCAGCCAGTAGCGGAAAAACTCGCGGAAAGTCGGCGTTGCTGTGTTCATAGGAATAATTATCGCAACTTCCGCCCCGCTTGTCGACCCCTCGCGTTGTTCTTTTGGCAAGGGAGGACCCGCCGGACCGCTATTCCCTGCGTTGAGTGCCAAATTATGCACACAAAATATGCATAAAATTGCACTTGTCTGTGCCGCGCCTGTAACCAACCGTTGCAGGGGACCGTCTTTCACGCTGGCATGATACTGGCAAACATGCGTTTGACTCGCACGGAGCGTTGGGGCAGCGTGCCCCGCGTCCACGGAACCACCAGGCTCATGCTCTCGCCAGGGCCGGACCATCCCCCTGACATATCCCCGCAGGCAGGAGACACGCTTGAAACTCTCGACCCTTCTCACCGGCAAAACCCGTCTGGCGCTCATTGCGGCCGTGCTGCTGCTTGCGGCCGGCGGCGCATACCTCGCCCTGCGCGGCTCAAAGACCGAGACGGCCTACCGCACGGAAAAGGCTGTGCGCGGCGACATCACCTCCACCGTCACCTCTTCGGGCAGCATCGCCCCGCTGGTCACCGTCACCGTGGGCACGCCCGTCTCCGGCATCATCAAGTCCCTCTCCGCGGACTACAACTCCCAGGTGAAGAAAGGCCAGGTCATTGCGCAGATAGACCCCGCCACCTACAGCGCCCTGGTGGAGCAGAGCCGCGGCAGCTATTTGAACGCCGTGGCCAACCTGGCCAAGGCCAAGGTGACCCTGGTGGACGCCAACCGCACCCTCAAGCGCTATCAGGATCTGGTCAAGGACGGCTCCGTGGCGGTGAGCGACTACGACACCTACGCCACGGCCGCGGCCGCGGCAAAGGCCGCCCTGGACGCGGCAGCGGGCAGCGTGGCCCAGGCCAAGGGCTCGTACGACCAGGCCAAAACCAACCTCAACTACACCACCATCGTCTCGCCGGTGGACGGCATCGTCATCTCCCGCGCGGTGGAGGTGGGCCAGACCGTCACCGCCAGCATGTCCACTCCGACCTTGTTCACCATCGCCCAGGACCTGACCAAGATGCAGATCAACGCCACGGTGGACGAGTCGGACATCGCCAAGGTGCATGAGGGCGGCAACGCCAGCTTCAGCGTCGACGCCTACCCGGAGGAGCCCTTCAAGGGCGTGGTGACCCAGGTGCGCAACGCCGCCACCACCACCTCCAACGTCGTCACCTACAGCGTCATTTTGTCCGTGGACAACTCCGACTTGAAGCTGCGCCCCGGCATGACCGCCAACGTGACCTTCACCACGGCCACCAGGGCCAACACCCTCAAGATCCCCACTTCCGCCTTGCGCTACCGCCCCAAGGCGGCCGCCGGACAGAAGCAGGAGGCCCAGCCCAAGCTCGAGCCCGGGCAGAAGCGCATCTACGTGCTGCAGAACGGCCGGCCCACGCCCGTGGTCATCACCGTCGGCATAGGCAACGACAAGGAGACCGAGGTGCTGCAGGGCGACCTGCCCGAGGGCGCGGATGTGATTCTGGAGGAGCAGACCGGCGTCAAGTCGGCCTCCGGCTCCAACCCCTTCAGTTCGCGCAGCGGTCCCGGCATGGGGCCCCCGCGGTAAGGATGCGGGGAGGCCGCCATGAACGAAGCCATCCACAACCAAAGCGTCCGCAGCGAAGTCGTGCGCATTGAAGACCTGACCAAGGTCTACCAGATGGGAGAGGAGCGCGTGCACGCCCTGCGCGGGGTGTCGCTCACCGTCGGCCAGGGGGAGTTCGTGGCCATCATGGGCTCCAGCGGCTCGGGAAAATCCACGTGCATGCATATTCTGGGCTGCCTGGACCGCCCCACCAGCGGCAGATACATGCTGGACGGGGTTGCCGTGGAGAACATGGGCAAGAACCAGCTGGCCGAGATACGCAACAAGAAGCTTGGCTTCGTGTTCCAGGGCTTCAACCTGCTGGCGCGCACCACGGCCATCGAGAACGTCGAGCTGCCGCTGGTGTATGGCCGCATGGAGGCCAAGGAGCGGCACCAGCGCGCTCTGGCGGCCCTGGCCATGGTGGGCCTGGGCGAGCGCGGCGGGCACCTCTCCAATCAGCTCTCCGGCGGGCAGCAGCAGCGCGTGGCCATTGCCCGCGCCCTTGCGGGCGACCCGGCGCTCATTCTGGCCGACGAACCCACGGGCAACCTGGACTCGCTCATGAGCGAGGAGATCATGGATATCTTCAAGCGCTTGAACGCCCAGGGCAAGACCATCATCATGGTCACCCACGAGCCGGACATAGCCGCGCACGCGGGCCGACGCATCACCTTCAAGGACGGCGTCATCGTCGACGACACGGGCCCGGCGCCGATTTCAACGCGCCCCGGCCCGGCGCGGGCGGAGGCCTAAGTGGACATCCTGCTGCCGCTCAAAATCGCGGCGCGCGCCCTGCGCGTCAATCTCATGCGCTCGTTCCTCACCATGCTGGGCATCATGATCGGCATCGGCGCGGTCATCATCATGGTGGCCGTGGGCACCGGCGCAACCAAGCAGATCTCCGACCAGATCGCCACCATGGGCTCCAACCTCCTGCTCATTCTGCCCGGCAGCACCACAAGCGGCGGCATACGGGGCGGCATGGGCTCCCAGCCCACCCTCACCATAGAGGACATCAAGGCCATACGGGCCGAGTGCCCGGCTGTGCTGCGCGTGGCGCCGGAGCTGCGCGGCACCGCGCAAATGGTGGCCGGCAACATGAACTGGTCCACGGAGCTCATGGGCACCACGCCGGATCTCTTGGAGATTCGCGAATGGAAGCTCGCCAGCGGACGCGACATGACCGCCGCCGACGTGGACACGGGGCAGAAGGTCTGCATCGTGGGCCAGACCGTGGCCACCAATCTCTTTGGCGACGAGGACCCCACGGGCAAGCAGGTGCGCATCAAGGGCGTGCCCTTCCAGATCATCGGCCTGTTGACCGCCAAGGGTCGCAGCGCCCAGGGCTCGGACCAGGACGACGTGGTCTTCATGCCCTTCAGCACCGCCCAGCGGAAGATTCTGGGCAATGCCTTCCCGGGCACCGTTGGGCCCACTCTGGTGCAGGCCGCCAGCCAGGACAAGCTGGCCCAGGCCGAGGCGGAGATCAACGCCCTGCTCGACCAGCGCCACCGCATGAGCGCCACCAAGGAGCGCGACTTCAACGTGCGCAACCTCTCGGAGCTGCTCGCCGTCTCACAGCAGTCGGCCAAGACCATGTCCATGCTGCTTGGCGCGGTGGCCTCCATCTCGCTTCTGGTCGGCGGCATCGGCATCATGAACATCATGCTGGTCAGCGTCACGGAGCGCACGCGCGAAATAGGCATCCGCATGGCCATCGGCGCCAAGGAGCGCGACATCCTGCTGCAGTTCCTGGCCGAGGCCGTGCTCCTCACCATGCTCGGCGGGTTCATCGGCATTCTGCTCGGCGTGGGCGGCGCGTTCCTCATTTCGCAGTTCCTGGGCTGGGCCACGCTCATCTCCAGCCAGTCCATCGTGCTGGCCGTGGTGTTCTCCAGCGCCATCGGCATCTTCTTCGGCTTCTACCCCGCGCGCAAGGCCGCGGCGCTCAATCCCATCGACGCCCTGCGCTACGAATAGGCGGGGGCCAATAGCCAGGACCAATAGCCAGGACCAATAGACGGAGCCGGCCCGAGGCTTAGCTTCCACGAGGCATGTCGGGCGGGCGCGCTGGCCGGATCGGACGGACACTTCCGGAGAACCGGCTGCGGTCGGCCCGTTCTGGGGCCACAGCAGGCGCGGAGCCGGGAGTTGCCTGCGGGCGCGACCGGCCAGGAAACGCGCAGGCGAACGCGACGCCAGGGCGCGGGAAGGTGCGGAAGAGCGCTGTGGAGTGCGGGGCCAGGGCAGATCGCGCAGATCTGGCATCGGCGCGCTCCGGCAAGCGCCTCGAAAGCTGGCGCGAGAAAAACACCTGTGCCGCGGCAGCGGGCGCAAAAAAAGGCGGGGCGACCCGCCTTTTGCATTGGCCAAGGGGAAAGCGGCATCCGACCCGGCGCGCGGCCTCGGGCAATCCGCGGGGGGCCAGCCGTGGGCCGGTGCTAGTCTTCGCCGAGCCCGCAGGTGTTCGGGTCGAGGTCCAGCACTTCCTCGCCGCGGATGTAGTGCATAAGCCTTGGGTTATCCACGGCCGAAAGCAGGTTGGCGATGGCGCCGCGCAGGCGCTCCACTCCGCCCAGGGCGCAGCCGATGAGCTCCACCTCGCGCGCCAGGTCGAACACGCTGGCGAGCTTGCGCAGGTCCTGGGGCGAACCGGACTTCACGGCAAGCTCCATGTCCTCCTTCACCAGCTCCAGGCAGTTTTTGATGACCGAGAGGGCGTTGTTGCCCACGTGCGCCATGCCTCCAGCGGCCTTGGCCAAAGCGTCGCGCCCCACCTCCAGGCGCGAGCCCACGGTGAGGGAGACAATGCGCGAGCAGTCGGACAAAAAGCTGTGGTCATAGTGGCTGAAGTAGTTCTCCACGCGCGAGTAGAGCATGATGAGGCCGAAGGGCTTGGTGTCGTGCCCGCGCAGGATGAAGGCCAGGCGCGAGCGGTAGCCCTCCTGGAAGGCCACGCAGTCGTAGGACTCGCCGCCGCGCTCCGAGCTCATGAGGTTGTTCGAGAGCACGTAGCTCCACTGCTTCTCGGCCACGGCCTGCATGACCGGGTGGCCGGGAATGCTCTCCTCCATGGCGCGCACCAGAATGGGCGTGCTGGTGCCGTGCAGGGTGTTGGCGGCCACGTTGATCCACTCGCCGCTGGCGTCGCGCAGGCGGCACACGAACAGATCGGCCTCCAGAAATTCGATGAGCACCTCGGCGCTCTGCTCCAGCACTTCCTCGGAGGTTTGGAACTCGCCGCCCACGTTGATGAGGGCGTAGAGGATCTGCATGGTCAGGGCCTGCTCCTCGTGCGAGCGGCGCAGGGTGGTGAACTGCTGGTCCATCTGGGCCAGGGCTTGCCGGGCCTGGCTGCGGCGGCGCAGGCGCGTGGCGATGAGCTGGTCGAGTTTCAGGCGCACGTCGGAGAGCATGGGCAAAAGCGAGCGCCAGTCGTACACGCGCGCACCGGCGTCCACAAAGCTCGGCGTCTTGCCCGCGGCCTCCAGCCCGGTCTTGATGGAGCGCATGAGGTCGCACATGGCATGGCGCGCGGCGGGCGGGGCGGCCGCCAGGATGTCGAGGAGCTCCTGGCGCATGGGCCGGGGTGGGATGGGACAAACCTGGGGCTGTGAACTGCGTGGCATGGTGGACGTCTCTCGAATGGTTCTGGGTTGCGCAAACAGCGATGCGGCGGGGGCACCGCCACGGGTTGCAGCCAGTATACCCCCAGCCGCGTGTTTGGCAAGCCTTGTGCGCAAAGGAACAAGACGGGCCGTGGCTCAGCCCGCTTCATGCGCTTCCCGTGATGCCGCCCCGCCGCAAAGGACCATTGCGTTTTCCTGCCCGCTGGCAGCCTTTTCATGGCCATCGCCGGGGCGCGCCTTTGCGCGGCAAAGATGCTCATGCTGTTCCGCTGGCCCTCCGCCTGGCGGAAAACCGCGTCCAAGCTGATCCCTGTTTCGACACCCCGAGCCATTCAGCCCGCAGCGAGGTCCACCAGGGCCTGGGCGGCCGGATGCTCCGCGCCCGCGCGCCAGGCCGCGGCCATCTCCACCACGGGCAGTCCGGCGGTGACAGGACGCAGCACAACGCCCTTGCGCAGCCAGTCGCACGCGGAGGCGGGCACCAGGCACACGCCGAAGCCCGCCGCCACCAGCGCCAGGGAGGCGTGCTTGCCCGGCGCCTCCTGCACCACATGGGGCTCGGCCCCGGCTGCGCGCAAAGCGCCCAGCATGGCCTCGTGCAATGCGGGCATGGATGCGCGCGGGAACAGAATCAGCGGCTCGCTGCTCGCAGCAGCAAGGGGCACCACGTCCAGAGCGGCCAGCCTGTGCCCTTCCGGCAGGGCCAGCACGTATGGCTCCCGCGCCACCACCCGCGTCTTAAGGCCGGTCAGATCCTGGCCGCGCTGCGCTTTGCCCTGCGGCGCACGTCCGGCCTGCTCCTGCGCATGCACCAGGCGGATGAAGCCCAGGTCCAAACGCCCGGCGCGCAGCTCCTCCAATTGCGCGGAGGTCGGCAGCTCACGCAGGCGCAGGTCCACCAGGGGGCGCTGCTCGCGGAAGGCCGCCAAGGCCCGGCACAGCACCGCGTCCATGGCCGGATTCATGTAGCCGACAATCAGCTCTCCGGCCTCGCCCTGCTGGATGCGCCGGGCCAGGCGTCCGGCCTCTTCCACTTTGGCGAGCACGGCGCGGACCTCGACCAGATAGGCCTGCCCGGCGGGCGTGAGGCTGACGCTGCGGCTGGTGCGGGCAAAGAGCCGCGCCCCAAGCTCGTCTTCCAGGGCGCGTATTTGCTGGCTCAAGGGCGGCTGGGCCATGTGCAGGCGCACGGCCGCATGCCCGAAGTGCAGCTCCTCGGCCACGGCGATGAAATAACGCAGGTGTCGCAGTTCCATAACTAAGACGTATTACATCTTAATCAAGCATACAAGATATATTTCACATACCGTTTAGCGCGCTGTACTCTCGGGCCAGACAACAGGAGGAACCATGCGCAACGTTCTTTTCCTTTGCCTTGCCCTGGCGATGCTGGTGTACTCGCACGCGCCGGTCCTGGCCGCATCGCCCAACCCGCCAACACATGGAGGAGCTATGGAATCCCAACGCATGACCACGGGCCGCGAACAACTGGCGCGGCTCAATCCCAAGGCCGAGGCCGCCCTGCACGCAGCCTTGGACGACATCGCCCCGGACATGGTGGAGATGGTGGTGGCCTTCGGCTACGGCGACATCCACGCGCGCCCTGGCCTGGCCGCGCAGGACCGGCAGGTGGCGACCATCGCCGCCCTTGCGGCCCTGGGCAACGCCGAGCCGCAGTTGTCCTTCCACATCGACGGAGGCCTGACCGCGGGCCTGTCGCCCCAGGAGATCGTGGAGACGCTTTACGTCACCACTGTGTTCGCGGGCTTCCCCGCCGGGCTGAACGCCCTGTCCGTGGCCCGGCGCGTGTTCGAGGCGCGGGGCGTGCGCCCGGACATTCCGGCGCCGCGCACCGGCGACCGCAGAGCGCGCGGCCTTGCCGCCGTGGAAATCTCCAGCAAGGGCGTGGGGCAGAAGGTGCTGGACAGCCTGGCCGACATCGCGCCGGACATGGCCGGGTTCATTCTGGACTTCTCATACGGCGACGTCATCTCCCGGCCCGGGCTTTCGGCCCGGCGCAAGGAGATCGCCATGGTGGCGGCGGCCATGGCGCGCGGCACCATGCGGCCGCAGCTCAAGGTCCATGCCCATGCGGGGCTGCAGGTGGGGCTCAGCCGCCAGGAGTTGACGGAAGTGGCCATGCAGATGGCCGGATACGCTGGCTTTCCCGCCAGCCTGAACGCCTTGGCCGCCCTGCGCGAGGTCTTTGCCGAGGCGGACGCCAAGTAGCAGGACGCGAAGTAGCCTGACGGCAAGTAGACGGGCGCGGCGGCGCGCAAAAAAGGGGCGGACCACCTTGCCGATGGCCCGCCCCTGCGGCGTCTTTTTCTGGTCTGCCGGGCTAGCCGCCCAGGTAGGCCTTCTTCACTTCCGGATCGGCGAGGAGTTCCTCGCTGGTGCCGTGGGCCACAATCTCGCCCGTGTCCAGCACGTAGCCCCGGTGGGCGAAGCGCAAAGCCAGGTTGGCGTTCTGCTCGATGAGCAGGATGGTCAGCCCGTCCTGATTCAGCTGCTTCAGGGTGCGGAACATGTCGTACATGAGCAGCGGGGCCAGGCCCATGCTGGGTTCGTCCAACATGAGGAAGCTGCACTTGGTCATGATGGCGCGGCCCAGGGCCAGCATCTGCTGCTCGCCGCCGGAAAGCGACTCGCTGCGCTGTTTGCGGCGCTCGGCCAGGCGCGGAAAAAGCTGGTACACGCGCTCGTAGTCGCGGGTGATGACCTCGTGCCCGTCGGTGCGGGCGTAGGTGGCCAGCTTCAGGTTCTCCTCCACCGTCAGGTTGCCGAAGATATGGCGCCCTTCCGGCACCAGGGCCATGTCCAGGTCGCTCACGATCTTGTGCGGCTGCATGTCCAGCAGGCTCTGGCCCTTGAAGAGGATGTCGCCGTCCGTGATGCGCGGGGCCTCCGGCGGCGGCAGGCGGCATATGGACATGAGCGTGGTGGACTTGCCGGCGCCGTTCGCGCCGATCAAGGTGACGATCTCGCCCTCCTGCACGTTGAAGGAGATGCCGTGCAGAGCCTCGATGTTGCCGTAGCGGACCTTCAGGTTTTTGACTTCCAGGAGCGTGTTCAAATCGTATCGTCTCCGAGGTAGGCTTTGATGACCGTGTGGTTCTTCTGAATCTCTTCAGGGCTGCCGTCGGCGATGGTGGTGCCGAAGTCCACGACCTTGATGCGCGAACACAGGCTCATGACCACCTTCATCTGGTGCTCGATCATCCAGATGGTCACCGGGTAGTTGTCGTAAATCCAGCGCACCAGCTTGATGAGGCCTTCGACGTCGGCGGAGTTGAGGCCGGCCGCGGGCTCGTCGAGCAGCAAAAGCGACGGCTTGACGGACATGGCCCGGGCTATCTCCACCCGGCGCTGCACGCCGTAAGGCAGGTTGCGCGGCAGCTCGTAGGCGCAGTCCTTCAGGTCCATGGCCTCCAGCAGCTCCCAGGCGATGTCGTCGATGGCCTTTTCACGCAGGGTGTAGTTCTTGGTGCGCAGAAAGCAGTCCAAGAGGCTGTAGCCCAAGCGGTAGTGCTGGGCGATGCGGATGTTGTCGAGCACGTGCATTTCGCCCCAGAGGCGAATGCCCTGGAAGGTGCGCGCCACGCCAAGCGCCGTGACCTGGTGCGGACGCAGGCCCTTGGTGTCCTTGCCCTTCAGGCGGATATACCCCTCGCTCGGCTGATAAAAGCCGGAGATGAGGTTGAACACCGTGGTTTTGCCCGCGCCATTGGGGCCGATAAGCGCCACAAGCTCGTGTTCGCCAAGCTCAATATTGAAGTCGTTCACCGCGATGAGGCCGCCGAAGCGACGGGTGAGTCCGTTGATCTCAAGAAGCGACATGCTGTCTCCGGCTCGCTATTTGAAAGAATAGTACTTGCGCAGTTTGGGGAACAGATCCGACAGCTCCTTGTTGCCCATGAGGCCCTCTGGCCTGAACTGCATGAGCAGGATGAGGAGCAGCGGAATGACCACCCACTTCCACACGTCGAGGAAGCGCAAGGCCTCCATGAGAACCGTGAACAAGATGGCCGCAAGCGCCGCGCCCGAAAGCGAGCCCATGCCGCCCAGGTACACCATGACCATGACCTCGGTGGAGCGCATGATGTCGAAGCTCTGCGGGTTCACGTAGCCCAGCACCTGGGCGTAAAGCCCGCCCGCCAGGCCGGCCAGGCCGGAGGACAACATGAAGGCGATGAGCTTCATGCGGTTGGTGTCCACGCTCATGATCTCGGCCGCGATCTCGTCCTGGCAGATGGCGGGAACGCCCTTGCCGAGGGTGGAGGAGACGAAGCGCCGCAGAATCCACACGGTGAACACCGTGCCCAAAAGCACGAAGATGAGCACCCAGGGGATGTTCAGCATGTCCTGCATGGCGCGTTCGGTGGCGCTCATGCCCATGAAGCCGCGCGGGCCGCCGATGATCTCCATGTTATTGATGGCCGAGATGACGATGTAGTTAGCCGCCAGGGTGATGATGGCCAGGTAGTCGCCGCGTGTTTTGAAGGAGGGCACGGCCACCACGAGCCCGGCAATGGCCGCGGCCGCGGAGCCGGCCATAAGCGCCAGGGGAAAGCCGATGAAAGCGAACTGGGGCGGCAAGAGCGGCGCGCCCAGAATCTGGTTCTTGCTGAACATGAGCACAGTGCACAGGGAGGACACGTAGGCCCCCACGCACATGAAGCCGCCGTGCCCGCACGAGAACTCGCCCATGTAGCCGTTCACCAGATTGAGGCTGGAGGCCAGGATGACGTTGACGCCCATGAACATGAGCACGGAGACGTAATAGCGGTCGAGAATGCTGAACTGGGCCAGCACCACGAGCAGCGCGATGAAGGCGAACAGGACAATTGTGGCGGTGTATTTCTGCATTGTGTCCGTCCGCCTAGATCTTCGTGGTTTGGGCCACGCCGTAGATGCCGGTGGGCTTGAGCCAGAGGATGATCAGGAGCACCGAAAAGGCGAACAGGTCGCGCAGGGTGCTGGGAAACACGGCCACGACACCGATCTCGATGAAGCCCAGCATGAAGCCGCCCACGATGGCGCCGCGGATGTCGCCTATGCCGCCGACAACCGCCGCGATGAAGGCCTTCCAGCCGATGAGCGCGCCCATGTATGGTTCAAGGATGGGGTAGCTCATGGCGAACAGGATTCCGGCCAGTCCCGCCATGCCGGAGCCCAGCACGAAGGTCACCACGATGATGGTGTCGAGGGGGATGCCCATGAGCGGAATGGCAAATTTGTCATAACTGATGCCGCGCATGGCCATGCCGATCTTGGTGCGGGTGACGATGAACTGCAAAAGCATGAACACGCCGATGGCCGCCACGATGACGATGACCTTGAGGTTCGTCACGGAAACGCCGCCGCCCAGGTTCCACACCACCTTGTCGATCATGTCCGGGAAGCGCTTGCGGCTGGCGCCGAGCAGGGCCAGGTTGCCGTTCTCGAGCACCAATCCGGCCATGAGCGCGGTGATGACCACGTAGAGGCGGTCGGCGCCCTTGCGGCGCAGGGGCCGGTAGGCCGTGCGCTCAAGCGTCACGCCCACAAGGGCGGTCAGGATCATGGTGACGGGAACGGTGATGGCCAGCGCCAGGGCCGGGTCGATGTGCATGCCGAGGTTCAGTCCGCCAATGCCCAGCAGGGTGACGGCGATGAAGTAGGCCAGATACGCGCCCACCATGAAAATGTCGCCGTGGGCGAAGTTGATGAGCCGGAGCACGCCGTACACAAGCGTGTAGCCCAGGGCGATGAGGGCGTAAAAACTGCCGAACTGCAACGCGTTCAGGATATGCTGAAAAATTTCCACCAGGGGCACCTTGGCTTTTAAGTGAAGCTTGCGCGCTCCGGTCCGCAGGGTCCGCCTGCCGGCGGGAGCGGGGGGCGGCCCGGGCCGCGGCGCAAAACAAAACGGGCGGGGACCTTGTTGGGGCCCCCGCCCGCGATCATGCCAGTCGCGTCTACTCGGGGCAGACGGTTTCCTTGAACTCGAACTTGCCTTCGGGGCTGATCTGGACAACCACGGCGCACTTGTTCGGGTCGCCGGTGCCGGCGAACTTCATGTTGCCCGTGATGCCGGCGAATTCCTTGATGTTGGCCAGGGCGTCGCGGACGAGCTTGCGCTCGGCCTTGATGTCCTTCTCAACCTTGCCGACGCTCTGAATGGCCTGCAGCACCAGACGGGTGGCGTCCCAGGTCAGGGCGGCAACGTCGTCGGGCACGTACTTGTACTTGGTGTTGAAGCGGTCGATGAACTCCTTGGTGGCGCCCTGCGCGCCGGCCGCGGCGTAGTGGGTGCTGAAGAACTGGCCGATGCAGTCCTTGCCGCAAAGGGTCATGAGCTCAGCAGAGCCCCAGGCGTCGGAGCCCATGAAGGGGCCCTTGTAGCCCAGGTCGTGGGCCTGCTTCACAATCAGGGCAACCTGATTGTAGTTGTCAGGCACAAAGATGAAATCAGGCTTGGCGGCGATGATCTTGGTCAGCTGGGCGGAGAAGTCCTGGTCCTTGGTGCCGTGGGACTCGAAGCCAACCACGGTGCCGGCGCCGCTCTTCTTCTCCCACTCGGCCTTGAAGATCTCGGCCAGGCCCTTGGAGTAGTCGTTGGCGATGTCGAAGATGACCGCGGCGGTTTTGGCGCCGAACTGCTTGGAGGCGAAGTTGGCCGCGACCGGACCCTGGAAGGGATCGAGGAAGCAGGCGCGGAACACCCAGGGGCGGTCCTTGGTGGTGTCGGGGTTGGTGGACCACGGGGTCACCATGGTGACCTGCGCGTCGTTGCAGGTGGCGCCGGCCGGAATGGCCTGCTTGGAGGAGTTCGGACCGACGATGGCGACCACGTTGTCCTGGTTGATCAGCTTGAGCGCGGCGTTGACGGCGCTTTCAGCCTTGGCCTCGTTGTCCTGGTAGACGAACTCGAGTTTGTACTTCTTGCCGCCCACTTCCAGGCCGCCCTTGGAATTGATGTCTTCCTTGAGCATCTCGGCCGCGAACTTGGAAGCCTCGCCCACCTTCGGAATGTCTCCGGTGAGTTCAAGGTTGAAACCAACCTTGATGGTGTCGCTGTCCTTGCCGCAGCCCGAAAGCGCAAAAACGCCAAGGGAAAGGGCCAGAACCGCAAACAGAATCTTGACGGTCATCCTTTTCATCCGATCCTCCTACGAAATTTGTAAAAAACCGTGCAACCCAACTCGTATAGCTGCCTTTACCTCAAACCCACCTGGAGTTCAAAGGGTTTTTTGCCTTGTCCGGGTCGTGGCGAAAATCGCCGAATAATATTCTGTGCGTCTCATGCCGCAGGGCGCGTTGCTTCTGCCGGTGCTTTCGTGTATTTTGCAGAGCGGCTGACGAAATTTTCTGCCGCACTATGGAGCCCCCATGTCAGAGAAAGCTATACGTAAAGTCTTGGAACACGCTCGCGAAGGCCTGCGCGTCCGTGAGACGTTTTTTGAAGAAAACGCGCAAAACCTCGTGGACATCGCCCGGATCATGGCTCTCACCCTCACCGAGGGCGGCAAGGTCATGTTCTGCGGCAACGGCGGCAGCGCGGCCGACTCCCAGCACCTGGCCGCGGAGTTCGTGAACCGCTTCCGCCTGGAGCGCCCGCCCCTGCCGGCCATCGCGCTCACCACCGACACCTCCATCATCACCGCCATCGGCAACGACTACGGTTTCGACCTGGTCTTTGTGAAGCAGGTGCAGGCCCTGGGCCTCGCCGGCGACATCCTGGTCGGCATCAGCACCTCCGGCACCAGCCGTAACGTGCTGGCCGCCCTGCGCGAGGCCAAAAGCCGCGGGCTCGTCACCATCGGCATGTGCGGCGCCATGACCGGCGAGATGGAGCCCGTGTGCGACCACCTCATCAGCGTGGGCAGCAAGGACACGGCCCAGATCCAGGAAGTGCACATCGCGGCCGGGCACATGCTCTGCCACGTGGTGGACCACTTCCTCTTCGAGTCCGTCATGGAGCTTGGTCAAGGGTAGCCGCGCGTGCTCAACATCCTCATCATCGAAGACGCCCGCGTGAACCAGGAGTTCCTCATCCTGGCGCTCAAGCCTTACGCGCAGTGCAAGGCCGTGCTCACGGGCGAGGCCGGACTGCTGGAGCACAAACGCTCGCTGGAACATGGGCAGCCCTTTGACGTGGTGTTTCTCGACATCAACCTGCCCGGCATCAACGGCCTCAAGACCCTGGAGCTTATGCGCGCGGCCGAGGACCAATACGAGGTGCCCGACTCCCGGCGCGCCCGCGTCATCGTGACCACTGTGCTGGACGACGACCGCACCGCCTCGCGCGCCTTCATCAGCGGGCAGGCCGTGTCGTACATGACCAAGCCCTTCCGCGCGCGGCAGATTGCCGAGGAACTCCGCAAGCTGGGCCTGCTCGAGCCCTGAAGGAGCCGCCGTGTCCGAACCCGTTGTGCCCTTCCTTGACCGCGCGGCCTTGTTCCTGGCCACCTTGGGCCCCATGGGCCGCATGCCCAAGGCTCCCGGCACGTGGGGCTCCGGCGCGGCGCTTGTCGTTGCGCCCTGGTGCTTCATGCCGCTGCCGCTGTATGGCCGCGCCGCGGCGCTCTGCCTCATTTTCGTTGTCGGCGCCTGGGCCGCTGGCCGGGCCGAGAAGCTGCTGGGCCGCAAGGATCCCGGCTGCGTTGTCGTGGACGAGCTGCTGGGCCAGTGGGCAGCCTTCGCGCCGTTCCATCTGGCGGGCTGGGACCAGGCCATGCCCCTTGATCTGCTGGCGCTTTTCGCGCTGTTCCGCTTCTTCGACATCCTGAAGCCCTGGCCCATACGCGCCGTGGACCGCGGCGTGCCCGGCGGCCTGGGCGTCATGCTCGATGACCTGTTGGCCGGACTCTTCGCCGCCGGCGCCTTCGCCCTCATCCGTCTGTTTATCTAGCTTTTATCGAACCGCAATCGCGTCGGGCCGCGACTTCTTCGGCCCTTTTCGACGCGCAGCGGCACGGCCGACCGCCTGAAAATCCCGCTCGCAGACGCCTTTCCAATACGCACCGGGGTCTCCCGAACCCGCCATTGTCCTGGCCAGCCCCGTGATTTTTTCCCAGACCCCACACAAGCCGCCCTCAAAATGAGCCAGGGCCTGCACACCGCCAACAGAACCCGGCCAATCCGCCCCCCTCCCTTCCGCCTGAAGCACAACGCCTCCCGGCGGAACACCGCGGAGCACCTTGCGGGGCAAGACGTTGCTCGCCGGGCGGAGCGCGCGCGCAGGAACAATCCCCCCGCGCACAGGACGCAAAAAAACCGCCGCTGCCCGGAGGCAACGGCGGTCGTCATGCAACGGAGTCGGAAGGCGGAACTAGTTCTGGATCTTGAACTCGTCGCGGCGGTTCTTGGACCAGGCGGCTTCGCCCTTGCCCTGCTCCAGGGGACGCTCCTTGCCGTAGCTCACGATGGTGATGCGGTTGTCCGCAATGCCGAGCTGGTTCAGGAACTGCTGCGCGGCCTTGGCGCGGCGCTCGCCCAGGGCGAGGTTGTACTCGCTGGTGCCGCGCTCGTCGCAGTGGCCTTCAACAATGATGTTGAACAGGGAGTACTTCTTCAAGGCGTCGGCCTTGGCGTTCAGCACGGTGCGGCTTTCAGGGGTCAACTCAAACGAGTCGAACGCGAAGAAAATCATGTTGCCCACGGCCTGCTGGGCCTCGGCACGCTGAGCCGCGCGCAGTTCGTCCTCGGAGAGGCTGCGGGGAGCGGGAGTGCTCTGCAGGTTGGTGTCCTTGTCGGTGATGGTGACCGGCTGGGCGGCGGGCATGGCATCGGTGGTCTTCTTGGCGCAACCGGCCGCGAAAACAACCATCGAGCACACAACCATGGCGCTCATCATAAGACGTTTGGCGTTCATGAAACCTCCTAAAAATTTCGTTGCGCAAGAAGCGCGAGTTATATGGGCTGCCAGGAAAAAATTCCCCGGTGTGGCCTCACGTTTGATACGCGAGTATTTTCCGCCTGTTTTTTACGAATTGCAAGACCCTTTTTTGACCAATCAGTCGAGAGCCGGAGCCACGCCCCAGGCCGGGGCCATGGCGTCGCCGGCGCCCGTTGGAATCTGCTTGGCCGCGTCGCCGTAGCGGGTGGTGACGAAGATCTTGGTGCCGCCGTTTCTGCTGGAGGCAAAGGACACGAAATAGCCGTCCGGGTCGAAGCTGGGATCTTCGTCGTTGCCGGGGCCAAAGGTGATCTGGCGTTCCTGGTTGGCCACAAGGTCGCGGATGAAGATGCGCTGGCCGTCGCCCGTGAGCCGCGCAAAGACCACGAAGCGGCCGTCCGGGCTCAGCGAGGGCCGCGTGTTGTACGTGCCCTCGTAGGTGATGCGCTGCACGCTGCCGCCGTCGCGGTTCAGAAGGAAGATCTGCGGCCCGCCGAGGCGGCCGGAGCAGAACACCATCTTGCGGCCGGAGAGGTCGAAGCTGGGCGAAACGCTGATGCCCCAGCTGGGCGCCATGGCCGGGCCGGGGTTCATGCTGGCGTCGAGCATGTAGATGTCGGCGTGGCCGTTGAGCGAGAGCGACACGGCGATGCGGCCGTCCGGGGCGAAGGTGGGGCTGATGGCCACGTTGCCGGGGAACTTGCGCAGCTGCGAATTGCGGTGCGCGCGGCTCCAAATGCCCAGCCGGTGGCCTTTGTCGGAGATGTTGGTGTAGGCGATGCGGCTGCCGTCCTTGGCCCAGGAGGGGCTGACGTTGAAGCCGCCGTCGCGGGTGATCTGCGTGAGCCCGCGGCCCAGGGCCGAGGACGTGAACAGCTCCTTGCCGCCGTTGACGCGCTTGGAGAAGGCCAGGGTGGAGTCGAAGAAGCCGCTCTTGCCGGTGAGCACGCGCATGAGCTGTGCGCAGAAGCGGTCGGCCACATGGGGCACGCCGGACTCGTCCACCTGGCTGTAGGCCTTGCCCACAAGCAGCTTGCGCGAATAGGTCTCGTAGACGCGCGCCTCGATCTCCTGGCCGCGCCCGCCGATGGTCACCACGAAGTCGATGCGGCCGAGCTGCAGGGGCTTGAAGTCGATGTCGTCGGCCTTGAGGCCCTTGCTCGGATCGCCGCCGAGGATCTCATTCATGTAGGCCAGGTGCATGAAGGGCAGGTAGCCGATGTCGTTCTGCACCTGGTTGCTGAAGCTGGTGGCGAGGGCGCTGGTGCCGGGGCCTCCCGGTCCGCGCGCGGGCAGAACGAGGATGTTCACCTTGTTCTGGGCGGGGCCGAAGATGTCGAAGCTCATGATGTCGGCCGCGCCCGCATCGGCGGTGAACAGCAGCAGCAAGAGACAGGTCAGAATCCAAGTTTTGCGCATTATATTTTCACCTTGTAGGGTAAATCTAGTGGGCATGATTTGTCGAAACATCTTCGGTCTTCCTGGGCGACTGCGGCTCGCTTAGGGGATATAGTTGAATCGCAACCACATCACAAATGGCTTCATGTCAGGCGGAGGCGGTGCCTGACCCATATCTTGCACAGCTAGCAAGGCCGAAGCATCAAACACCGCATTTCCCGACGAACTGTGGACGCGCGTAGCGACCATGCCCTTGGGATCGATATTTATCTCCAGCGTGGCTACTAGGTTGGTCTTTTGGTCAAAGACACAATCGCGCCAATGGCTCTTGATGAGCTTGGCCACGCGGATGCCGTAGTCATTGCCCTGAGGAGCGTTCGTTTTTTCCACAACAGGACCAGGAGGGCTTGCTGTAAAAACGTTTGTTTCGCTCCTCAGCCTGGCAAGATCGTCCAGCACCTTGTCATCATCCGCATGGGCCCAGGGGACCACAGCGAACAGCAGCGCCACAACCCAAAACACCACAGTGCGTTGCAACATTTCGCTACTTCAGCATATCCTGCAAGTTGAAATTCAGATGCAGCGTTCCCAACGACTTGTTGACCGGTGGCGGCAGGTTCTGCGTCTCCATTGCCGCGCGCACGGTCGAGGCGTCGAAGATCTGGTTGCCCGAGGACTTCACCACATGGGCCCCGGTGATCTTGCCCTGGGGATCGATGTTGATCTCCAGCGTGGCCACGAGATTGCTCTCCCGGCCAAAGGTGCTGTTGCGCCAATGGCTCTTGATGATCTGCGTCACGATGCCGCCGTAGGAGCTCATGAGCCCGGAGCCGTGCCCGCCGGCGCCCGTGCCCTTGCCGCCGCCGGCGCCGCCGGGGCCTGTGCCGCCGGCAGTGAAAATATTGCCCCCGCGCGACTTGCGCAGGGCGGCCAGCTCGCCCGCGACAGCGTCCTTGCCGCCATCCGCGGCCTTGGCCGTGGGCTTGGCGTTCTTGGACTTGTCCTTCACGTCCTTCTGCACGTCCTGCAGGGCCTGCTTCAACAGCTCCTCTTTCGAGAGCTTCTTCTCCGCGGGCTGGGGCGGCGCGGGCGGGGTCTTCTCTTCCTTCTTCTCCGGCTTCTTCTTCTCCTCAACCTTCTTTTCGCTGATGAGCTTCGAGTCGTCGCGCTTGGGCTCGGGCACGGGCTTGGCGCTGGGCGCTGGCGGCGGCGGAACCGGCGTCGCGGCGGCGGCCTGCTCTTCGGGCTGGCCCTCGGCCAAAGTGGGCGGACCGCCCGCCGCCTCGCCCGTCTCCCCTTCGGCGGGGTCCTCGGACGGGTTCAGCGATACGAGATCGACGGAGTACATGGGCTTGTCCATGTCCACCGAGCGGGTGAAGCTGAAGTTCAACACCCCAGCCGTCACAAGCAATGCGTGCAGCACCAGGGAGAGAATGAACCCTGTGCCACGCCGTGAGTCCTCCACGAAAATAACCCCTTGAAGCCCGGTTAGTTCTGGGGCTTCTTGGCCTTGTCGGCATCGCTCGACTCGGCCACTATGCCCAGCTTCTCGATTCCGACGCTCTTGATCTCGCCCATAACCTTGACCACGATGCCGTAAGCGACTTCCTTGTCGGCGCGCAGATACAGCTGCTTGTTCTGGTTCACCACCAGGTTCGTCAGGTGCTGCTGCAGGTCCTCAAAGGGCACCTTGTATTCGTCGAGAAAGATGCCGCCGTCCTTGTTGATGGTCAGCACCAGGTGGTCGCTGCCGGTGGGCAGGGTGCGCACGCTGCGGGTCTTCGGCAGGTCCACGTCCACGCCTTGGGTCAGCATGGGCGCGGTGACCATGAAGATGATGAGCAGCACGAGCATCACGTCCACAAAGGGCGTGACGTTGATCTCGGCCATATAGCCGCGAGAGCCTTTCTGCAGGGACATGCCCACGATGAGACCCTCCTACTGGTTCCGCGAGGAACCGGAAGCCCAGGAGACCTCGCGCTCGATGCGGTTCAAAAACGCGCCGGCGAAGTTCACCAGCTCCGTCTCCACCTCGCCCAGCATGGCCAGCAGGTAGTTGTAGGCGATGGTGGCGGGAATGGCGACCACAAGGCCGATGGCCGTGGTGACGAGGGCCTCGGAGATGCCGGGGGCCACGGTGGCCAGCGCGGCGGACTGCGAAAGGCCGATGCTGTGGAAGGCGTGCATGATGCCCCACACCGTGCCGAACAGGCCGATGAACGGGGCGGCGTTGGCGCAGGTGGCCAAGAACGAAAGCGAGCTGGACAGGCGCTTCATTTCCTCGCTGACCCCCTGGCGCAGCACGCGGCGAAGGGTGTCCTTCACCAGCATGCGCTTGCGGTCGCGCTCAATGTCGGCCTTTTCCAGCTTGCGGAACTCGCCCACGGCGAGCAGGCCCACCTTGCTGAGCGGCGAGCCTTCGTCGCGGCTCACGGCCTGCAGCCCCTCGGAAAGGTCCGCCGCGTCGTTGAACAGGGCATAGCCCCGGCTCACCTGGGCTTTGGTGCGCCTGTAGAGGATGAGCTTGTGGAAGATGATGGTCCAGCTCCACAGGCTCATGCAGGCCAAAAAGAACAGCACGGCCTGCACGCCAAAGGTGGCGCCCAGGATCATGCCCAGAAATCCGCTCTCGGGAATCATGCTTGTTGTCCTCCTCAAAACCAGGCGGGGCAGGTCGTTTTGACCCAGCGCCTCCGCCCAACTGTGCGCCGTGCCCTTCGCAGGCGCGGTCGCAGTGGTCCCCGGCCCGGCGGCCAGGGATTGGTTGCATTGCTACGAGTGCCGGCCCCGGCAGCGCTCAATAATCTCCCAGGCGTTGGCTCCGGCCTGGGCGATGTCCTCGGAGGTCAGCCCCGCGCCCATGCCAACCTTCTGGCGCAGGTCGCGGCAAACCAGGTCGCCGGGGGCGTGGGCGTCGTTGTCGATGACCAGCTTGGCCCCGAAGCGCTTGGCCAGGGTGGCCACATGCCCATTGGAGTAGCTGTGCCCCCGCCGGGTGGTGATTTCCAGAGCCACGCCGTACTCGGCCGCCAACTTCACCTCCACCTCGGTGATGAGGCCGGGGTGGGCCAGCACGTCAACGCGCGCCTCGATGGCCGCAAGGTTGGTGCCCTGGGCCACGGGCTCCACCACGGTCTCGCCGTGGCACACCACGATCTGCGCGCCCGCGTCGCGCGCCATTTGCACAAAGTCCGCCATGAGGGCCGAGGGCACGTGGGTCAGCTCCACCCCGGCCAGCACCTCCATGTCGAAGTAGTGGGCGTAGGCGTCGGTCAGGCGGCGCACATTGTCAACGATGAGGGAGATGTTGCTGGCGTCGGCGTGGTCGGTGATGGCGATGGCGCGGTACCCCGCCACCTTGGCCCTGCGGATGAGCTCCGCCGGAATGAGTTCGCCGTCGCTGAAGGTGGTGTGGGTATGCAGATCGATCATCGCCGCCTCACATCTTGTATTTGAGTTCGTCGGGCGAAAGATTTTCCAACTCGTCCGTCCACTTGTCGCGCTCGGCATCGGCGAATTCGGCCTTGGCCCCGGCCAGGGTGCGGGTGCCCGCCTCGGCCAGCACGCTCTCGGCCACCAGAATGCGCACGCCCGCGCGCGCGGCGATGGCCACGGCGTCGGAGGGGCGGCAGTCGATGCGCATGAGCTCCTCCTTGCCCTCGGCCCGGCGCATGAGCACCAGCTCGGCGTAGAAGGTGCCCTCGCGCAGGGCCACTATCTCCACCGCGGAAAGGGTGGCGGAAAGGGACGCGGCCACGCGGGTCACAAGGTCGTGGGTCATGGGCCGCGGGGTCTCCACGGCGTTGATGGCGAGCGAGATGGCCATGGCCTCCACCGGACCGACCCAAATGGGCAACGCCAAATCCCGGGCTTCATCCTTGAGGATGAGCACCGGCGACTGGGCCTTCTCGTCCACGGCGAGGCCGAAAATCTTCATCTCTACCACGGCTGGCCCACCTTCTCTCCCAGCAGGGAGTGGTTCTTGGCCTCCACAATGCGCGCGCGCACCAGAAGCCCCGCCAACGCAAGCCCGGTCCCTTCAGACGCCTGCGCCTCCGGCCCGGCCGCCGCAATGTCGTCCAGGCGCAGGTTCACCACACGCCCGGCCTCGTCGCGGCCGCGCCAAAAGCACGGGCCGTCGTCCTGCTTGCGGCTCTTGGCCTCCAGCAGCACAATGACCTCATGGCCCTCAAGGCTTTTTAGACTTTCTTTAGTAATGCTATTTTGTAAAGACTGCAAGCGCAAGAGCCGCGCCTTGGACACGCTCTCCTCCACCTTGGGCGTCATGCGCGCGCTGGCCACGCCGGGCCTGTCGGAATAGCAGAAGGAAAAGCTCGACTCGAAGCGCACGCGCTCCATCATCTCCAGCGTGGCGGCAAAGTCATCCTCGGTCTCGCCGGGAAAGCCGACGATGAGGTCCGTGGTGAGCGAAAGCTCTGGCCGCGCGGCGCGCAGTTCGCGCACGATGTCCAGGTAGCGGGCGCGGTCGTACTTGCGGCCCATGCGCCGCAGCACTGCGTCGCTGCCCGCCTGCAAGGGCAGGTGCAGGGACGGGCACAGGTTCGGCAACTCGCCAAAGGCGCGTATCACCGCCGGGTCGATGTCCTTGGGATGCGAGGTGGTGAAGCGCAGGCGCAGCAGGCCGGGAATGGCCGCCACCTGGCGCAGCAGCTCGGCAAAGCCCATGCCCGCGCCGCCGCCCTGGCGCGAGGGGTCCAGGCCATAACTGTTCACGTTCTGCCCCAGCAGGGTGATTTCGCGCGCGCCCTGCTCCACGCGCTGGCGGCATTCGGCCAGCACGGCCTCGGGCAGGCGCGACTTCTGCCTGCCGCGCGTGTAGGGCACGATGCAGTAGGCGCAGAAGTTGTCGCAGCCCTGCATGATGTTCACAAAGGCCTGGGCCGGGCCGGCATCGGGCTCGCCCTGGTCGGCGTCGAAGGCCGGGACGGCGGCCGCGGAGGGCAGCACGCCTTTCAACACGCCCGTCAAAACATCCTCGCGCTCCGGGTAGACGGAAAGAAAATCAAGCAGGGCAATGCGCGCGGCAGGATCCTCGGCAAGGGTCTCCATGGCGTCGGGCGCTCCGGCCACGCCGTCGGACCCGAACACCAGGCGCACAAAGGGGAAGCGCTCGAAAAAACCCCGGCCGATCTGCTGGGCCACGCAGCCGCCAACGGCCGCGGTGAGGCCCGGCTTGCCGCGCTGGTGGGTCAAAAGCCGCCCCAGCTCGCTGTAGACCTTCTGCTCCGGCTTGTCGCGCACGCTGCAGGTGTTGACCACAAAGAACCAGGCGTCCTGCTCGTCCACCTGCCGCCACCCGCGCGCAATGAGGGCGCGGGCCAGCCAGTCCGAGTCGCCCACGTTCATTTGGCAGCCAAAGGTGACTATATGGAAGGTCTTGTCCAAGCAGAACTCCGAAACATGTTTCGCCGCAACGCGGGGTGCATCGCGAAGCGGGCATAGACTCCTTCGCGTTTCAGGTCAACGTTCGGCCCTGGGCCGAATTCCCTGCGGCGGCGAGGCATGGCGGAAAACATTCATTTTTGATGTTTTGCGAAATTTGGAACAAACA
>Ga0209373_10001154_pt1 | contig 33282 bp, 30 predicted proteins | sample Higcelweek5metaG_FD_187173 | JGI IMG/M metagenome (GOLD analysis project Ga0209373, IMG submission 187173) | Freshwater pond sediment microbial communities from the University of Edinburgh, under environmental carbon perturbations - High... | ecosystem: Environmental > Aquatic > Freshwater >... | reverse complement strand
TGATCGGCGTTTCAGTCCGCCGCCCGCCTCGGCTATGATGGCGGGAACGGGCTTGAACACGCTTTCTTTTTCTCCCAAATCAGCCCGGTTCACAACGGAGAGGGCGGCCCCATGGCGGCAGTGGCGGTGAAGATGGCGACGAAGACGCTGACGAAAACGGCGGCGGCGCTTGGAGTCGCGGCGGCGTTGACCGCCGGGGCGGTTCTGGGCGGATTCAGTCTTCCGGCGGCGGCGGCCCTGCCCGTCGGGGCCACCGGGGTTCACACCATCGCGCCGATGCTGGAGCAGGTGACGCCCGCCGTCGTCAACATCTCGGTCCTGTCGCGGGCGCCGCAGGCGGAAAACCCGCTGCTGCGCGATCCCTTGTTCCGCCGCTTCTTCAACATCCCCGACCAGCCCCAGGCCCGCCCGCAGATGAGCGCCGGGTCGGGGGTGATCGTCGACGCGGCGCGCGGCTACGTCATCACCAACAACCATGTGGTGGAGAACGCGCAGGAGATCGCCGTCACCCTGAAGGACCGCCGCCGCCTGCGCGCCAAGCTGGTCGGGCGCGACGCCGCCACCGACATCGCCCTGCTGAAGATCGAGGCGAAGGGGTTGAGCGCCCTGACCATGGGCGATTCGGATCGGCTGAAGGTCGGCGATTTCGCCGTGGCCATCGGCAACCCTTTTGGCCTGGGTCAGACGGTGACGTCGGGCATCATTTCGGCGCTGGGGCGCAGCGGCCTGAAGATCGAGGGGTATGAGGATTTCATCCAGACCGACGCCTCGATCAACCCCGGCAATTCCGGCGGGGCGCTGGTCAATTTCAGCGGCGAACTGATCGGCATCAACACCGCCATCATCGGCCCGGCGGGCGGATCGGTCGGCATCGGCTTCGCCGTTCCGGTCAGCATCGTCCGCTCAGTGGTCGATCAATTGAGCGAGTTTGGCGAGGTGCGGCGCGGGCGTTTGGGCGTCGCCATCCAGGATCTGACCCCCGATCTGGCCGACAGCCTGAATCTGGTCGGCGACGAAGGCGCGCTGATCGCCAAGATCGAGCCGGGATCGCCCGCCGACGGCGGCGGGCTGCGCAGCGGCGACGTGGTGATCGCCGTCGATGGCCGTCCGGTGCGCAGCGCCACCGATTTCCGCAACCGCATCGGCCTGCTGCGCGTCGGCACGCCGGTGAACGTCACCGTGGTCCGCAACGGCGCGCAAAAATCGCTGACCGTGCGCACCGCCAAGTAAAGAGTGCTACCGTAGCGGCATGACCCGTCCGATCAACCAACGCCGCGCCGCCGCGCCCCCGGTCGCCAAATCCCCCGCGCAGCGCCAGCGTGAAATCGCCACGTTGCTGATGCGGCTCGACGCCATGCTCAAACAATCGAACGAGCAGGCGACGGCGGCGCGCGAACGGGTGTCGATCGGCGGGTTGACGCGCTACCGCCGCTTCAGCCGCCGGGTCCGCGATTTCTTCGCGCTGGCCGCCGTCGCCCAAGAGCGGCTCGACGCGGCGCCGGAGGAGATGGAGGATTTGATCGACGCGATGACCACCGCGCTGGAACGTTTGCACACGCGCATGGTCGTCGTCTTCGTCGAGGGCACCGTCGCCTTTTTCGCCGCCTACGCGCGGGTGAAGGCGCTGCCCATCGGCGCGCATGAAATGTGCGGGGTGGAGCTGCGCGGCGTCATCGAGATCCGCAAATTCCTCGACGATCCGCTTTATGATGGGGAGCGCGGCCTCGCCCTGCGCGCCCAGGCCGACCGCATCATCGGCCTGATCCGCGTGGTCATGGAGCGCATCCCGCCGCTGCCCGATTTCGGCGACTCGCCCAGCATTGGCCCGAAGGGCGCGGTGAACAGCCCGCTGAAAGGCCCCGGCGCGGGCGTTCCGCGCCCGGCGGGCCGTCAACAGAGCCTGCCGCAGACTCCTCGCCAAGCGCCCCCGCCGCCGCCGGAGGTCCATTCCCTCAGCCTCGACCAGTTCGAGGATGAGGAGGACGACGAGGGCTGAAGGTCGGTGGGTTAAAGGCCGGTTGGTCTTGGCTCAACGCTCATGGCGACCGCTGGGGGTGCTGAGCGCGCCAACCGCCGCGCCTGCGGCGCCGCCCAACAGGCCGCCATAAATGGCGCTGCCGCCGGTCACGGCGCCGATCACCGCGCCACCCGCCGCACCGACGCCGCCGCCAACCAGCGCGTTGTTTTCCCGGCGGTTCAGGTTCTCGCAGCCCGCCAACGCGCCCGCCGCCATCACCAGAACCACCAAGCCCGTGGCCGTGCGGCGCGTCGCCGCGCCCTGTGTCATCATGGTCATGTGATCTCTCCTTCTGTTTTCGCGCGCCATCGAAAAAGGGCGCGCGTCCTAGTGAAAGATCTGGGAAGCGGCGGCGGCGAACGCTTGTGACCTTTCCGGGACCGTTTTTTATGTCCCAAGAGACGACCGAAAAAATCTCCGTTCCGGTCAGATATGCAAAAAGCGAATGGCTTTCACAATGCATTGTTCATATTCGCAATCCATAACGTTCCCGCCAACCATTCGTCCGCCCATCAAACACCGCCCCCGTCCGCTTCGTCGCGGGCGCGCTGGCGGACAAGAAACTCGGGGATGCCCGCCATGCCTTTCGCCGCCCGCCCGACGCCACTGTTGTCGGCCGCCCCGTGCAGCCCCAGCGAACGCCGCGAGCGCAGCCCGCTTGCCGCGCGGCCCGGTCTGGACGGCGTTCCGACGTTCGAGCGTGACGCGCAGGCCCATCCCTCCGGCGCCACGCATCGCCCGGCCCCGGTTCCGCCCCCGCGCGCCAGCGAACCCCGCCCCACCGAACCCCTCCCCACCGAACCGATGGGCCAGATCATTGAAATGGCGGCGACCGGCCTTTGGGTCATCAAGCGCCATGGCGTTCTGATCGACATCAATGGCCGCAATCACTGGGACAGCGCCGCCGCCGTCACCGCCGCCGCCACGGCGCACGGCGTTCCGCTGTCGGACATCGTGATCCACACCGGGGCGATGGCGTAACGCGTTCAAACCATGCGGTCGCATGCGTCGCCGGTTGCGCGGACATTATGGCGCACGCCGTGACATCCGCCTTGCCGATCAAACAGTTGCGCCATCATCGCAACTCACTCACTATGCGCGGCTTGAACGATCAACTCAGGGTGAGTTCGCCGTTTTCCATCCCACGGGATGATGACGGACCGGCCACCCGCCGCGCGCGGGCCATGGAAGACATCGACCGCCAACGAACGCTGGAGTATTTTGAACGGCTGGGAAAGGAGCGCGTGCGCCTTTACGCCGCCATCGACTGCGAGCGTTTTTTGGGCGGTTGGCAGGTGCGCGAGTTGGCCGACCAATGGCTGGCTGGTCAGGATGGCGACAACCGCGCCCGCCCGCTGTGGCGGCGCTTGCTGCGCCGCCAGCGCCAGAGTTGAGCGTCAGCGCCGTTCGGGAAACAGGCTGAGCAGCCCCTCGCGACTCGCCGCGCACACCCCGCGTTCGGTGACAAGCCCCGTGACCAGCCGGGCTGGCGTCACGTCAAAGCCGTAATTCGCCACCGGGCTGCCATCGGGCGTCACCTTGATGGTTTCCGTCCGCCCGTCGGCGGTCAGGCCGGTCAGATGCGTGACCTCGCGCCCGTCGCGCTCCTCGATGGGGATTTCGCGGACGCCGTCGCTCATGCCCCAATCAATGGTCGGCGACGGCAGGCCGACGTAAAAGGGCACGCCGTTGTCAAAGGCGGCGAGCGCCTTCAGATAGGTGCCGATCTTGTTGCAGACGTCGCCGGTCGCGGTGGTGCGGTCGGTGCCGACGATGCACAGATCGACCTTGCCATGCTGCATCAGATGCCCGCCGACATTGTCGGCGATCACGGTGTGCGGCACGCCGTGGCGGTTCAGCTCCCACGCCGTCAGGCTGGCCCCCTGGTTGCGCGGGCGGGTTTCGTCCACCCAGACATGCAGCGGGATCCCCTGCTCGAACGCCGCGTAGACCGGGGCCAGCGCGGTTCCCCAATCGACCGTCGCCAGCCAACCGGCGTTGCAATGGGTCAGCACCTGCACCGGCTCGCCCGCCCCCTTGCGCTGGGCCGCCGCGCGGATCAGCCCCGCGCCGTGCTGGCCGATGGCGTGGTTGATGGCGACGTCCTCGTCAGCGACCGCCGCCGCCTCGATGGCCGACGCCGCCGCGCGGGACTCCTCCGGCACGCCCGCCAGATGATCGCGCAGCCGGTCCAGCGCCCAACGCAGATTGACCGCCGTCGGGCGGGTCGCCAGCAGCGTGGCGCAGGCCCGCTCCAACCCGGCGTCGGAGGGATCCGCGCGCATCGCCAGCGCCACGCCATAAGCCGCCGTCGCCCCGATCAACGGCGCGCCGCGCACCAGCATGGCGCGGATGGCGTGGGCGGCGTCCTCCAGGCTGGTCAGGTGAACGACGGCGAAATCATGCGGCAAGCGGGTCTGGTCGATGATGGCGACCGCGCCGCCATCCTCCGTCGGCCAAAGGGTCCGATAAGCCGCGCCGTCGATCCGCATGTCCCCGCCCTTCCCCAAAATCCGGCGCCGATTTGGGCGTCCGCTGATTGGCCCACCATAGGCGGGGGCGGCGGCGGGTTCAATGTGGGGGAGCGCGACGCGGTCGCCGCCACGCAACATTGCGCAGGCGACGTAAGGCTTTGCAGAACGGGCCGAGTGTGGTTGCCTGGAAACCCTGTCGCTGACGACGCCATAATGTGGAGCGCCCCCGCGCATGGTGAAACGCTGTCTCGGCCTGATCGCGTCGGTCGCCGTGACCCTGCTCGGCCTGTTGCTGGTCACGTTTCTGATTGGCCGCGTCGTTCCCATCGACCCGGTTCTGGCCATCGTCGGCGACCGCGCCAACGCCGACACCTACAGCCGCTTGCGGATGGAGCTTGGCCTCGACCTGCCGCTGTGGCGGCAGTTCCTGCGCTACCTCGCCGCCGTGGCGCAGGGCGATCTGGGGCAATCCATCCTCACCTCCCGCCCGGTGCTGGAGGATGTGTTGCGGGTGTTCCCGGCGACGCTGGAGCTGGCGACGGTCGCCGTCGTCATTGGCGCGGCGCTGGGGGTTCCCGCCGGGGTGCTGGCCGCCACCCATCGCGGCAGTCTGGCCGACCATGTGATTCGCCTGCTGGGGCTGGTCGGCCATTCCGTGCCGATTTTCTGGCTGGGGCTGATGGGGCTGCTGCTGTTTTACGCCAAATTGGATTGGGTGCCGGGGCCGGGCCGCGTCGATATTTTCTATGAGGGGCTGGTCGAGGCGAGGACCGGCATCCTGACGCTGGACGCCCTGCTGGCCGGGGAAACCGACGTGTTTTGGAACGCCCTGCACCATCTGGCCCTGCCGTCGGCGATTCTGGGACTCTACAGCGTCGCCTACATCGCGCGGATGACGCGCAGCTTCATGCTCGACCAGTTGCGCCAGGAATACATCACCACCGCGCGGGTCAAGGGCTTGTCGGAGGCACGGGTCGTCTGGCGCCACGCGCTGGGCAACATCGCCGTGCCGCTCATCACCGTCATCGCCCTGTCCTACGCCACGCTGCTGGAGGGGTCTGTGCTGACCGAGACGGTGTTCGCGTGGCCGGGCCTGGGCCTGTACATCACCAATTCGCTGCTCAGCGCCGACATGAACGCGGTTCTGGGCGGCACGCTGGTCGTCGGCTCCGTCTTCATCGGGCTGAATCTGCTGTCCGATTTGCTGTACCGCCTGCTGGACCCCCGTGCGAGATAAGGCCGCCGTGACGATGAGCGACGCTTCCCCCCCATGGCGCGCGTGGCTGACCACCGACACGCCGCAATCCCGCCTGCAAGCCCGCCTGGGCCGCGCCTGGACCGGCTGGCGGACCTTCCGCCGCAACCGGATGGCGATGGCCGGGCTGCTGATCGTTCTGGCCCTGGTCGTGGTGGCGGCGCTCGCCCCGCTGCTGGCCCCGCATCACCCCTATGAGCAGGATCTCGCCAACCGGCTGCTGGCGCCGGGGCCGGGCCATTGGCTGGGGACCGACAGCTTCGGGCGCGACATCCTGTCCCGCCTGCTCTACGGCGCGCGGCTGACCTTGATGATCGTCGCCCTGGTCGCCGTGACCGCGCCGGTGGTCGGGCTGCTGATCGGCACGGTGGCAGGGTATCTGGGCGGCTGGACCGACGCGGCGCTGATGCGCGTCACCGACATTTTCCTGGCCTTCCCCAAGCTGATTCTGGCCTTGGCCTTCGTCGCCGCGCTTGGCCCCGGCATCGAAAACGCGGTGATCGCCATCGCCATCACCTCGTGGCCGCCCTACGCGCGGATCGCGCGGGCGGAAACCCTGACCGTGCGCCACGCCGATTTCATCAGCGCCGCCCGGCTGCAAGGGGCGTCCAGCCTGCGCATCATTCTGGGCCACATCATGCCGCTGTGCGTCGCCTCGCTGGTCGTGCGGGTGACGCTGGACATGGCGGGGGTGATCCTGACAGCCGCCGGGCTGGGCTTTCTGGGCTTGGGCGCGCAGCCGCCGCTGCCGGAATGGGGGGCGATGATCGCCGCCGGGCGGCAGAATGTGTTGGAGCAATGGTGGGTCGCCGCCATGCCGGGCTTCGCCATCTTCATCGTCAGCCTCGGATTCAACCTGCTGGGCGACGGCCTGCGCGACGTTCTGGATCCGAAGGGGGATTGAGGCGATGAGCGACCAACCCCTGTTGGAGGTCTCCAACCTCCGCGTCGCCTTCCCCACCCGCCAGGGCGTGGCCGAGGCGGTGCGCGGCGTTTCCTTCACCCTGGGCCGGGAAAAGCTGGGCATCGTCGGCGAATCCGGCTCCGGCAAGTCGATGACCGGGCGGTCGATCCTGCGTCTGGTGCCGCCGCCGGGAATCGTCACCGCCGACCGGCTGGCCTTTCGCGGCGAGGATTTGCGCGACGCCTCGGAAAAGCGGCTGCGCGCCATCCGGGGCAGCGGCATCGCCATGGTGATGCAGGATCCGAAATTCTCGCTGAACCCGGTGATGACGGTGGGCCGCCAGATCGCCGAAGCCTACCGGGTCCACAGCAAGGCCAGCGCGCGCGAGGCCAAGCGCCGCGCCCTGGAGATGCTGGAGGCGGTGCGCATCCGCGATCCCGAACGGGTCTATGACCGCTACCCGCACGAGGTGTCGGGCGGCATGGGCCAGCGGATCATGATCGCCATGATGCTGATCCCCAACCCCGACCTGCTGATCGCCGACGAACCGACCTCGGCGCTGGACGTCACCGTGCAGATGCAGATTCTGGCGATCCTTGATGATCTGTGCGGCCAACGCGGCATGGGCATGATCTTCGTCAGCCATGATCTGAACCTCGTCGCGTCCTTTTGCGACCGCATCCTCATCATGTACGCCGGGCGGGTGGTGGAAAGCTGCCCGGCGTCGGAACTGCGCGACGCCCGCCATCCTTACACGCGCGGGCTGCTCGACAGCCTGCCCCGGCTGGACGATCCGCGCCGCGATTTGCCGGTGCTGACCCGCGATCCGGCTTGGCTGACCGACGACGCGCCGCCCGAAAAGGCCCGATGAGGAACGCCCAATGAGGAACGCACGATGATTCGCGTTGAAGACCTCCGCGTCGCCTTCGGCCAGGACGCGAACCGCGTGACCGCCGTGGACGGCGTGTCGCTGAGCGTGCGCGAGGGGGAATGCTTTGGGCTGGTCGGCGAATCGGGGTCCGGCAAATCCACCGTGCTGCGCGCGGTCAGCGGCCTGAACCACGACTGGACCGGGCGGGTGTCGGTCGCCGGGGCCAATCAGTCGCCGCGCCGGGCCAAGGGCTTTTTCAAGACCTGCCAGATGGTGTTCCAGGATCCCTACGGCTCGCTCCACCCCCGCCATTCGGTGGACCGCATCCTCGCCGAACCCGTCGCCATCCATGGCTTGGACGACGCCGACGGGCGGATCGACCGGGCGCTGCGCGAGGTCGGGCTTGGCCCGTCCTTCCGCTTCCGCTACCCGCATCAATTGTCGGGCGGCCAGCGCCAGCGCGTCGCCATCGCCCGCGCCCTGATTCTGGAGCCGCGCGTCCTGCTTCTGGACGAGCCGACCTCGGCGCTCGACGTGTCGGTCCAGGCGGAGATCCTGAATCTGCTGCGCCGCCTGCGCGCCGCCCATGGCCTGACCATGGTTCTAGTCAGCCACAATCTGGCGGTCGTCGCCAATCTGTGCGACCGGCTGGCGGTGATGAACCGGGGGCGGCTGGTGGAGGAGTTGACGGTGGACGCCCTGCGCCACGGCGACGCCCGTCAGCCCTACACCCAACAATTGCTGCGGGCCAGCCAGGGCTATGACCGCGCGACGGCGGAAAGCTTCCGCGACTTCGCCTGACGGGTCACGCTCCGCCTCCGGCGCTGGAAGCGGCCAACGCCTCATAGACCATACACGGTTCACCCTCATAAAGGCCCGCGCCGACGAAACCCATGCCTGCCCGTTCGGCCACACGGCGCGAGCGATCATTGCCCGGCGCGATGGTGGCGATCACCCGCGCAAGCCCCAATTCGGCAAAGGCGTGGCGCAACAGCCGCGTCGCCGCCTCCGTCGCGAAGCCCTGCCCCCAGACGGTCGGGGCAAGCCGCCAACCAATCTCCACCTCCCCCTCATAAGGGACCAGCGACGCCCAGCCGAGAAATTGCTCCGGCGCGCGGCGCGCCGCGAAGGACCAATAGCCAAGCCCGGACGGATGACGGGCCTCGATCCGATCCGCCAAACGACAGGCGTACGCCGCCCAATCCGTCGGAGGGCCGCCAACATGGCGCGTCACCGCCGGATCGGCGTCCATCGCCAGAATCTCGGCCAGATCGCCCAACACGCGGGGCCGCAAGACAAGCCGTTCGCTGTGCAGAATTGGGAGCATCGCAACGATCCGGGGCATTGGTTGAGTTCCGCAACCTTACGCGGCGTCGCGCCGCTCTGGCAACGCCTTGCCCCAAACGTCCCCCACAGATCTTATGTCCGACTCAAAACAATCAATGCGATGGCTCAGAGCCTCACCGCATTCCCGACAGGCGGATGACGCAGAGCTTGTCCGCCGCGCTCTTGGCGTGGGTTTTGTTGTCGGCGATGGTGGCGTTGATGGCGTCGGGCGTCAGGCTGTGCGGGCCGGGGGCGATGGCGACCACCACGCCGCTGACCGACAGCAGCGGATAGGACCGCATGGCTCCGTAACGATCCTTGGCCATGAAGCTTCCCGCCTCGCGCGTCGCCGCGTCGTAGAGGCTTTCGGCGTCGGAACGGAATTGCGCCACCAGCTCGACCAGCCGGGCCAACACCTCCGCCTCGTCGCCGCCGCTGACGCCAAGGAAGAAATCATCGCCGCCGATGTGGCCGACGAAGCATTCGCCGGGCGCCGTCGCCGCCCAGGCCTTCAGCCGCTCGCTGAACATCAGGATGGCGCGGTCGCCCTGGCGGAAACCGAAATTGTCGTTGAACGGCTTGAAATTGTCGAAATCCAGATAGGCCAGCGCGTGGGACCGCGCGCCGTCGATCAACGCCTCTTCAATGTGGCGGACGATGGCGGCGTTGCCGGGCAGCCGGGTCAGCGGGTTCTGGTCGGTCGCCATGGCGAGGTTGCGTTCATGGACCAGCCGCAGCAGCGCGCTGCTCGACAGCACCCCGGCGTAAGCCCCGCCCTCGACGATGACGATGCCGTCGTCGGCGGAATCGGCGGAGAAGGCCTCGATCACCCGATCCAGCGGGGTGGAGATGTCGCAGACCGGCATCTTGATGACCAGATCGTCCAGCCGGTCGCCCAGCCCCCGGTTGCGCAGCAATTCGCCGCCAAAGCGGGAATAGACGAAGCGCTTCAAATCGCGCTCGCGGATCAGGCCGAGCGGGCGGTCATGCTCGTCCACGATGGGGGCGATGGAGGCGCTGCCGTCGCCCTTGAAGTAATCCAGCAAATCGGTCTTGCGCGCGGTGACACGCAGCGGCGGCAGGCGTTCGATCACCTCCGACAGGCGGCGGTGCGCCTCGCTCGGCTGGCGGCGGTCCTTGGCGTTCAGATCCTCGATGATGGCGTAGCTGGTCGGCAGCGCGCCGATGTCCAGACGCGGGCGAGAAATCAGGAAGCCCTGGGCGAAATCGCAGCCAAGATCGCGGCAAACGTAAAACTCGCTGGCCGTCTCCACCCCTTCGGCGACGATCTGGATGCCCAGCGCGTGGGCGTGGCCGATCACCGCCGCGACCAGCGCCCGCTTGCGCGCGTCGCTGTCGATGTTGCGGATGAAATACTCGTCGAGCTTCACGTAATCGGGCCGCGCCTCGTACAGCAGGCGCAAGCCCGCGTAGCCGACGCCGAAATCATCAATGGCGATGCCCAACCCGCCCAGCCGATACTGCTCAATGGCCCCTTCGACGGCGACGCCGGGCGGGGTGGAGCGCCGTTCGGAGATCTCCAGGACGATTCCGCCCTGCCGTCGTGCGCCGCCGTCGCGCGGCAGCCAGGGCGAATCCGGCTTGCCGACCAGACGGGCGTCGAGATTCAAGAACAGCTTGGCCTCGGTCCAGCCAGCCAAGGCGCGGTAGGACGTCACCGCCTTGGCGTGCAGCGCCGATTCCACCGCCCCCAGCACCACCACCCCCGCCGCGTCGGCGGCGTCGAGCAGGGCCGTGGCGTCGGCGAAGGGCGTGCGGTCAAAGCCGCGCAGCAGCGCCTCATAGCCGTGGCAACGCCCGCTGCGCAGTTGAACGATGGGTTGAAAGGCGTAGGTCAGGGCCGCCACCACCGGCGCCCAATCGAACAGCGGCTTGGACGCGGAGTCGCCAGCGCCGCCCACCGGGGCGGGCCGCCCGTCCGTCGTTTCGTCCATTGATAGCAAGGTCATTGAAAGACCGCCGCCCGCTGTGTTGCGCGCGCCCGTCGCGCGCCGAAACCCGATGGCTCAAGATGTGGTTGTAGCAGACCATCTTTGCGGTTTCGTGACTCACGGGCAGGCTTTTCAGCCTTATTCACCTGGACAACCCGCTTGCCTTTTGCGGAGGGGATTCTCTATCCCTGGCTGCGACGTGCGGAGCGGAGCGGCGGAACGGCCGCCGCCCGCGCCACAGGTCAAACGAAGGAGAGCGGGGATGATCAAGATCCTCAAACTCCTGGTTCTTATCCTGCAACTGATCAAAGAGATCCTTGATCGGATGCTGTAAGGACCGGGCCATGGGGGATGCGGTCGCGAGCTGCATCCCCTTGGTCCCTTCCATTATGGGAAGGAAACCGCCGATGGCAAGACCGCGCGCACAGTTTTCCCGCGAGCAACCCTACGCCGCAACCTCGACCTCCGCCGGGGCGCGGCCCGAGGCCACAAGATAGGCTCCGGTCATGGCGTCAGCCAGCGGTTCGGCGATGGGACGGCCCAGGCGTTCGACCAGGAACGGCCACAAGGGCACCGCCAGACCGCCGGAGAAATAAAGCGTGTCGTCATCGGCCAGCTTCAGCGACCGCGCAAGGGCGACCAGATGATCGACCGCGCGGTCGCGGATGCCCAGCGCCACGGAATCGCCCGCGTCCGCCGCCGCCAGCACGAAGGGCGTCAGGCTGGCCATGCGTTCCGGGTTGGGATTGGCCAGAAGGTCGTCCAGCGACTCCGACCCGCAGAGGGTGGCGATCAGCGATTCGGCGAGCGGCCAGGGCGGGGCCACCGTGTCCTTGACCTCCAGCGCGTGGCGGAAGGCTTCCAGCCCGATCCAGGCCCCGCCGCCGCGATCCCCGACCGTCCAGCCCCAGCCGTCGCGGAAAAAGTTGGTTCCGTCGGGCAGCAGGCGGCGCGCCGTCACCCCGGTTCCCACCGCCACCATGCCGCAGGGTTTGCCCGCGCCCGCGCCAATCAGCGCGGCGTAGCCGTCGTTGATCGGCAGGATGCGGCCAAAGGGCGGGCAAGCCGCCACGAAGGCCGCCCGCGACCGCATCACGTTCAGCCCCGCCGACCCGATGGCCAGCGTGATTCCCGCCCGATCCTCCGGGTCATGCCCGGCGTCGCTGGCACAGAGCCGCCACAGCGCCATCACGCTGGCGACGGCGCGCGCGCAATCGGTGTTGGGGTTGCACGGGCCATCGACGGCGCTGGCCAGCGTCACGCCGTCGGCGTCGGTCAGGCGGCCACGGCTGCGCGTACCGCCGCCATCGACACAAAAATAGACAGCGGACGTCATGGAAACCACGTCTCCTCACACAGGCTGCGTCATGAAAGCGGAAGCGCCCGCAGGGAGCGCCCGCAATGTTTGCGTCCCGCTCCAGCGTTGGTTGGGCGCAAGGGACAGCGGCGCGCCGATCACCGCCGCCTCGACGCAAACAAAGCGGCTGTGGCCGTCGGGCGGCAGGGCGGGCAGCGTGTCGGCGGCGGCGGGCTTCCACACCACGGCGTCGCAAAAGCCGCTCTGTTCGATCCGCAGGACGGACGCCGCCCGCTCCAGCGTGATCGGACGCTCGGCGTTCAGGAAAATCCGGTCGATGGGGGCGTCGAGCGGGATCGGCGCGTCGCCCGCGCGCAAGCGGCGGTCGCCGTCGGCGCTGTCGATCAACTCCAACCCGGCCAGGCCCGACACCCGGTCGGTCACGTCGGCGCTCAGATAGCTGTGCAGAGCGGTGGTGAAGGCGAAGTCCTCCTCCCCCGCGTTCGTGACGTCCAGGCGGATCGACAGATGGTTGGTGTCGAAGCGCGCGGTCAGTTCCAAACGGAAGCGGTGCGGCCAGACCGCAAACGTCTCCGGCGAGTCGGAAAAGGTCAGCGTCACCCAACCGCAGCCGTCGGCCTCGTCCATCCCCTGCCCGGCCACGCTCCACCGGGCGGCCCGGGCGACGCCGTGCTTGGGCAGCGGGCCACGGGCGGCGAATTGCGGGAAGATCACCGGCACGCCGCCGCGAATGGCGTCCGTCGCCGCCCACGGGTTGGTCGGGCTGAGATAGAGCCGCTCCGCCCCATCCGCCCCCCACCATTGGCAGATGGTCCCGCCCTGCGGCGAAAAGGCCAAGCGCGCGCCGTCGCGGGCGGCGATGACGAGGACCGGAACGGCCTCGCCGCCCAGGGACTCAAGCGGAACAGGGGTGGTCATGGCGCGGCGGTCCTTTCCGAAGGCCCGGAGGATTGCTCAGGCGACCCGCGCGGCGACGGGCTGCGGGGCGGCGTCCGGCCCCTCGGCGATCCGCAAGCCGCTTTCCGCGTCGAACAGATGCAGATTGCCCGGACGCAGCCGCAGCGTCACCGGCTGGTCGATGAGCCACCCATGATCGGGGTGTTCATGAACGGTGACGACCGTGCCATCGGTCAGACGGACGCGCAAGAAACTCTCGGCCCCCAGATACTCCGACCCGATCAAGGTTCCGGCCAACCCGTCGCTTCCGGCGGGCAGCACCTCGAAGCCGTTCGGGCGGATCCCGGCGGTGACGGCCCCGTTCGCGGCGGCGGTGCAGGGCAGACGGCCCGACCCGGCCAGCGTCAACACCCCGCCAGCGGCCACCCCCGGAACCATGTTCATGCCGGGCGAGCCGATGAAGGTGGCGACGAAGGCGTTGGCCGGGCGGCGGTAGAGGTCCGACGGCGTGCCGATCTGCTGCACGATGCCGCCGTTCATCACGATGATGCGGTCGGCCAACGTCATGGCTTCGACCTGATCGTGGGTGACATAGACCATCGTCGCGCCCAGCCGCCGGTGCAGATCGGCGATCTCCGCCCGCACCTGGTTGCGCAGGGCGGCGTCCAGATTGGACAAAGGCTCGTCAAACAGGAACACCTCGGGATGGCGGACGATGGCGCGGCCAATGGCGACGCGCTGACGCTGCCCGCCCGACAATTCGCCGGGGCGGCGCTTCAGGAAGGGTTCCAGCGCCAGGATGCGCACCGCCTCGGCCACCCGCTCGGCGATCAGCGACGCGGCGGTGCGGGCCTGCTTCAGCCCCAGGGTCAGGTTGCCTTCCACCGTCAAATGCGGGTACAGGGCGTAGCTCTGGAACACCATGGCGATGCCGCGCTTGGACGGCGGCAGGCTGCTGACGTCCTGCCCGCCGATCAACACCTTGCCGGTGGATTGGTCGCTCAGGCCCGCGATGATGCGCAGCAAGGTGGATTTGCCGCAGCCCGACGGGCCGACGATGACGATGAATTCACCGTCGGCGACGTCGAGATCGACGGTCTTCAGAACCTCGACGGCGCCGAAGCGCTTGGAAATGCCTTCGAGAACGAGTTTGCCCATGGTTTCCTCTCAAATCCCGTGCCGCGTCGAGCGTTCGTTCACTTCACCGCGCCAGCGGTGATGCCCCGGATCAACTGGCGGGAAAACATCAGATACAGGATCAGCATCGGCACGATGGCCAGGGTCAGCGCCGCCAGAACGGCGTTCCAATCCGTGATGAACTGACCGATGAAGGATTGCGCGCCCAAGGTCATCGTCCGCGTGCTTTCGCCCGGCGCCAGCACCAGCGGGAACCACAGATCGTTCCAGATCGGCACCATGGTGAACACCGCGATGGTGGCGATGGCCGGGCGCACCACCGGCAGAACCAGCCGGAACAGGATGGTGTATTCCGACAAACCATCGACGCGCGCCGCGTTCTTCAGATCGTCGGACACCTGCCGCATGAACTCCGACATCACGAAGACCGCCATCGGCAGGCCTTGCGCCGTGTAGACTAGGATCAGCGCGAACAGCGTGTTGGCCAGCCCCAGCGAGACCATCATCTTGAGAATGCCGACCGTGCCCAGCCGGATCGGCACCATGATGCCCATCACCAGGAACAGGCCGATCAGGCGGTTGCCGGGAAAACGGTATTCCGACAGGGCGAAGGCCGCCATCGCGCCGAACAGGATGATGAAGAACAGCGCGCAGACGGTGACGATCAGGCTGTTCTGGAAATAATGCAGGATGTCGCCGCGCTTCAGAACCGTGTCGTAGCCGATCAGCGTGATCGTCTCGAAGGAGGGCAACGCCAGCGGCGCGCCGAAGATCTCCTTGCGCGGCTTGAAGGAGTTCATCACCACCAGCAGCGTCGGCGCCAGCGCCAGCAGGGTGAAGCCGATGAGAACCAGATGGGCGGCCAGGGTGGAGATCTGGAAACGGCGCGCAATCGTCTGCGTCATGGCCGGAGTCCTTACATTTGATAATAGGCAAGCCGACGCTGCACGCCATAAAGATAGACGCAGACGCCGCCGAGGATGATGAGGAACATGGCCCCGGCGATGGTCGCCCCCATGAAGGGGTCGCCGGATTGCAACTGGTTGCCGAAGAAGGTGCGGTAGAGCAGCGTTCCCAGAATGTCGGTGGAGAAATTCGGCCCGGCCAGCGCCCCTTGGCTCACGTAAATCAGGTCAAAGGCGTTGAAATTGCCCACGAAGGTCAGGATCGACACCACGCCGATGGACGGCCAAATCAGCGGCAGCTTGATTTTGAAAAACTGGGTGATCCCCGTCACCCCGTCGCAGGAGGCCGCCTCCAGCAGCTCGTCGGGGATGGCGATCATCGCGGCGTAGATCAGCATCATCGGCAGGCCGATGAACTGCCAGACCGAAATCAGCGCCAGCGTGACAAGCGCGGTGTCGGGTTGGCCCAGCCACGGCCCGAACCAGGATCCCAGGCCGACCGATCCCAGCAGCGTCTTCGACACGCCCCAGGCCGGGCTGAGGATCAATTTCCAGACGAAGCCGACGATGACGAAGGACAGCATGGTCGGCAAAAACAGCGCCGTGCGGTAGAACTCGCGCCCCGGCAGCTTGCCCAGCGACAACAGCGCCGCCAGCAATATGCCGATGGGGTTCTGGACCAGCATGTGGATGATGAAGAACAGCGTGTTGTTCCACAACGCGTTCCAGAACGGCCCCTGCCAATAGCTGTCGGTCAGCAGGGTGGTGTAATTGGCCAGACCGACGAACACCGCCTCGCCGTCCGGTCCCTTGCCGTAGAGCGAGAGACGCAGGCTGTCGAAGACCGGCAGCAGCATGATGACCGTGTAGATGAGAATCGCGGGCGCCAGCAACACCCCAATGTGCCAGCGGATTGGTTTGCGCTGTGCCGACGTCGCCACGGCATACCCTTTCGATCGGAGGAGTCCGGGCCGCGCGAACGCGGCCCGGATGACGGTCAATGATGGGGACGGCTTACTTCTGCTGCGGCTTGTACCAGTTGGCCAAAGCGGCCTGGAGACGCTCCGCCGCCTTTTCCGGGGTTTCGCTGCCGTTGATGACGTTGGCCGACGCGCCCCAGGTGGCGTCTTCCAGGTTCGGCTTCGCGCCGCGCGACAGGATCTGATAGGTCGAGCGGATGGTGGACTTGCAGCCGTTGCGCCAGCCGACGAAGGTCTGCGCCAACGGATCGTCCACCGCCACCGGCGCGGTTTGCAGGCTGAAGAAGCCCGGCAGCGCGTTGGCGTAAATCTTGGCGAAGTCCGGGGTCGTGACCCAGGTCAGGAACTTCTTGGCGGCGTCCTGATTCTTGCTCTTGGTGTTCACGCCCATCGCGATGTCGGGATGGTCGGAGATGTAGCAGGTGTCGCCGACCTTGCGGACCGGCGGCGGGAAGGCGCCCATCTTGAAGGTGGCCTGAGCGTTGAAGCCCGAGATTTCCCACGACCCGCCGGGATAGATCGCGGCGCGGCCCAGCGTGAAGATGTTCTGGCTGTCGGCGTAGGATTGCGCCTTGTAGCCGTCGCCCAGATAGGGCGCCCATTTGGCCAGAACGCGCAGGGTTTCCAGCCAGCCGCCTTCGGACAGCTTTTGCGTGCCCTGGATGACGGCGTTGCGGCCCTCTTCACCCTTCCAATAATTCGGGCCGATGTTCTGATAGCCGGTGGTGGCCGCTTCCCACTGGTCGGCGGTGCCCATGGCCATCGGGACGTAGGTCCCGTCCTTCTTGATCTTGTCGAGCGCGGCGAACAGCTCGTCTTCCGTCTTCGGCTCCTTCAGGCCCAGCTTGTCGAAGGCTTCCTTGTTGTAGAGGAAGCCATGCAGCACGGAGGCCATCGGCACGCAGAAGGCGGTCTTGCCGTCGTCGGTGCTCCAGGCCAGCTTGGCGGCGGCGCTGAAATTGTTCATGCCCGGCAGATCGTTCAGCGGGGCCAGACGGCCCTTGGTGAACTGCTCCAACGAGGCGTCGAACGGGCGGCAGGTGACGATGTCGCCGGCGGTGCCGGATTCCAGCTTGGCGTTCAGGGCGGCGTTGTATTCCTTCGGCGCGGTCGGCGCGAACGTCACCTTGATGTCGGGGTGGGTCTTTTCAAAGGCGGGGATGATCTTGTCCTGCCAGATGGCCAGATCATCGGCGCGCCAGCTTTCGATCACCAGGGTGCTCGCCGCCTGGGCCATCGGCGCCCAGCTTGCGCACACCGCCACCACCGCAGCCGACATTGTCAAAGCGCGCTTCATCGTGCGTACCCTTTCGTCTGAAATGTTCGATTGAGCCGGTTGTTCAGGACCCATCGGCCTGTCCGCCGACACGCCGTCCCGGCCACGTCGGCTGCACTAGGACGATACCAAAACAATACCAAAAGGAAACCATTTTTTTGCCTTCTATAATTTTTGTGACAAGCCACGCTGCGTTTCGGGCAAGCCTTATCCGAACAGAACGATCCATTTTGAGCGGAGAACCATATGAATCACGCTGATAATGGGCGTTTTCCACCGGCGCAAACAAGAGAGTCCACGAACAATCAAGCGCGTTGACAGTCTGAAAGATTGGTCCTAATTATAAGACCAATCAGATACCAATGGACCAGCCGGAGACACCCCCATGCGCACCGAGGCGATCTCCCCCCGCTATTCCACGCTCGATCAGTGGAAACCGCAGGAGGTCGTCCAGGCTCTGTGGGCCAGCCAGTCCCACGCGGTGGCCGCCTGCCTGCCGGTCCTGCCGACGCTGGTCGCGGCGGTGGAGGAGGCGGCGGCGCGGCTGACGCGCGGCGGGCGGTTGTTCTATGTCGGGGCCGGATCGGCGGGCGCGATGGCGGCGGTGGACGGGATCGAGCTGCGGGCGACCTTCGGCTTTCCGTCATCCCGCACCATCATCCTGCTGGCAAGCGGCCTGGATTTCTCGCGTGGCATGCCGGGCGGGCATGAGGATGATGCCGACGCCGGACGTCAGCGGATGCGCGATTGCGGGTGCGATGAGAAAGACGTGGTGATCGGCGTGTCGGCCAGCGGGGCCAGCGTCTTCACCACCAGCGCGGTGCAGGAAGGCCGGGCGCGCGGCGCGCTGACCATCGGCCTGTCCAGCGTCGCCCACAGCCCGCTGATCCAATCGGTGGAACACCCCCTTGTCACCGACACCGGCGAGGAGGTGGTCGCCGGGTCAACCCGGCTGGGGGCAGGAACCGCGCAAAAGGTGGTGTTGAACCTGTTTTCGACGGCGCTGATGGTCCGTTGCGGGGCCATTCACGGCAACATGATGGTCAATCTGCGCCCGGAAAACGACAAGGAACGTCAGCGGGCCATCGCCATCATTCAGCAGATAACCGATTGCACGGACACGCAGGCCGAAGCCGCCCTGGCGGAAGCCGGGGACGCCAAGCACGCCGTCCTGCTGGTCAGCGGCATGAGTCTGGAACAGGCGAAGGCGGCGCTCGCGCGGTCGGGCGGCGTTCTCGGCCCGGCCCTGGCCGAGGCGCACCGCCGATGAGAGTCCCTTTTCCCAGCGCCCGTTCTCTCCGCGCCCCTTTCGTCGGCTTGGCGCCCGTCGCCCGTTTGGTCTTATGGAGTCGCCGCCATGCGTAGCCCCGCCCGGAACGCCGTCCCTGCCGCCGCCCCTGCCGCCGCCGTCGAACCGCTGTTCGACAATCAGGCCGTCTCGTCGGCGCGGGCGCTGCCGCTCTACATGCAGTTGGCCCAGCATCTGCGCCAGCTCATCATCGGCGGCGCGATCAACGACCGGGACGCCCTGCCCGCCGAACGGGAGCTGGCCGAACGCTTCCGCGTGTCGCGCGTCACCGTGCGCAAGGCGTTGCAATCGCTGACCGACGAAGGGCTGCTGCAACAGCGCCAGGGGGCCGGAACCTTCGTCAGCGCCCCCCCGCGCGTCGAACAGCCGCTGTCGGTGCTGACCAGCTTCACCGAGGACATGCAGTCGCGCGGCCTGACCGCCGGGTCGGTCTGGCTCGACCGCGCCACCGGAACGGCGTCGTCGGACGAGGCGTTGATCCTTGGCCTGTCGCTGGGCGAACGGGTCAGCCGGTTGCGCCGCATCCGCTTGGCCAACGGCGTTCCCATGGCGATTGAACATTGCGTGGTGCCCAGCCGCTTTCTGCCCGACCCCGGCGCGGTCAGCGGATCGCTCTACGACGTGTTGCGGGCGCGCGGCCACATCCCGCACCGGGCGCTCCAGCGCTTGAGCGCCACCTCTTTGACCGAAGACCAGGCCCGGCTGCTGGACACCCAGCCCGGCAGCCCGGCGCTGCACATCGAACGCCGCACCTTCCTGCCCACCGGCGGCATGTTGGAACTGGTGCGGTCCTCCTACCGGGGAGACGCCTACGACTTCGTCGTGGAGCTGCAACTCTCCGCCCCTTCCATACCCAGCCGACACGACAGCGAGGCCGGTTCATGACGTCCTTCACCCTTTCCGGATCCGACCCACGCATGGCCTTCGAGGCCGCCGAGGCCGCCGACACCATCACCCGTCTGGCCGCCCACGCCACCCCCGCCCTGGCCGCATTGGGCGAGCGCCTGCGAGCCAACCCGCCCCCCGTCGTCGTCACCTGCGCGCGCGGCAGCTCCGACCACGCCAGCCTTTACGGCAAATATTTGATCGAAACCCATCTGGACGTTCCGGTGGCCTCCGTCGGCCCGTCCATCGCCTCGATCTACGACCGTCAGCTTCGCCTGAAGGGCGCGCTGTTCATCGTCGTGTCGCAGTCGGGGCGCAGCCCGGATCTGCTCAGCCTGACCCGCTCGGCGCGGGCGGCGGGGGCCATCGTCCTGGGCTTCGTCAACGACCTGGACTCGCCGCTGCCGGGCCTGTGCGATCTGTGCGTGCCCCTGTCGGCGGGGCCGGAGTTGAGCGTCGCCGCGACCAAATCCTGCCTCGCCGCCATGGCGTCCTTCCTGCTGCTGGCCGCACAGTGGAGCCAGAACCAGGCGCTGCTGACCGAGGTCGCCGCCCTGCCCGACACGCTGCGCCAGGCCGCCACGTTGGATTGGCACACGCCCTTGCAAGCCCTGACCAGCGTCAACGATCTCTACATCGTCGGGCGCGGCGCCGGTTTCGGCGTCGCCAACGAGATGGCGCTGAAGTGCAAGGAAACCTCCCGCCTGCACGCCGAGGCGGTCAGCGCCGCCGAGGTGCTGCATGGTCCCCTCGCTCTGGTCGGCCCGGGCTTCCCGGTCCTGGCCCTGTCCCAGCCCGACGCCTCGGCGGACACGACGCGGCGCATCGTCGAACGCATCGTCGGGCTGGGCGGGCCGGTTCTCACCACCCTGCCGGACGTCGCGGGCAGCGTCACTTTGCCGACCGTCCCCGACGTCGGCCCGGCGACGGCGCCGCTGGCCGCCCTGCAAAGCTTCTACATGGCCATCGGGCGCATCGCCCGCGAACGCGGCCTGGATCCCGACGCACCCGCCAACCTGCGCAAAGTCACGGAGACGATCTGATGGCCGACCTGCTGCGGGGCGCGCGGCTGCTGCTCGACGACGCCATCGTCGAGGGCTGCGACCTGCTGATCGACCAGGGCCGTATCGCCGCCGTCGGGCCGGGGCTGGACGCCACGGGCGCCGCCCTGACGATTCTGCCGCCGGGCAGCCTGCTGGCGCCGGGCTTCATCGACGTGCAGGTGAACGGCGGAGGCGGCGTTCTGTTCAACGACGAGCCGACGCAAACCGGCGTGCGGACCATCGCCGCCGCCCACCGCCGCTACGGCACCACCGGCCTGTTGCCGACGATCATCACCGACGCGCCCGACCGTCTGCGCCAAGCCGCCGACGCGGTGATCGCCGCCCGGAAAACCCCCGGCAGCGGCGTTCTGGGCGTCCATTTCGAAGGGCCGTTCATCAGCCCGCAGCGGCCCGGCGTGCATGACCCGCGCTTCATCCGCCCGCCGACGCCCGAGGATCTGGATTTTCTGACCGATCTTGCGGCGAATCCGGCGATTGGCCGCGTGCTGCTGACGCTGGCCCCGGAAACGCTGGACGGCGCGGTGCTGGACCGTCTGGCCGCCGCCGGGATCCTGCTGTCGGCGGGCCATTCGGCGGCGGATTGGCGGCAAACGGTCGACGCGTTGGCCCATGGCGTGCGCGGCTTCACCCATCTGTTCAACGCCATGCCGCCGCTGACGGCGCGGGCGCCGGGGCTGATCGCGGCGGCGCTGCTCGATCCAAACAGTTGGTGCGGCGTGATCGTCGATGGGATTCACGTCCATCCCGCCACCTTGCGCCTCGCGCTGGCCGCCAAGCCGTTGAACCGGATGATGCTGGTGACGGACGCGATGATGGCGACCGGCACCGACGTCGATGAATTCGTCCTTCAGGGCCGCCGAATCCTGCGCCGCAACGGGCGGCTGGAAACCGAAGACGGCACGCTGGCCGGGGCGGACATCGACATGGCCGGGGCCGTGCGCGCCTGCCGCGACCTGCTCGGCCTGCCGTTGGAAAGCGCGCTGGCGATGGCGTCGCGCCATCCGGCGGAGTTCCTTGGCCTGGGCGACCGTCTGGGGCGCATCGCTCCGGGCCATCAGGCCGATCTGGTTCTGCTGACCCCCGAGATTCAGGTTCTGGGAACCTGGGTCGAGGGCGCTTGGCGGGCCGCCGACGCGTGAGCGCTTGACGGCGCCTGAGCGCCTCTTCCTGGCGCTCCCCTCAGCCTCTCGCGCTCACCAGCGGCGCCGATCATCCGACCGCCCCCAACCGGGCCGATGATGCCCCTCCCACCGACGATCATAGCCGTAGCGCGGGCGCTCATAGACCACGACGGGCGGCGCCCGGTAATAGGGCCGGGCGACGACGACCGGCGGACGGTAGGCCGGATATTCCGAATAATAGCCGCCCTGATGGTGGACGCAGCCCGCCAGCGTGACCAGCAAGGCGGACAGGACGGCGAAGCGAAGGACGGCGCGGGCTGGGACAGGGCGCATGGCGGTGGACCTGATGAATGGGCCGGGGAAATGCGGCGCTCATCCCTGCAAACACGTCGGGTCCACGATTATTCCCCTCGCCGACGGATTCAAAAAACAAAGATCCATTCATCGCAAATTCGGATGGATGAAAGAAAAACTATGAATTTCTGAAATCGCCGCATCGGGGGCAAGCTGCGCGGCATCCCCATCCCCCCAATGACCTAAAGGCGATCCCATTATGAAGGCCATCGGCTACCGCGCGTCCCTGCCCATCGGCAACCCCGACTCCCTGCTCGACGTCACGCTCGACACCCCGGTTCCCACCGGGCGCGATCTTCTGGTGCGGGTTGCCGCCGTGTCGGTCAACCCCGTGGACGTCAAGCTGCGCGCCAACGCCGCGCCCGCCGACGGCGCCTTGCGGGTGCTGGGCTTCGACGCCGCCGGAACGGTCGAAGCGGTCGGACCGGACGTCACCCTGTTCCGTCCCGGCGACGCGGTGTTCTACGCCGGGGCCATCGACCGTCCCGGCGCCAACAGCGAACATCATGTGGTGGACGAGCGCATCGTCGGCCCCAAGCCCAAAAGCCTGACCGCCGCCGAGGCCGCCGCCCTGCCGCTGACCGCGATCACCGCCTGGGAAATGCTGTTCGACCGGCTGGGGCTGAGCCGTGGCGCGACGGCGGAGGCTGGACGGTCGTTGTTGATCGTCGGCGGGGCTGGCGGCGTCGGCTCCATCGCCGTGCAATTGGCCCGGCGGCTGACCGGGATCCGCGTCATCGCCACCGCCTCGCGCCCCGAAACGGCTGATTGGGCGCGGGAGATGGGAGCGCATGACGTGATCGACCATTCCGGCTCGATCCCCGACCAAATCCGCGCGCTGGGCTTGAGCGGCGTGGATTGTGTGTTCGTCACCACCGGCACGGACCAGCATTTCACCGCACTGGCCGAGATCGTCGCTCCGCAGGGCCGCATCGGCCTGATCGACGATCCCGGCCTGATCGACGTCCGCCTGCTGAAACGGAAATCCGTGTCGCTGCATTGGGAGATGATGTTCGCCCGCTCCCTGTTCCAGACCGCCGACATGGCCGCCCAACACGCGCTGTTGGCCGAAGTGTCGCGGTTGGTCGATGAGGGAACCTTGCGCACGACGCTGACCGAAACGCTGGGCCGGATCGACGCCGAAACCCTGCGGCGGGCGCACGCCCTGATCGAAACCGGCAAGGCGCGCGGCAAAATCGTGCTGGAGGGCTTTTAGAGCGCCGCGCGCCAAATCTGAAACAGCGCGGCGCTCTAATCTTTGATTTATCGAGCAGATTCACGCGTTAAATCGATCCCGATTTAACGCGATCCGCTCTATGCCGCGTCCAACGACATCGGGACAGCAGACAGGGAAACAGGCGACAGCGCCGGGCGGTTGGTCCGGCGCATCGCCGCCAGACTGTCCAGGATGAAGCCGACCAGCGGTTCGGCCAGACGGCGGTTGCGCGGGGTTTCCCCGAAGATGGCCATATCGACCTCGCCCAACTCGGGCAACCCATCCTCAACGCCCAGCCGCCGGGCGCCGTCGGGGACCGAGGATTCGCTGAGCACCGCCACCCCCAACCCGGCCCGCACGGCGGCCTGCACCCCCAGGACGCTGCCGCTGGTGTAGACAATCCGCCAGGGCCGTCCGATCTCGCCCAGCGCCGACACCCCGCGATTGCGGAACACGCAGGGCGCGGGCAAGGCGCAGAGCGGCAGCGGCGCGGCGGGGTCGATCTCCAGCGTCGGGGCGGCGACCCAGCGCATCGGCTCGCGCCAAATCACCCGCCCGCGCGTCTCCCCGGCGTCGCGGCGGGAAATCACCAGATCCAGATCGCCCGACTCCAGCCCCGTCACCAGATCGTTGCACAGGCCCACCCGCAGGTCGATGCGCAGGCGCGGGTAAATCTTGGCGAATTGCGTCAACACGCGCGGCAGGTGATCGGACAGGAAATATTCGGCCACGCCCAGCCGAAACTCCCCCTCCGCCGCCGGTTCGTGGAACCGGCGCACGGTTTCGTCGTTCAACGCCAACAGGCGGCGGGCGTAGCCCAGCAGCAGTTCGCCGTCGTGGGTGAGCGCCAGCGACCGGCTCGTCCGCGCGAACACCCGGCGGCCCAGCGTGTCCTCCAGCTTCTTGATCTTGACGCTGATCGCCGATTGGGTGCGGCCCAGCCGATCCGCCGCCGCCGTGAAGCCCCCCGCCTCGGCCACCGTCACGAAGGCGCGCAGGGCGTCGATGTCCAGATCGGGAGTCGCCATGCCCAAGCATTCCTGAAACAAATTGATGACCACCAGCCTATCGCGGCGTCGCATGGATGGCGAGTCCTTCCCAACGCCGTCGCCCGTGCTACCGTGGCGGCTCCCGATCCTCTTCCGCTGGACGTCGCGACCATGACCAACCGATGGATGTCGGCCTCCCTGTTGACGACGGCGCTGCTGGCGTCCGCCTGCCAGTTCCCCGCCTTCGACAACAGCCCGCCGCGCCCGAAGACAACCACCACCCCCATCGCCCCCACCACCACGCGCCCGCCGCCCGAGGCGCGCGGCGTCTGGCTGGTCGGCAGCCCGTCCCTTCGCGGCGCGGTCCAGAGCGCGGCGGCCAAGTTCGACGGCGGCCCCGACGCCAAGCCCCGCCTGACCGCCAGGGGAACCACCGCCGGCTTCCGCGCCTTCTGCGCCGGGGTCGGGCTGGACCATCCCGACATCGTCGCCTCCGACCGCCCGATCAGCCCGGCGGAACGCAAAGCCTGCCAAACCAAGGGCGTGACGCTGACCGCCTACAGTCTGGGACCAAAGAAAATCCTGTATGTGAAGGACGCCAACATGGTCGCCGTGCCGGGCGTCCGCCCCTTCGTCGAAAGCTGGAGCCTGCCGGGCCAGCCGGTCAGCGACGCCCTCACCGGGAGTTGATGACAGGAGCGTTGACGCGCGCGACAGCCTGGGGCAGGAACGTGTGAGGGTGGAACGCTGGTCTGCGGTTTGACTGGCGACGCCTCCCCCGCGCGCCACGGCATGGCGCGGCACGGAAAGATTTGGCGCGATGACAAGCATGGCGATGACGCAGGTCCACCCGAACCGCGCCCGGCGTCGGACGATGACGTTGCGCACGCTGGCCAATTTGATGGTTGGCGGGCTGGTGATCGTGCTGGCGGTGATGGCCCTCATCGGCTGTCTGCTGCTGAACGGCATCCGCGACGTTGAAGACAGTTGGAACGCCTATGATTTGGGGGCGGCCACCAAATCCGACGCGCTGTCGGAGCTGCGCTCCTACCTTGGCGCGGGCGGCGTGGTCGATCTGTTCCACGAGTTCCAGGTGATGGGGCCGCGCGGCGCGCGGGCGGAGGTTGAGCGGGCGGTGTCCCTGGCGCGGGCCAATCTGGAAACCTACCGCTACACCGCCACCGCCACGGCGGAGGAAGAGCGGGCGATCACCGTCATCGCCGAAACGCTCGACGCCGTCACCGCCCGCCTGCCCGACGTCGAAGCCGGACAAGCCGCCCACCAACTCACCCACATCCTGTTGCGCGACACCGCCGTCGATTTCAGCCCGACGGTGGAGGCGCTGCGCCTGCTGGACGGACAAATCAGCCGCGACCGCGCCGCCCTTGGCGCCACCAACCGCGCCGTCATCGACCGTCAACAAACCATTCTGGCCATTGGCGGCAGCGTGGCGGCGGCGCTGCTTGCCGTGCTGGCCATCCTGCTGGTCGGGTTGACCCACCGCCGCGTGCTGACGCCGCTAAACCGGCTGGTCGAGGAATCGCGACGGCTCGCCCTGCGGCAGTTGGATCAACCCTTTGTCTGGACCCGGCGGGACGAGTTGGGCCAGCTTGGCCGCACGCTGGAGGACAGCCGCTCGGCGCTGGCCTCCCTGTTTTCCGCCATCGAGGAAAAGACCCAGCGTCTGATCGACAGCGAACAGCGCTACGCCATGGCCGCCGCCGCCACCAACGATGGGCTGTGGGATTGGGATCTGGTCAGCGGCGAGGTCTACGCTTCGGCCCGCCTGCACCAGATGCTGGGGCTGGCCGACGGCGCGCTGGGCGGCTCCTTCGAACGCTTCATGGAGTTCGTCCACCCCGACGACGCGGCGCGGGTCCGCAACCTCTGGCGCAAGGCCATTGTGGATGACGGGCACAACAGCTTCGAGATGGAGTTCCGCACCCGCCTGAATTCCGGCGCCGAAGGTTGGATGCTGGTGCATGGCGTGGTGGGGCGCGACGGCCACGGGCACGCCGTCCGCATCGTCGGCTCCGCCACCGACATCACCCGGCGCAAGGCCGCCGAGCAGGCGCTGATTCATCAGGCGACCCATGATTACCTGACCGGCCTGCCCAACCGCGCCTATCTGATTGACTGGCTGCGCGTGGCGATGGGGACCGGCGAGGAGGCGCGGCGCGGCGTCGCCCTGCTGTTTTTGGATCTGGACGGCTTCAAGCTCATCAACGATTCGCTGGGGCACGCCGTCGGCGACCGGCTGTTGATCGCGGTGGGCCAGCGCATCGCCGATCATCTTGGCCCGAATGAGTTCGCCGTCCGGCTGGGCGGCGACGAGTTCGTCGTCGTCACCACCGGCGAGGAGGCCGCCCTGGCTGGCGCGGAGCGGTTGGAACAGGCGTTGACCACCCCCTTCCGCATCGGCGACATGGAATTGCGCACCTCGGCCAGCATCGGCGTCGCCATCGACGACGGGCTGGCCGCCGATCCGGTCAGCCTGCTGCGCGACGCCGACATCGCGCTGTACCGCGCCAAGGAGCATGGGCGTTCGCGGACGGAGGTCTTCACCACCGCCCTGCGCGACGCCATCCTGATCCGCCACCGCCTGCAAACCGACCTGACCCGCGCCATCGAGGCGCGGGAGGTCTTTCTGCTCTACCAACCCATCGTCACGCTGACGGACGGACGGCTGACCGGCTTTGAGGCGCTGGTGCGCTGGCGTCACCCGGAACTGGGCCTGATCGGCCCCGACCGTTTCATCCCCATCGCCGAGGAAACCGGCCAGATCCTGCCGCTTGGCCGCTTCGTCCTGGAAGAGGCGGTGCGCAGCCTGAAGCGCTGGCGCGCCCAGTCCGGCCTGCCGATCACCGTCAACGTCAACCTCTCAGCCCGCCAAATGTGGGACGCCCCCTATGTCGAGGACATGCTGACGTGGTTGGCCGAGACGGGCGTCGAAGGGCTGAAGATCGAGGTGACGGAAAGCATGACGATGAGCGACCCCGACCGCGCGCTCGCCATTCTGGGGCGCTTCCATGATCTGGGGATCCCCTTGTGCATGGATGATTTCGGCACGGGCTATTCCTCGCTCTCCTACCTTGGCCGCTTTCCCTTCGACGTGCTGAAGATCGACAAGAGCTTCGTCTCCGATTTGGCCCCGGACTCAGGCCGGGCGCGGCTGGTGCGCGGCATCGTCAACCTCGCCCATGATCTGGGCCTCGACGTGGTTGGCGAGGGGGTGGAGACGGCGGCGGAACAGGCCATCCTGACCGGGTTGGGCTGCGACTACGCCCAAGGCTATCTCTTCGCCCGCCCGCTGCCGGTCGACGACGCGGAATCCTGGGTGCGGCGCGCGGCGGCGAGCGGAACGGCCTGAGCGCGATCCGCGAAACCGCCGTCAGCCCGCCGCGAACAAATCGCCTTCGGCGGGCGCCTCGGCCCAATCATCGGCGTTGGGATCGCCCAGCGCGGTTTCCCAGCCCAGCGCGGGCAGGCTGATCGCGCGGGTGTTGCCCAAACCGCTGCGCGTGACGATGAAGCCGCGCTGCTCCATGTAGGTCAGAAACCGCCGCCCACGCCCCTTGGACCGGCTGCCGCAGGCGCGCGCCACGTCGGCGTCCGACGGGCAAGGCGCGTGATCCAGCGCGGCGCGGGCCAGCAGCAGGAACACCGGCTGGATGTCTTCCGCCAGAGTCGCGGCGACGCCGGTCGCCCGTTCCCACGCCGGATCGTCGCCGGTTCCAGCCCCCGCCCGCGCGGCGCTCAGCTTGCGGCGGAAAGCGGGCAGAGCCAGCCGGTCGCCCTCCACCCCCTGCCCCCGGCAGCGGACGAGGAAATCCTGATAGAGCACGGCGATGGAGCGGTAGGCGGCTTCCGGGTCGGACAGAACGGCGCGCAGGATCTCCTCATACAGCGCCTCGCGTTCGGCGATCTGCTCCGCCGTTTCCTCCGGTTCGGGAATGGGCAGCGGCAGCGCGCCCTCCTCCTCGTCCGCCAAGGTCGGCGGCGGCGCGGCGGCGCGGCCACGGGCCAGTTGCGCCATCAAATCGGCGCTGGCTGAGGTCGAGGGGCGGCGAACCGGGAAGCGCGGCGGTTCGGCCTCCGTCGCCGTGAAAATCAGATCGCGGGCGTCTTCGGTCGGGGTGGTCGGCGGCGGCAACAGGGTCGGGCTGCCGGTGCGCCCCTGGGTTTCCACCGCGCCGATGCGCAGCGGCAGCGGGCGGCGCGACAAAGCGGGGCCGAGCGCGATGAAATGCCCGCGCTCCAGATCGCGGAACATCTCGGCCTGCCGCCGCTCCATCCCCAAAAGGTCCGACGCGCGCGCCATGTCGATGTCGAGAAAGGTGCGGCCCATCAGAAAATTCGAGGCTTCCGCCGCGACGTTCTTGGCCAGCTTGGCCAAGCGCTGGGTGGCGATCACCCCGGCCAGCCCGCGCTTGCGGCCCCGGCACATCAGGTTGGTCATCGCGCCCAGCGACACCTTGCGCGCCTCGTCCGACACCTCGCCGGCGGCGGACGGGGCGAAAAGCTGAGCCTCGTCCACCACCACCAGCATTGGATACCAGAAATCGCGGTCGGCGTCGAACAGCCCGCCGAGGAAGGCGGCGGCGGCGCGCATCTGCATGTCCGAATCCAGCCCCTCCAGATTGAGGACGACCGAGACGCGGTGCTGCCGCACCCGCGCGGCCACCGCCTGAAGCGCCGATTCGGTGTGTTCGTCGGCCTCGACCACCACATGGCCGAAACGCTCGGCCAGCGTGACGAAATCGCCCTCCGGGTCGATGATCGCCTGCTGGACCCACGGGGCGCTCTGTTCGATCAGGCGGCGCAGCAGATGCGATTTGCCGGAGCCGGAATTGCCCTGAACCAACAGGCGGGTGGCCAGCAACTCCTCAAGATCGAGCGTCGCGGCGGTTCCCGTGTTCGTCCGCCCCATGTCGATGCCGACCTTCATGCCCAACGCTCCCTGACCGTCCCGAACCCGGACCCCATCCTCGAAGCGCCGTTCTATAGCGCACCCGATGGGTCGGCGGCGAGCCTGTCGATGGCGCGAGGAGGCGATGGCAGCAGGGTGACAGCACTTCGGGAAAAGCGTTTTGACACGGATGAACACGGATGCCGACTGCGTCGGCGCACGGATGAACACGAATTATTGGTTTTATCCGTGTTCACCCGAAAACATCCGTGTTCATCCGTGTCAAAAGATCCGTTTTGGCCTCACGACCGATCCCGCGCCTTTTTCAGCGCCGCCGCCATGGCCGCGAACAGCAGCTTGGGCCGAACCGGCTTGGTGGCGAGCGAGTCCATCCCCGCCTCGGCGCAGGTTTCCCAGGTGGAAGTGGAGGCGTGGGCGGTGAAGGCGACCACCGGCAGCGCGCCCTGCGGCGGCGGCAATTCGCGAATGTGCCGCGTCGCCGTCAGCCCGTCCATCTCCGGCATTTGCACGTCCATCAGCACCAGATCAAAGGGGTGTTTCATCACCTCGTCGATCGCCTCGATCCCGTTGGTGGCGAAAGCCACGCTGTGCCCCTCGCGCGTCAGCATGGCGGCGGCGACGTTGCGGTTCACCTCGTTGTCGTCCACCACCAGAACGCGCAGCGGCGGCAACGGCCCCGCCGCCTCCGTCACCGGCGCCACGCTCTCGACCGACTCGCCGGGGCGGCAGGCGATGGTGAAGGTGAAAACGGCGCCCTGTCCGGGCGCGCTTTCCACCCGGATCGTTCCGCCCAGCAACTCGCACAGATCCTTGCTGATGGCCAAGCCCAGCCCGGTTCCGCCGAAACGGCGGGTGATGCTGTTGTCGGCCTGGGTGAAGCGTTGGAACAGGGTGCGCCCGGCCTCCGGCGTGATGCCGATGCCGGTGTCTTCGACCTCAAACTCCATCAGGAAACGCCCGTCCGGCACGTCGCCCGCCCGCCGCGCCCGCACGGCGACATGGCCGCTGGTGGTGAATTTGATGGCGTTGCCGACGAGGTTGAACAGGATTTGTCGCAGCCGCGCCGGATCGGTGACGATGCTGGATGGAACCGACGGCAGCATCCGACAGGTCAGGGCCAGCCCCTTTTCCGTCGCCTTGGTCCGCAGAACCTGGGTGACGGATTCGCAAATGGCTTCCGGGTCGCAGTTTTCCGCCCCGACCTCAATGCGCCCGGCTTCCAGCTTCGAGAAATCGAGCACGTCGTCGAGAATGCGCAGCAGCGCCTCCGCCGATTGGCGGGCGACCGACACCTTGTCGCGCTGCTCCAGCGCCAGCTCCTCATACTCCAGCAGCGTCAGCATCCCCAGCACCCCGTTCATCGGCGTGCGGATCTCGTGGCTGATGGTGGTCAGGAATTCCGATTTCGCCCGGCTGCCCGCCTCCGCCATCTCCTTGGCGTTGCGGAGATACTCTTCGAACTTCTTACGGTCGCTGATGTCGCGGATGATGCCGATCACCTGCGGGACGCCGACCACGCTCAAATCGCCCAAGGCCAGCTCGATGGGGAACTCGTCGCCATCGCCGCGCCGCCCGATCTCCTCCTGGCTGCGGCCAGACGCGCCGGATTCCGTGGTCGTCAGAAGCGGGCGTTGGCCCGCCTCGGCGGCGCGGCTGATCACCAGATCGCTCAACGGGGCGCCGACCAGCGCGTCACGGTCCGCCGCGAAGATCTCCACGGTGGCCCGGTTGACGTCCAGAATGATTCCGCTCTGGTCGGCGATCACCACGCCCTCGCCCACCGCGTCGAGAATGGCCTTCAAATGCCGCCGCGCCAGTTCCTGCGACTCGCGGTAGGTGGCGCGCAACTCCTCCTCGGCCAGCTTCTGGGCGCTGATGTCGACGTCGATGCAGATCCATTTTTCAATGGCCCGGGCGCTGTCGTAGATCGGCACCACCGTCCGGCTCAACCACAGCGGACTGCCGTCGCCGCGCGCGGTGCGGATGTCGCCGCGCCATATCTCATCCGACGGAACGAACAGCGCGTCCCCATTGGGCAGCGCATGGCCCACCGCCCGCTCGCGTTCGATGCCGACGGTGTCGCAATAGAGGTCATTGACGACGCTGATCCGCCCCTGCGCGTCGATCTCGCTGACGATGGCGGTTTGGTCCAGGGCGTTTTTGTGCTGAACCAGCGCGTCCATCAGGGCGTCGATGCGTTGGCCGAACTGGTTGCGCAGGCTGGCCGCCGTGCGGTTGACCATTTCGATGGCTTGACGGATTTCCAGCGGCGCGTCTTGCGTCAACTGGGCCTGAGCGTCCAACTCGCCCACCCGGATCCGCTCTTCCAGGGATTTCAGGCCGCTGAGGTTGGTCAGCCACCGCATCAGCAGCACGCGCACCACCGTCAACCCGACGACCAGACTGGCGAGGGCCAACTCCAGCGCCGCTTTGGTCAAGGCCCACAGCTCTTCCGCCGCCGCCGCAACGTCGAAGGACAGGCGCAGCACCCCGTAATCCTGCCCGCCAGCGGCGATGACCCGATTCACGTCGTACAGGCGTTCGGCGAGAAGCGCGGTCAACCACCCTGGGACATAGCCCTTCGTCTGTCCCTCATCCCCGACGGCGATGGTGGCGCCGGACAAATCGATGAAGGCGGCGCGGTCAAAGGGCGTCTGCGAGACGACGGTTTCCAGCATGCGCTTGACCGTGTCGTAATCGCCGATGATGACGCTTTCCTGAATGGTGCGCGCCATCACCTCGGTCAGCACGGCCGCCGTCACCTGGACGTCGTCCAACCGCTGATAGAGGTGATAGCGGTAAAATAGAAACAGCCCGATGCCCAGCGCCATCAAAAGAACGGACGCGTACAAAAGAAACAAGCGAGAGCCGAGCGACTGCGGGAACACTTGCAAGAACACTCTCCCTCGGACCAACGGAAATCAGGTTATTTCAGAAAATCCGGTGACGTCCGGTGGAAGTCAAGGTAGGAGGCGTAATCCTCCTCCAGGGCCGGAATGAAGTTTTGAAACGGCTCAAGCTTCACGGTTTCCGACACTTTCTTGATGATCGCCGCGCCCGCCGGATCGCTCGCCATGCCCAGGAAGGCGTCGGTCACGGCCTTGACGTCCGCCGCCGGAACCGACGGCGACGCCATCAAAGCCAGATCGTTGAAGGGGCCGGAACGCCACAGAACCCGGAATTTCTTGTTTTCACGTCGGGCGTAACCATCGACGAGTTGCGAGTTGACGCCGACCGCTTGCGCCTTGCCGCTGAAGAGCTGGGCGAAGGCCCCGTCATGGTTGCCGCCAAACACCACCTTGACCGGGATTTTCTGCTCCAGCAAATGGGCGTAGGTCACTTTGTAGGCGATGAAGGCCTCGTTCCCAGGGAACACGACCTCTTTGTTGGCGAGTTGCGCCAGATCCGTGACCGGCGAATCCGCCGCCGTCATGATTTGCCCATACACCGCCGGATAATCCCGCCGCACCAGCAGCTTCCAGCCCATCTGGCGGCGGTTTTCGTTGAACAGATGGTTGGTGAAGGCGAACTCAACCTCTTTGGCCAGAACAAAGCTGGTCGTGTCCGCCGAGGTGCGGCCGATCTTCAAGGACAGCTTCACCCCGGAGCGCGACGACACATACTGAATGATCGGGTTCCAATAGGACGCCGTCAGCTCAATGCCGAATTGATTGACCGGAGAGAATTTGTAGATTTTCTCATCGCTCGCCCAACCTGTCGTCGCCAACGCCGCCTGCGATGCGACAAAAGCGAGAACAAGGCGCGCCCATCGAGTCAGCGTCATGGTTTCCTCTGCGTGGTCGAGACACGGCCAAAGCCAGCCACAACCTAACGCATTTGGACCCCGTGAGGAATTGATGGCAACCCTCAGCCGCCAACCGAAACGGGCGTAAAGCACGAAAAAGCCCGCACTCCTTTGTGGAGGCGGGCTTTTTGAGATTTGGTTGCGGGGGCAGGATTTGAACCTGCGGCCTTCAGGTTATGAGCCTGACGAGCTACCGGGCTGCTCCACCCCGCGAGTGTCTTTTGTGGGTGGCGTGCTGTGTGCGGTCGTGGACTTGTGAGATGATGGCGCGATTTGTGTTGGTTTTGTGTTGATGTC
>Ga0209373_10001153_pt1 | contig 33285 bp, 23 predicted proteins | sample Higcelweek5metaG_FD_187173 | JGI IMG/M metagenome (GOLD analysis project Ga0209373, IMG submission 187173) | Freshwater pond sediment microbial communities from the University of Edinburgh, under environmental carbon perturbations - High... | ecosystem: Environmental > Aquatic > Freshwater >... | reverse complement strand
GCGCCGCCGCAGGCGCATGTCCGGTGGCACCCGCACGGTGGCGATGCCGCGTTCCCCGCACAGGCTTTCAAACAGGTCGGCCAGCAGGTCTTCGCCGACGATGCTGGCCAGATACAGCGCTTTGCCCTTGCGGACCAAGGCGGCATCGCCATTATCGAAATGCGCCAGAACCTCCGCACCGTCGCCCACCTCCAGCTGTTCGCGCCAGGTGCGGCTTTCATAGGTCTTGTTGCCCCAGACCAAAATGTCCGGGCAGTCGGGGCGGGTGGTTTCCACATTCACCACGCGGATGGGCAGCAACTGGCGCAACTCACCCGGCGGCAGCCCTTCCGGCATGGTGACATCCGGCTTTTTCGCCCCGCAGCGGGGTGCGAAGACCAGGGTGGCACCGCTGTCGGCCAGCCGCTTCACCTGCGCCGCCGTCGGCATGGCAAAGCCGGGGGCCAGGATCAGGTCATACCCGCTGGGATCGCCATGCGGGGGGATGAAATCCACATCCAGGCCCAGGCTGCGGGCAGCCATGTACCAGGCCAGTGTCACCTTGGTGTGGTTGTAGGAATTGCCCTGACGCTCGATCTCCCCCAGCCATTGCGCTTCCTGGTCGGCGATGATGGCGACGCGCGCCTTGGCCACCGGGGCGGGGGCCAGATCCAGGGCCGCCAGTTCGCGCACCACCTGCTGCACCTGCGGGAAGGCTTCCGCTTCCGTGCAGTCGGGGCGCAGCAGGCCGGCATGCATCTGTTCCTGCGCGAACGGGGCCTGCCGCCAACGGAAATAGCTGACCACTTCGGCCCCATGGGCGAAGGCCTCCAGCGTCCACAACCGCACCATGCCCGGTTCCGGTCGCGGGTTGTGACCGGCCCAGTTCACCGGCCCCGGCTGCTGTTCCATGATCCAGAACTTGCCGCCAGCCAGGCTGCGCGTCTGGTCAAAGAAGAAGGTGCCGAAATCCGGGTGGCCGGTGCGCATATAGCGCTGGAAATCCGCCGCCGGTCGGTCGGCCATCCACAGGTCGGTGCGGCCCAGCGGATAATTGTCATAGCTGGCAAAATCCAGCGATTCAGCCAGCTTGTAATTATCCACCCCGGTTTCATTCATGGGGATGAAATTATGGGTGATGAAGCGACCGGGGCTGTGGGCGCGCAGGATATCCACCTGCGCCTGATGGAACAGCGCTACCTGATCCGACGAGAAGCGGAAAAACGCCATCCGATGCGCGGGGCTGGTTTCCGTCACCGCCAGGAAGGGGCAATCGATTTCGTCGAAGGAACGATATTCCATCGACCAGAAGATATTGCCCCAGGCCGCGTTCAATGTGGCGATATCGCCGTAACGCTCCTGGCACCAGCGGCGGAAAGCCAGCCTGGCGTTTTCGGAAATGGAAAGCGTGGTCTTGTGACAGGAGATTTCATTATCCGTCTGCCAGCCGGCCACGGCATCGTGCTTGCCGTACCGCTCCGCCAAAGCCAGCGTGATCCGGTTGGATTCGCGCAGATAAGTTTCAGAGGAGAAATCATAATGCCGGCGGGAGCCGAAGCCCCGCACGGTGCCGGTATGTGGATCGACGGGCAGAATGTCCGGGTACTTGTCCACCAGCCATTTCGGCGGCGTGGCGGTCGGCGTGCAGGCCACCACCTTCAGCCCGGCACCGCCCAGCACATCCAGCGCCCGGTCGAACCAGTCAAAATCATAACGGCCCGGATCGGGCTCAAACCGCGACCAGGCAAATTCGCCGATGCGCACATAGGTCAGGCCCAGATCCTTCATCCGGCGGGCATCCTCTTGCCACCAGGATTCCGGCCAATGTTCCGGGTAATAGCAAACGCCGAGCATGATATTTCCCCCAAGGGCGGTGTACTGTCGTCTGTGCGCAGACACCCTATTTGTTTGACACCATATTTATACTATAATTAAGGGGCGTCAATCGCCAACTCGCCCGAATGGTTCCTTGCAGGGTCGGTGCCCTGGAAAAGGTACCCAGCGCATTTTTTTTGAGGAAACCCCGATGTCCACCATTCCCCCTTTCGTCCGTCTGGATGGAACCATCTGTACCCTTGTAATCGATTGTCGCGGCCCGGCCCCCGCCGTTCTGCATTGGGGCGCCAAACTGGCCAAGGATGCCACGGGCGACATGCTGGACCTTGCCGCCGCGCGGGAGGATGCGCCCTGTTCGCCCCTGGTGGCACCGCCGCTGGCGCTGACCCCGCTGGCGGGGCAGGGTTTCCCCGGTCGTCCCGGCCTGCAGGCCCATGGGGCGGGTGGGCGCCGCTGGGCCACATATACCGCCATTGAAGATGTGCGCACGGGCGGCGATGGCAGCGTGGAAATCCGCTCCGTTGATGCCGCCAATGGCATTGAACTGCTGCACCATCTGGCCCTGCGCCCCGATGGCGGCGTGCTGACGGGCTGGACCCAGGTGCGCAACCTGGGCAGCGATGAGCTGGTGGTTGACTGGTGTGCCGCCCCGGTGCTGCCCGTGCCGCCGGAAATGGTGGACTGGGTGTCGTTCGAGGGCCGTTGGTCCGGCGAATTCCAGATGCGCACATTGCCGCGCGCGCTGGGCGCGTTGAACCGGGAGAACCGGCGCGGTCGCACCTCCCACGATGCGTTCCCGGCCCTGCTGGCGCAGGAAACCGGTGCGCGGGAGCAGGCGGGGGAGGTGTTCGGCTGGCATCTGGGGTGGAGCGGCAACCATGCCACCCACGCCGAAACCCTGTCCGATGGCCGGGCCTATGTGCAGATGGGCGAACTGTTCATGCCGGGTGAAATGCGGCTGGCCCCCGGTGCCGCCTATCGCACGCCCACCCTTTATGCCGCCTGGAGCGGCAGCGGGCGCAACGGGTTGAGCAGCGCCTTCCACACCCATATCCGCGCCCGACCGCAGCATCGCCGCCTGCGCGTCAAGCCGCGCCCGGTGCATTACAACACCTGGGAAGCCGTCTATTTCAAGCACGACCCCGCCCGCCTGCTGCAATTCGCTGATGCCGCCGCCGATATGGGGGTGGAGCGCTATGTGCTGGATGATGGCTGGTTCAAGGGCCGTCGGGATGACAAGGCGGGGCTGGGCGACTGGTTCGTCGATCGCAGCATCTATCCCGACGGGCTGCACCCGCTGGCCGCCCGCGTGCTGGAACGCGGCATGGAATTCGGCCTGTGGGTCGAACCGGAAATGGTCAACCCGGACAGCGACCTGTTCCGCGCCCATCCCGATTGGGTGCTGGGCACCCCGCCCGCCCCGCAACTGGTGTTCCGCAATCAGCTGGTGCTGGATGCCAGCCGCGACGATGTGCAGGAATATCTGTTCGAGCGCATTGATGCGCTCTTACGGGAATATCCCATCTCCTATCTGAAATGGGACATGAACCGCGACCTGAACCATCCCGGCGGGGCTGATGGCGCGGCCGCGGCCCATGCCCATGTGCGCGGGCTTTACCGTCTGCTGGCGCGGGTGCGCGCCGCCCATCCGGGGGTGGAGGTGGAAAGCTGTGCATCCGGCGGCGGGCGGGCCGATCTGGGCGTGCTGGAATGGACCGACCGGGTATGGACATCCGACACCAATGACGCGCTGGACCGTCAGTTCATCCAGCGCGGCCTGTCCACCTTCCTGCCGTTCGAACTGATGGGTGCCCATGTCGGTCCCACCGACTGCCACATTACCGGTCGCCGCATCAGCATGGCCACCCGCGTTGCCACCGCCCTGTTCGGCCATATGGGGCTGGAGGTGGATTTATTGGGGCTGGCGGCGGAAGAACGGCGCGAACTGGCCGCCGGTATCGCCCTGCACAAGCAGTATCGTAGCCTGATCCATAGCGGCACCCTGCTGCGGCTGGATCGCCCGGCCAACGAGGTGGCCTATGGTGTGGTGGCCACCGACGGGGGGCAAGCCCTGTTCAGCCATGTGATGATCAGCGAACAGGCGGGATATTTTCCGGGCCGGCTGCGCTTTGCCGGGCTGGATGCGGCAGCGCGCTACAAGGTCAGCCTGGTCTGGCCGGGACAGGTGAAAAGCACCTCCCCCCTGATCGCCGCATTGCGCGATGGGGCGACCTTTACCGGCGACATGCTGATGAATGTCGGTTTGCAGCTGCCCCGCCAGCATCCGCAATCAGCGCTCATCTACGCCCTCACCCGGTTGACGAAATAGATAACGGGCGTTCCTGGCCATCCCGGTTTTGGCCGGGATGGTCGAACAGCTCCGTTGTCGCTCTCGCCGCGTTGAAACAAAAAAAGGGGGCGGTCGAGCCGCCCCCCAGGGTTCCAGAGGAAGAAGGGAGAGAAGAAGTCCGTTAGAAATCGGCGCGGACGCCGATCCCGTAACGGGCCCCCGTGTCGACATAGGTCAGCACCTGATTGTCGAAACGGCCGGTTGTGATGACTTCGCTGCCAAAGATATTCGTCCCTTCAGCGAAGACCTGCACATTCTCAAGCACATTGTAGCTGACGCGGGCGTCAACCTGATCATAGGTGCGACGGTAGACCGGATCGGAGCCAGCGTCGGGATTGACCAGGCTTTCCAGGAAACGCTCGCGCCGGTTATAGGCGACGCGGGCGGAGAACCCGTCAATTTCATAGAACACGGTCAGGTTCTGGCTGTCGCCCAAGCCTTCCAGCGCAAACGATGTGCTGGTGGAGGCAGGATCGAACACGGCGTTGCTGTCCACAAACGTCGCATTGGCCTGGAAACCAAAGCCGGACAACAGGCCCGGCAGGTAATCCATCGTGTGGTTCACGTTCAGCTCAAAACCATGGACATTGGCGCTTTCGGCGTTACGCGGACGGCGCACGCTGAAGGTCACCTGGTTCGGCCCGGTCACGCCACCGGCACCCACTGCCAGCTTACCGGCATTGGCGATGGTGAACACTTCGTCCGCCCGGGTCTGCACCACGAAATTGTTGACGCGCTTATAGAAAGCCGCCGCCGACAGGCTGGTGTTGCGGGTCGGATACCATTCGAAGGAGAGATCGAAATTGTCCGAGGTATAGGGCTTCAGCGACGGGTTGCCACCCGATGCATCCAGTGCAGCCGGACGCACGGTATCAAAGCTGATACGCGGGGCCATATCGCTGATCTGCGGGCGGGTCAGCGTGCGCGAAGCGCCGAAACGGGCGATCACATCGTCCGTCAGGTCGATCTTCACATTCAGGCTGGGCAGCAGATAATCGTAGCTGCTTTTCTGGCTGGTCGCCACCGGCACGCCGTTATTGGCATAGACCGCCGTATAGATGGTGTTGTCGCCTGTCACCGGCAGGATGTCGGTCAAGGCCAGTTGCTGGCCGGCGGCCTTCACTTCCGTATGCACATAGCGGAAGCCGATATTCACGAACCAGGGCAGACCGCCCAGTTCACCCTTGAAATCGGTATCCACGTAGCCGCCATAGACATTCTCTTCCACGGAGAAGGAATTGGGCTGGCGGGTTGCCGTATAGCCGTTGCTGGCGGCCAGACGGGCCGCCGTGGTCCCTGGTGCCACACCCTGCACCCGATCCAGCGCCGCCGCAGAAGCCGCACTTTCCAGGAAGCGGAAATAGGCGTCCGCGTCATAGCTCATGAAGCTTGCCGGGAAACGGCCGCTGGAACCCAGGAAACTGCCCAGGCTGTAAGTGCTCAACAGGGAACTGTCAGCTGAGGTCGGGTAGCCGCAATAAAGGCACTGGATGTTCGGATCACTGCTGACCGAATTGCTTGTCTTCTTGCGGTTGGTGTTGATCAGGCCGAAGCGGAGGGCATCCAGCACGCCATCATCGGCCTTCCATTCCGTATCCAGCTTATATTCGAAGACTTCTTCTTCTTCGTCATTACCCTGGCGGATGGCGATATGGGTGCGGCCCAGCGTGGGGTCGGTCAATGAGGAGGTGTAGCCGAACACCGACGGGAACCCGCCGCCTTCCGCCTGCTGGAAGCTGTAGGTGGAGGGGACGCCGATGACGGTGAAGATATCCTTGCCGCCATTGTTGTTCTGCGCGTTCGACCAGGAGGCGTCAGCCTTAACCGTCAGTTTGTCATTGACGTTCCAGGCCGCGTTCAGCCCCACCGCCTTGGTGGTGACGTCGCGGTTATTGGTGTCGATCACCATATCGGCATTGCCGTTGGTGGTCAGCGACGTAACCGTGCGGTTGGCATCAATCTGCGCGGCGGTATAGCTGGACGGTTCAAACCAGTTGCCCAGCGTGTGGTTGGTCGCATCGACCTTGAACTTGTTGTAAAGTCCGTCCAGCGTGAAGACCAGATCGTCATTGGCCTGCAGCTGGGTGGTCAGGTTCACGCCCATGCGTTCACGCGTGGATTCTTCCTGGCCAATATCCAGGTTGCGCGGGGCATAAACATCGGTGGCGATGGGGTTGGAGGCGGGGCCGGCCGTCTGACCGGACAGATAGCCGTTCACCTTGCTGAAGGGGGTCAGCGTTTCGCGCTTCTGGTAGGAGACGGCCAGCAATGCGCCCAGCTTCTCGTCGTTGAACGTGCCGGACAGCAGGCCGAAAGCCTGCGGCGAAATCTTTTCGCTGTTCTCCTCGTACACGCCCTTCACGGACGTGATGGCCTTGAAGCCACCAATGTCGAACGGACGGGCCGTCTTCACATTGATGGTGGAACCGATGCCGCCATCCTGCACAGCGGCCTGGCTGGTCTTATAGACATCAGCGCCGCTGATCAATTCAGCCGCCAGCAGATCGAAGGAGAATTCGCGGCCCTGGTTTTCCGAGGCGAAGGAACGCCCATTCACCAGCACCGTGTTGAATTCCGGCCCGAAGCCGCGCACCGTGACGAAACGGCCTTCGCCGCCGCTGCGGTCAATGGAAACGCCGGGGATACGCTGCAGCGATTCCGCCACATTGCTGTCGGGGAATTTGCCCAGATCCTCGCTGGCGATGCTGTCCATCACGATACCGGCTGAACGCTTCATTTCCGCCGCAGCCTGAAGCGAGCGGCGGATGCCGGTGACGACGATTTCATCAAGCGTACCGTCTGAGGCACCTGTGGCGTTCTGGGCCATGGCCGGCATCGCCGGCATCAGGGCGCACAGCGCGGCCATGCCAACACCACCCAGGCCGGCAGCCATGCGCCGGCCCATATTATTTTTCAGCATATGTCACTCCTCCCACATACTTACTTCTTGCTGACCGGGCGGTGCCGGTGCTGCCGAACAGATTTTACCGCCCGGATATTTTTCGATGGCCGTTGGGGGAAACCCCACCCAGCATCACCGTTTTTCCTTATATGTGAATTATCCGATAAATATAACATAATGATCGACGGGCCGGTCATTTTCCGGTTAAAACCGATCCTGTGTGGTATATCTGCATCGCAAGGCACCTCTGGTTCCCTGCGTGCGGATTGGCCCGCCAAGGCATAAAAATGCCAGTAAAATCAATTGGGGAGGTTGAATATGGACAAGCCCGTGAAAACGGTTGTCATAGCCGGGGGCGGCTCCGCCGGCTGGATTGCCGCCGGTCGAATCGCTGCCCGCAACGGCAGTGGTATGGATGGCGGCGTGCGCGTCATCCTGATCGAATCGGCGGTCATCGGCACCATCGGCGTGGGGGAGGGGACGTGGCCGACCATGCGCAATACCCTGCGCAAGATTGGCATCCGGGAAACTGATTTCATCCGTCATTGTGACGCCGCTTTCAAGCAGGGTGCCCAGTTCGCCCGCTGGACGGATGGCAGTGATGGCGATGCCTATTACCACCCGCTGAATCCGCCGCAGGGCGCGCCGCAGATCAACCTGTCTGGCCATTGGCAGGCCTTTGCCCGCGAAAACCCGCTGAATTTTGCCGAGGCCGTGGATTTCCAGGCCAGCCTGTGCGACGCCGGGCTGGCGCCGAAATCCATCACCAGCCCGGAATATGCCGGGCTGGCCAATTACGCCTATCATCTGGATGCCGGGAAATTCGCCGATCTGCTGCGGGATCATGCGGTGGAAAAGCTGGGCGTCATCCATATGGTGGATGACATTATCGAGGTGCATCAGGATGGGGCCGGCGATCTGACCGGGCTGACCCTGCGCGGGGCGGGGCGGGTCGACGGGGATTTCTTCGTTGATTGCACCGGCTTTGCCTCCCTGCTTTTGGGTGGCACCTATGGGGTGCCGTTCAAGGATTGCAGCGATGTGCTGTTCTGTGACCGGGCGCTGGCGCTGCAGGTGCCCTATGACCGGCCCGACGCGCCGATTGCCACGCACACCATTTCCACCGCTCAAGAAGCCGGCTGGATTTGGGATATCGGCCTGCCGACAAGGCGCGGCACCGGCCATGTCTATTCCAGCCGCCATATGAGTGATGAGGCGGCGGAAGAGAGCCTGCGCCGCTATCTGGGCCCCGCCGCCGACGGGCTGACCCCGCGCCTGATCAAGATCCGCGCCGGCCACCGCGCCAGCTTCTGGACGCATAATTGCGTCGGCGTCGGGCTGGCCGCCGGCTTCCTGGAACCGCTGGAGGCATCGGCCCTGATGCTGATTGAAACGGCAATGGATTTCATCGCTGACCGGCTGCCCGCCAACCGGGCCGTCATGGACACGCTGTCCCGCCAGTTCAACCGCGCCTTCACCCATCACTGGGACCGGATCATCGAATTCCTGAAGCTGCATTATGTGCTGACCAAGCGCACAGATACCGCCTTCTGGCGCGATAATCTGGACCCGGCCAGCATCCCGGTGGAATTGCGGGAGAAGCTGGAACTGTGGCGTTACCATCCGCCGGGGCCCGCTGATTTCCCCCACCAGCCGGAAGTCTTCTCCTGGCCGTCTTATCAATATGTCATGCATGGGATGGGCTTTGCGGCGGATTATCGCGGGTTGGCCCAGGTGAAGGTGGAGGCTGCCGCCGCCCGCCGCGCCTTCGCCCAGGCCGAGCGGGCGCGGCAACAGGCCCTGCGTGACCTGCCGCGCCACCGCGACCTGCTGAACCGTATCCAGGAATACGGGTTGCAAGCCGTTTAATCGCTCTATGCCAGGGAGGCCGCACCCATGCCCATCCATCCCCTGACCGCCGCCCGCCACGCAAGCGCCCGCCTGCGCCCCTTACCCGACATGGGCCATGCTGCCCGGCAGAACCATGCCCAACTGGGGTTGAGCGAGGTGCGGGACGCGCTGGCCGATTACCCGATCTTCCTGCTGAAACATGCCGATAGCGGGCGGTTCAACCTCTGCGCCCTGTTCGCCCTGGAAGGGGGGGCAAGCTGGTTCATGGTCCAGGGCGGCTGGCAGGCGACATATCTGCCGCGCAACCTGCTGCGCCAGCCCTTCCACCTCGCCCCCGGTGCCGGCGGCGTGTTCGATCTGGCGGTGGAGGAGGAGACGGACCGGCTGCATGACCGCGACGGTGAGCCTTTGTTCGACGCCCAGGGCCAGCCGACGGCGCGCACCGAACAGCTGGGCCGGCTGCTGGTCCGCTTGCGCGACGATCTGGCCGCCGCGCGCGGCTTTGTTGATCGGCTGGCGGCTTTGGATCTGATCTGCCCGGTCGACATGCTGCTGACCTTCGGTGACGGGCGGGAAAACCAGATTGACGGGCTTTACAGTATCGGCGAAGGCCGCCTGCGTGATCTGGCCGATACGGATGTGCTGGCGCTGCATCGGGAGGGTTATCTGGCAATGGCCCATGCGGTGATCGCATCGGCCAGCCAGGTTCACCGGCTGCAACAGTTACACAATGCAACGGCCAAGGTGCCGCTGACCCGCATCGCCAAGGCGGTGCGGGAATAAGAAACCACCAGCCAACGGCGGATGCCGCCGCCCGGCGCTTGAGGGGACAGAAAATGACCGGCCATGTGCTTGCCATCGACCAGGGAACCACCGGCACCACCGTGCTGGTGTTCGACCGCGACGCCAATATGGTGGGCCGCGCCTATGCCGAATTCACCCAGCATTTCCCCCAGGCCGGCTGGGTGGAACATGATGCGCTGGAAATCTGGCATGTGACGCTGGATGTGATTGGCCGCGCCCTGCGCGCCGCCCATCTGCGCGCCGATGATCTGGCCGCCATCGGCATCACCAACCAGCGCGAAACCGTGGTGGTCTGGGACCGGGCGACGGGGGAACCGTTGCACCGCGCCATCGTCTGGCAAGACCGCCGCACGGCGGCTTATTGCGAGGAACTGCGCGGGCAGTCCGGCGTGGAAGCGATGATCCGCGACAAGACCGGGCTGGTGATCGACCCTTATTTCTCCGGCACGAAAATCCGCTGGCTGCTGGACCATGTGCCGGGCCTGCGGTCACGGGCGGACAAGGGGGCGGTGGCGTTCGGCACCATCGACAGCTGGTTGATCTGGAAGCTGACCGGCGGGGCAGCGCATGTCACCGACTATTCCAACGCCGCCCGCACCCAGCTCTACAACATCCATGAACTGCGTTGGGATGAGGATATCCTGGCCCTGATGGATATTCCGGCGGGTTGCCTGCCACGCGTCAACCCCTCCACCTGCATCCATGGGCTGACCGATCCCGACAGTTTCTTCGGCACCCATGGCATTCCGGTTTCCGGGGTGGCGGGGGACCAGCAGGCGGCCCTGTTCGGCCAGGCCTGCCATGGGCCGGGGCTGGCCAAGAACACCTATGGCACCGGTTCCTTCATGCTGATGAACACGGGCACCGCCGCCCGGCGGGGTCCGGGTAGCCTGTTGACCACCATCGCCTGGGGCATTGGTGATGAACCGGTGGAATATGCGCTGGAAGGGGCGATCTTCGTCACCGGGGCGGCGGTGCAATGGCTGCGCGACGGGCTGGGGCTGATTGCTTCGGCGGCGGAGACGGAGGAACTGGCCCGCTCCATCCGGGGCAATGAGGGTGTCTATTTCGTGCCGGCCCTGACCGGGCTGGGGGCACCGCACTGGGATCCCTATGCGCGCGGCCTGATCTGTGGGCTGACGCGCGGCACCGGTCGCGCCCATATGGTGCGCGCGGCGCTGGAAGCGATGGCGTATCAGACGCTGGATGTGGTGCGCGCGATGGAGCGGGAGGCGGGCATCCCCCTGACCGAACTGCGCGCTGATGGTGGGGCCACCGCCAACCATTTCCTGATGCAGTTCCAGGCCGACATGCTGGGCGTGCCGGTGGAGGTGCCGCGCATTGCCGAGACGACGGCATTGGGTGCCGCATATCTGGCGGGGCTGGGGGCCGGTGTCTGGAGCAGCCGGGAGGAGTTGGACGAGAAATGGAAGCTGGCCCACCGGTTCGAACCGGGCATGACGCCCGCCGAACGGGACCGGCTCTATGAACGCTGGGGCCGCGCCCTGGAACGCGCCAAGGGGTGGGATGTGTAAGGGGGTGATTATCGCCAACCGCCTTTCTCACCGTCATTCCCGCGAAGGCGGGAATGACGGTCAGTAAACCAGCCCCCCAATGCATGGGAACAAACAATGTCGATCCTGGATCGCAACCAATCCATCGCCCGGCTGGATGCCGAACCCGGCAAATGCTGGGACTTGGTGATTATCGGCGGTGGGGCCAGTGGCCTGGGCGTGGCGCTGGAAGCGGCGGCGCGCGGATACAGCGCCCTGCTGCTGGAAGCGCATGATTTCGCCAAGGGCACCTCGTCGCGCTCCACCAAGCTGGTGCATGGCGGCGTGCGCTATCTGGCGCAGGGCAATATCGGGCTGGTGATGGATGCGCTGCGTGAACGTGGGCGGCTGCTGGCCAACGCCCCGCATGTCACCCGCAAACAGCCCTTCGTCGTGCCCGTCTATCGCTGGTGGGATGCCGCCTTCTATGGTGCCGGGCTGATGGTGTACGACCTGTTGGCCGGGCGGCTGGGCCTGGGCCGGTCCCGCCTGCTGTCGCGGGCAGAGGTTTTGCGCCGCGCGCCGACGGTGAAACGGGCCGGGCTGAAGGCCGGCATCCTTTATTATGACGGGCAGTTCGATGATGCCCGGCTGGCCCTGACCCTGGGCTTGAGTGCGGCGGACGCCGGGGCCGTGCTGGTCAACCATGCCCGCGTCACCGGGCTGCTGAAGCAGGATGGCAAGGTGACGGGGGTGCGGTTCGTGGACAGCGAAACCGGCATTGAACGTAACGCCAATGCGCGCGCCATCATCAATGCCACCGGCCTGTTCACTGATCAGACCCGGCATCTGGACGATCCGTCCCGCCCTTCCACCCTGTCGCTCAGCCAGGGCATCCATCTGGTGCTGGATCGGTCCTTCCTGCCGGGGGATGATGCGGTGATGGTGCCGAAAACAGCGGATGGGCGGGTGCTGTTCGCCGTGCCCTGGCATGACCGTGCCATCATCGGCACCACTGACACGCCCATCCCGGAGATCGCGCTGGAACCGCGCCCGCTGGAACAGGAAATCGAATTCCTGCTGAGCCATGCAGCGCTGTATCTGGAAAAGGCACCCAGCCGCGCCGATGTGCTGGCCGTATTCAGCGGTATCCGCCCGCTGGTGAAGGCCGATGGCGTGTCCGGCACCTCTGCCGTGCCGCGCGACCATCTGATCATCACCGATCCATCGGGCCTGATCACGCTCACGGGTGGGAAATGGACGACATATCGCAAGATGGCCGAACAGACGGTGGATCGCGCCGCCGATCTGGCCGGGCTGCCGCCGGTGCCGTCCACCACCGCCGACCGGCATCTGGCCGGCTGGGTGGAGAAGGTGGGCGATTATGCCGATCCGTTGACCGTCTATGGCGCTGATGCCGGGGCGGTACGGGCCTTGATGGCGTCCGATCCGGCCCTGGCCGCCCCGCTGCATCCGCGCCTGCCCTATCCGACCGCCCTGGTCATCCATGCCGTGCGGGCCGAAATGGCGCGCACGGTGGAAGATGTGCTGGCCAGGCGTACCCGCGCCTTGCTGCTGGATGCGGCGGCAGCCTTGGAAGCCGCCCCGAAGGTGGCCGCCCTGATGGCTGCCGAACTGGGCCGGGATGAGACCTGGCAGCGGCAACAGTTGGAAGCCTTCGCCGCCACCGCCGCTGCCCATCATCTGTAAGTGTTTGTTCGCAAAGTTCGCACGTTTTCCAGCCGTTTAACCGTCATTCCCGCGAAGGCGGAAATCCATACGACAGCGCGGATTTTGGATTCCCGCCTTCGCGGGAATGACGGTGGTGAGATGGCAAGAGTTCGAAACGCACCATTACTTACTGGACGGACACAAGGGATGGTCTCCGCCATCCATCCACCGATCATAACCAATAAGGAAATCGCCCTGTGACGATGCTCCGCCCCCTGGGAACCGCCCTTGCCACGCTTTTTCTGCTCTGCCCGTTGATGGCGGCCCCGGCCATGGCTGCGGAGCCGCAACCGACGCGCGCCGAATGGGAGCGGCCGGATATCCTTGCCATCGGGCGGGAGCCGGCGCGCGCCACCTTTGACGGTTTCACCAGCCGTGAAGCCGCCCTGGCGCGCGATACCAAGGGGCAGCCCTTTCACCTGTCGCTGGATGGCAAATGGTCCTTCGCCTATTCCCGCAACCCGGAAGCAAGACCGAAGGATTTCTTCCGCCCGGACTATGATGTCAGCGGCTGGGGCAGCATCCAGGTGCCGGGCATCATGCAGGCCCAGGGTTATGGCCAGCCCTATTTCAACAATATCGACTATCCGTTCCCGCTCAATCCCCCCTTCATCCCGCATGAGATGAATGAGGTCGGGTCGTACCGCCGTACCGTCGATATCCCGGCGGATTGGGCCGGGCGGCAGGTGTTCCTGAAGATCGGGGCGGCGGGATCGGCCTATTATGTCTGGGTCAATGGCGTGCGCGTGGGCTATGCGGAGGACAGCAAGCTGCCGTCGGAATTCGACGTTACCCCGCATCTGAAGCCCGGCCAGCCCAATGTGGTGGCGATAGAGCTTTATCGTTTCGCCGATGGCTCATACCTGGAAGATCAGGATTTCTGGCGGGTTTCCGGTATTGAACGCTCGGTCACGCTCTATGCCGCCCCCGCCACGCATCTGCGTGATTTTGAGGTGAAGGCCGGGCTGGATAAGAGCTTCCAGAATGGCAGCTTCGCCCTGGATCTGACGATTGCCGGGGCCAAGGCGGCCAAGGGCGGGCAGGTGCGTGCCACCCTGCTGGATGGCAATAACCCGGTGCTGACCCAGCAGGCCGCCGTGAAGGACACGGTCAGCCTTTCCGGTACCGTGCCGGGTGTGCGCCCCTGGTCGGCGGAGACGCCGCATCTTTACTCGTTGCTGATCGAACTGCTGGACCGTGACGGCAAGCTGGTGGAGGCCACCAGCCGCCGCGTCGGCTTCCGCAGCGTGGCGGTGGTGGATGGGGAGGTGCAGGTGAATGGCCGCCGCGTCACCATCCGCGGCGTCAACCGCCATGAACATGACCCGCACACGTTCCGGGTGGTCAGCCTGGAAACGATGCGCCGCGACATCGAGCTGATGAAGCAGGCCAATGTCAACGCGCTGCGCACTTCCCACTATCCCAACGATCCGCGCCTTTATGATCTGGCCGATGAATATGGCCTCTACATCATGGATGAGGCGAATATCGAAACCCATGAGTTCATGGAACTGGGCAACAAAACCGGCGATCGCGCCGCCCATCAGATGGGCTATAAGCCGGAATGGAAGGAGGCGCACCTGGACCGGTTGCGCCGCATGGTGGAGCGGGACAAGAACCACCCTTCCATCATCTTCTGGTCGCTGGGCAATGAGGCCGGCATCGGCCCGACCTTTGAGGCGATGGGCAAATGGGTGAAGGGGCGCGATCCCTCGCGCCTTGTCTCCTATCTCGGCTGGGGCACGCTGACCCAGGAACATCGACCCAATGACTATGTCGATATCTATGCGCCCATGTATGACGATATCGACAAGATCGTCGATTACGCCACCGATCCGGCCTTCAAACAGCCCTTGATCCAGTGCGAATATGCCCATGCCATGGGCAATTCGCTGGGTAATCTGGAGGATTACTGGAAGGCCATCCGGGCACACCGCAAATTGCAGGGCGGTTTCGTCTGGGATTGGGTGGACCAGACCATGATCCTGAAGGATCAAAAGGGCCGGGATTACTGGGCATCCGGCTTTGATTACGGCCCCAATCCGCGTGGCGACCTCAGCGTGGTGGCCGATGGTTTGATCCAGGCTGACCGCACGCCCAACCCGCATTATTATGAACTGGCCAAGGTCTATGCGCCCATCGGGTTTGACGGGTTCGACCCCGCTGCCGGCACCCTGACCCTGCATAACCGCCACGACATGGTGGACCTGTCCGGCGTCAGTTTCGACTGGAAGGTGGAGGCAGATGGCGTGCCCGTGGCCAGTGGCAGCCTGGATGTGCCGAACGTACCGGCGGCCAGCAGCGCCAGGCTGACCCTGCCGCGCTACCCGGCCCCGGCGGCGGGCGACACCCGCAACCATGTGCTGACCATCCGTGCCCTGGCGCGCGACGGGGCCATTCCCGGCGTGGCATCGGGCCATGTGGTGGCCTGGGAACAGTTCGCCCTGAACGAACCGCCAGCCCCGGCCCTGCTGGCCCCGGATGCCAAGCTGGTAGACCGCGATGGCCGCATCACCCTGAAGGCCGGCGATGCCGAACTGGTGATCGACCGGGCGACCGGTCTGGTGGATCGTTATGACCGCCAAGGCAAGCTGTTGTTGTCCGGTGGGGCACCCAATTTCTTCCGGGCCTTGACCGACAATGATATCGGGGCCGGCGTGCAGAAGACCCATGATGTCTGGCGCGAATTGTCCGACGCGCGCTATCGCCATGTGCGGGAAATAAAGGTCGACAAGGCCGGCGCCGTGACGGTGCGCCACGCGCTGGGGGCCGGTGGCGGCTGGTTTGAAACCCGCTATGCCATGGGGGCCGATGGGGTGGTGGAGGTGACGGGCAGCTTCACGCCGGTGAAGGATGACCTGCCTGACCCGCTGCGCATCGGCCTGTCCTACAGCATCCCCAGCAGCCTGACCGAGCTTTCCTGGTTCGGACGCGGCCCGCAGGAAAGCTATGCCGACCGCAAGAGCGGGATGGCGCTGGGCCTGTGGCAGGGTAAGCTGGCCGCACAGCATCATGATTATGTGCGACCGCAGGAAACCGGCAACAAGGTGGATGTGCGCTGGCTGGCCCTGGAAGGGGCGGGCCTGCCCAGGCTGCGGGTGACCGGGGCAGGCCCGCTGTCGGTCAATGCGCTGGCCTTCCCCTATGCTGATCTGATGATGAAGCCGGTGGGCAAGGCGCATAGTTCCGATATCCAGCCCGGCCCCGTGGGCAGCCTGCTGATCGATGCCGGCCAAGTGGGTGTTGGTGGCGATACGGGGTGGAGCCTTGATGGCCGCGCCCTGCCGCCCTATCGCCTGAAGGTGGCGCCCACCAGCTTCCGTTTCCGGCTGGGGAGTTGATTATTCAATCGTTCCGTTTTCGCAATGGGTGGCGTGATACATACCTTCCGTAACGGAAGGGGTTGCTTTACCGGATGTGTATTTATCATATATAATACACATCCGGTTGTTCTCTGCCCCGTCTCTCGTGTAACCACGTCAATCACGTCCTGGGTGTTTGGCCCCGCCGCCGGCGGCACGTCCTGACAGGGATGTGCCGCGACTGCTTCTGTGGAGTTCTGTTTGGATGACTAACGGCAACGCAAGGGGCCTGCGCCATGAAATGGGGCGCAATTTCACCTATGAGATTCTGCAGCGGCTGGGTGTGGATATCGTCACCGGCATCTATGGCGTGGGCAACCCGTTCCCGACGGAGGCGGAGCTGTGCAAGCGGCTGGGGGCCAGCCGCAGCGTGCTGCGCGAAGCGGTGAAGATGCTGACAGCCAAAGGCCTGTTGAAGGCCCGTCCCCGCCAGGGCACCTGGATCGAGCCGGAGCGCAACTGGAACCTGCTGGACCCCGATGTGCTCTATTGGCTGCTGGAGCGTAAATTCTCCCCAGGATTGCTGCTGGAATTCACGCAAGTGCGGTTGGCGATTGAGCCGCTGGCGGCGGCTCTGGCCGCACGCCATGCCGATGCCAAGGCCAAGGCCGCGATCACGGCGGCGCTGAACCGGATGAAGGCAGCGGAAGCGGGGGATGATGATCCGCTGACCTCCGACATCGCTTTCCATGTCGCCATTCTGGAAGCCAGCGGCAACCGTTTCTATGCCCAGTTGCGCGGGCTGATCGAAGCGGCGCTGCGCACGTCGATCCGGCTGACCAACCGGCGCAAGGGCGTGCGGCTGGCCAGTGTGGCCGACCACCAGCAGGTGGCTGACGCCATTTTCGCCAGCGACGCCGAGGCTGCATCGGCGGCCATGCGCCACCTGATGGTGGAAGCCATGACCTTGATCGAACAGGCGAAGGAGGCGATGGAGGCGTCCGAGGGGGAGGAAGTGTGAGGCGCAGGTGACCTGCGCTCATGGGCCTTCACTCCCCCGTCACCCGCCTCACCACTCCGCCAGGCTGCCATCGGTCAGCCGCCAGGCGGGGTTGCGCCAGCGGTGCGGGGTGCGTGCCATCTCGCGCACCAGTTCCTCGTTGATCTCCACCCCCAGGCCGGGGCCGGTGGGGGCGGCGACGAAGCCGTTGGCCAAGGCGAAGATTGACGGATCGCGCAAATATGTCAGCAGGTCATACCCGCCGGTATTGTAATGGATGCCCAGCGACATTTCCTGGATGATGAAATTGGGGGTGGAGACGGCCAGCGCCAGACAGGAGGCAAAGGCGATCGGCCCCAATGGGCAATGCGGGGCCAGCGCCACATCATAGGCTTCCGCCATGGTGGCGATGCGCTTGACCTCTGAAATGCCGCCGGCATGGGACAGGTCGGGCTGGATGATGTCGACAATGCCCTGGGCCAGGAAAGGCTTGAAATCCCACCGGCTATAGAGCCGTTCGCCAAGCGCGATGGGCAGGGTGGTCAATCCTGCCAGTTGGGCCAGCCCCTCGATATTTTCCGACAAAAGCGGTTCTTCGATGAACAAGGGCCGCAGCGGTTCCAGGGCGGCAGCCAACTGCTTGGCCATCGGCTTATGGACGCGGCCATGGAAATCCAGCCCGACATCCAGCCCCTGGGCCTGCACGGCGGACGCACGCGCCAGCACCCCGTCAATGTCGCGGCTGGTGGCCAGCCAGTTCAGTTCCGCCGTGGCGTTCATCTTCACAGCGCGGAAGCCCTGGGCTTTGCGCAGGCGGGCGGATTCCGCCACCTCGTCCGGGCGGTCGCCGCCGATCCAGGCGTAACATTCGATCTTGTCGCGTACCATGCCGCCCAGCATCTGCCAGACGGGCGTATTCAAAGCCTTGCCCTTGATATCCCACAGCGCCTGATCCAGCCCCGACAGGGCCGACATCAACACCGGGCCGCCACGGTAAAAGCCCAGGCGATAGGCGGTCTGCCAGACATCCTCGATCCGGGCGGCATCGGTGCCAAGGAACCGGTCGCGCAGGGATTCAAAGGCTCCTTCCACGGCCTCCGCGTGGCCCTCCAGGCTGGCTTCACCCCAGCCGACCAGACCCTCATCGGTCTCTACCCGCACGAACAGCCACCGGGGCGGTACCTGGAAAAGTTCAATGCGGGCGATCTTCATGTCGATTTCCGTTCAGCTTGGTGGCGCGTGGCACCCTTTGAGGGTGCGTTCTTGGATATGCCTGGATTTTTAGCTTCTGCCACGTCGCTCGGCAATTCATTTCTCATATAAATATGTTTAGCGTGTGGTGCTTGCCTTGCTGTGCCAGACTGGTATGTTCATGTATTGTTCTTTTTTGTGGGCGGCAAGATGGATGAACGGAGCTGGCGGGCGGTCAAGGGGCGGGCCGCCATCAGCAATGAAGGCTCCCGTTTTGAACGCGAACGCCGGGTGCCGGTGGATGATGGCTGGGGGGAGGGTGACCTGGAAACGGTCGGCCCCCGCACCCGCATCCTGCCCGATAGCGCCCGCACGGTGATCAGCACCAACCACTCACCTGACGTGCCGTTCGAGCAATCCTTGAACCCGTTCAGGGGCTGCGAGCATGGCTGCGTTTATTGTTTTGCCCGCCCCACCCATGCCTATCTGGGCCTGTCGCCGGGGTTGGATTTTGAAACGATGCTGTTCGCCAAACGCGATGCCGCCGCCCTGCTGACGGGGGAATTGCGGGCGAAGAGTTATGTCTGCCGGCCGCTGGCCATCGGTGCCAATACCGATCCCTATCAACCGATCGAACGCAGCGAACGCATCACCCGGTCGGTGCTGGAGGTCTGCCGCGATTTCAACCAGCCGGTCGGCATCATCACAAAATCGGCGCTCGTGTTGCGCGACCTGGACATTCTGGCCCCGATGGCGGCCCAGGGGCTGGCGCGGGTGGCGATGTCCATCACCACCCTGGACCGCGATCTGGCCCGCCATATGGAACCGCGCGCCAGCACCCCCACCCGCCGGCTGGCGGCGGTGCGGGAACTGGCGGCGGCAGGGGTGCCTGTCGCCGTGCTGGCCAGCCCGATGATCCCGGCGCTGAATGATCATGAGTTGGAGGCGATCCTGCAGGCGGGGGCTGCAGCCGGGGCGACGGGTGCCAGCTATATTTTCCTGCGCCTGCCGCTGGAAATCGGCCCGCTGTTTGAAGAATGGTTGCGCCAGCATTACCCGGATCGGGCCGACCGGGTGCTGTCACTGGTGCGTCAGTCGCGGGAAGGGGCGCTTTATCAGGCGGACTTCGCCACCCGGATGAAGGGCACCGGTCCCTATGCCCAACTGCTGCGCGCCCGTTTTCTGGCCGCTGCCAAACGCTTGGGCCTGAGTGGCCGACGTTGGGATATGGATTGCAGCCGTTTTAAGGTGCCACCGGCACCGGGGGACCAGTTGAGCCTGCTGCTGTGAGCCGATGCTGGCGGATGTAGCCGCTTGCGTGCATCCTGGCGCCCATGGGCAACAAGGGGAAAACCCATGGCTGAACAGACGGTTGATGATCAGGGCCAGGATGTGCCGCTGCTGGTGGCGCAATTCGATCCCAAGCTGCGATTTTATCTGTTCCTGCAGGCCAGCGCCCTGCTGTGTCTCAGCATTGTCGGGGTGGTGGTGTTGCCGCTGACACTGGCGGTGGCCTGGTGGTGGGCCAAGCATTATTACCCGACCATCCGCTGCCATGTGACCAGACGGCGGCTTTATTTTCAGCACGGTATTCTGTTCCAGCGCGAAAGCGCTGTGCCGCTGGATAAAATCCAGGATATGGCCCTGCTGAAAGGGCCCGTGTTGAACATGCTGGGCCTGACCAGCCTGCGCCTGGAAACGGCGGGCGGCAGCGGGCAGATGGGCGGCCTTGGCGGCGTCAAGCTGCTGGGGCTTTGCGATGCCAAGGCCTTTCAGGAAAAGGTGCTGCGACTGCGCGATGCAGAGGATAAGGCGGTAACAGCCGCTGTGCCGTCACCGCCAGCGCAAACGGACAGCCTGCAGGTGCTGTTGGAAATCCGCGATAGCCTGCGCCGGATTGAAGAAAAGCTGGGCACGCCGCCCTGAGCAGGGGGCCGGGCCGTGATCTTCACTGCGCCGGGGTCAGGGCGCTGGCCAGGGCCTGGGCTTCGGGGCGATAGAACTGGCGGTCCACCAGAATGGCGCGCGGTTCGGTCTTCTGGCCATAGAACTTGTCGTTGAACTCGCTGCGCGGTGCGATGACGGAGCCTTCCAGCGCCATACCGCCGAACAGGCCGCTGGTTTTGGAATAGACATAGATGTCCGACGAGAAGCCAACACCATAGGACGCACCGACACCCGTACCCAGTTCGCCGATGGCGACATTGGCATCCGCCCCCAGCTTCACCTTGCGATCGATCACCGCATCCAGGCCTTTCTGGGTCATGATCACCACCATCATTTCCGACGCCTGACCGCCGAATTGCAGGCCAAAGCTGGCTTCGGCCAGGGTGTAGAAGGCCGGCCCGCTCCAGGCGCCATCATCGCCGCGTGCCACCATGACGCCGGTGCCGCCACCGCCGCCGATAAAGAAGCCGGCCTGGATGACGTTGGGCAGGATCAGCACGGCGCGGGCGCGGCTGACCAGATTCTTCAGGTCAGTATATTGCGGGTCGGTCAGCAGGGTCAGCGCCGTCACGCGGGCGCGCTCCACCATCAGTTCCGGCTCGGTCAAGGCATAGGCCGGGCGCACCAGCGCGGAAATCGCCAGCACCAGACCCGCCAGGGCCATCGCGAAACGCTTCATCGAACCCACTCCTCAGCTTTTCTCTTCGCCTGTTTTTTTAACGTCGCCCAATGGCTTGTAGCTAACACGGTTGAAGGAGGTCCGGCCAGCCTGACCACTTCAATTATTTAGTCTGAGTAACCAGATAGGCATCAGCGCGGCGGAATATTGGCACCAACAAGGCGCCAGGCATCCGGCTGATCACCCATTGCCATATGATCAACGCGCGTCAGGTGCAGACAGTCCACCGCCAGGGGCAATAATTGTGTGGGCGTGATGCCCAGCGTCTGCCCGATGACTGCGCGGATGGGGCCGGCATGGGCGACGGCCACGATATCCCGTCCGGCAGCCGCGCGGTTATGGCGCAGCACGGCAGCGGCCACCCGTTGGCACAACGCGGCGAAACTTTCACCCTCCGGTGGGGCTGCATGGGCGGGGTCCGCCCAGAAAGCCTCTGCCCCCGGCTGGTCTTCCGCCCATATATCCGCATGGGTGCGGCCCTGCCACGCCCCGAAACGCTGTTCACTGAAATCCGGTTCCAGCTGCAGGTCGCTTGCCCCCAGGGCCCGCGCCGTCGCCTGGGTACGGGCCAGCGGGGTGGCGATCCAGATGGCGTCTGCCGGCAGGCGTCGGGCCAGGGTGGCCAGGGCAGCAGTATCCGACAGGTCGGCTGGCAAGTCCGCCTGCCCGGCGATGGTGCCGGGTGGGGCGGCGATGGGGGCATGGCGCACCCACCACCAGCGGGTGGTGATGCCGCTGGTCATGGGCTGCGGGCGGCGATGATGCCCAGCAGGAAGGCGATTTCCGCCAGTTGCTGCGCGGCCCCCAGCACATCGCCCGTCACCCCGCCGATCTGCCGTCGGGCCAGCCAGCCCAGCCCCAGCACTGTCATGGCGGACAGGGCCATGATATCCAGCCCAACGACACCGGAATGCAGCCCCAGCTTGCCCAGCGTGGTGGCGGCAAAGGAAAAGCCGATGACGAGCGCAATGATGGCGCGGGCCCGTTCGGGCCGTCCCTGGCTGGCCGAAACCCCTTGCGCCCGCGCGTCGGGCAGCCACAGTTTCATGGCCGGCAGCAGCGCGCGGGAAAAACCATGCGCGCCGATCAGGGCCAGCGCCACCAGTCGCGGATCGGCCAGGGTGGCCAGCGCGCCGATGCGAGCCAACGCTGCCAGGATCAGCGCCAGCGCGCCATAGGTGCCAACCCGGCTGTCCTTCATGATGGACAGCTTGGCAGCAGGGTCGCGCCCGCCGCCGAACCCGTCCGCCACATCGGCCAGCCCATCCTCGTGCAGTGCCCCGGTCAGCAGCGACAGGCCCGCCACCGTCACCAGGGCTGCCAGCGGTGCCGTCAGCCCGGCCAGTGTCAGCCCCCAATAAAGCAGCCCGCCGGCAGCGCCGATCAGCGCCCCGACAATGGGGAACCAGGCCAGCGCCCGCCGGTCCAGATCGGGCGGCCAGGGACCGCGCCAGCGGATCGGCAGGCGGGTCAGGAAAATCACGGCGGCCACAAACTCCGCCAGCGGAGAGGGCCTGTGCTGCTTTGTTGCATCGTCCATCACATCGGTATACGGGAGTGTGGCTTGCGCCGCCAGCACCGTTGCCGTCGTCCCCCTTGGGGCCACCGTCACAGGACCATTACCGAATGCCCGCCGATCACGACCATCCGCACGATCATGACCATCACCACCATCATCACGACGACGCCCCGTCGATGGATGATATCCGTAAGGTGTTGAAGGAACTGCCGGGGCCGGACCTGGAATCGGCGACGGCGGCCCTGCAGCGCGAACAGAACCTGTTGAAGCCGCGCGGCGCGCTGGGTCGGCTGGAAACGCTGGTGCAGTGGCTGGCCACCTGGCAGGCCAAGGCCCCGCCGGAACTGACCCATCCGCGTATCGTCGTGTTCGCCGGCGCCCATGGCGTGGCAGCCCATGGGGTCTCCGCCTATCCGCCCTCGGTCAATGCCCAGATGGTGCAGGCCTTCATCAATGGCCATGCCGCCGTCAACCAGCTGGCCACGGCGGCGGATGCCGACCTGCGCGTTTATGAAATGGATCTGGCCCGCCCCACCGCCGATTTCACCCATGGCCCGGCCATGGACGAGGCGCGCTGTGCCCGCGCCACCGCCTATGGCATGATGGCGGTGGAGCCGGGTTTGCACCTGATGTGCCTGGGCGAAATGGGCATCGGCAACACCACATCCGCCGCCGCCCTCTGCGCCGCCCTGTTCGGCGGCACAGGAGCCGACTGGGTGGGGCCGGGCACGGGCGTGGATGAGGATGGGTTGAAGCGCAAGGCCGCCGTGGTCGATGCCGGTCTGGCCGCCAACCCCCAGGCCCTGGCCGACCCGTTCGAGGCGCTGCGTTGTTTGGGGGGTGAGGAACTGGCGGCCATTGTCGGTGCCATCATCGCCTGCCGGTTGGCCCGTGTGCCGGTGCTGCTGGACGGTTTTGCCTGCACCGCCGCCGCCGCCGTGCTGCACAAGGCCGACCCCAAGGCGCTGGACCATTGCATCGTCGCGCATAAAAGTGCCGAGCCCGGCCATGGCCGCCTGCTGGCCGCCATCAACAAACAGCCCCTGTTTGATTTTGGTATGCGGCTGGGCGAGGCATCGGGGGCGGCTTTGGCCATCCCGGTGCTGCGCTCGGCACTCGCCTGCCACCTGAACATGGGCACTTTCGCCGATGCCGGCGTGTCGGAGAAGGTGGCCGGCGGGCCGGCCAGTTTGCATTAACCCATCAGCGCGGCCATAAACGCCGATCAAAACTGAAGGCGCGGACAGAAATGATCCGCGCCTTCAACGCATCTGGATGGCGTGGATTCAGGAGCAGGTTGGCATTTTCCGGTACGATCACCGAGGGCATCTTCAGTAAGGGTGTCGCTTGTGAACGCAGCCAGGAGTCGCCGAAATCTTGGCAGTTTGCCGGTATGGCGGCGCATTCCTCTTGTACAAGCTCCTCAAGCTCAATCTGCATCAGAACGAAATCATCTGGCATCAGTTCGGGTGGCAGGTCCAGATGAACCCGCACTTCCAACACAGCCAATGCTGCCGTTTCGGCCATGTAAACCATGGCCGTGCCAGGGCGATTCCACCGCCCGCCGAAAAGCCGCGCCCCCTCGCCGGACAGATCGGCAAATGGAGCGCGGCAGATGCGCCAGCCGGTGCTCACGCGGCAATTCCATGGGTGATCCGACCTAACAAGGTTTCCACCGCGCGGGTACCTTCATCGGTGTCCAGCAGGCTCAACGGTGGTTCCCCGCCCAGGACACTGGATGGCCGGCGGAGCCACTGGGCTGCCTTCTCCCGGTTGCCAAAGGTTTCCACCGCCAGGCCCAGCAGGCGCAACACCCGCACCAGCCGGTCAGATTGGGTTGCCGTCAGGCGCCCTTGACGCCGGGGTGTGGAGAGGGACCGTCCACCCAGCACGATATGGGATAATTCAACAGGGCTTAACCAGCCATCTTCCAAGATGGTTTCCACCGTGGCGACGGGCAGCCCAAGCCTGATCAGCCGCACCAGATCATTGGCATTGTGCAGTTCGGCACCAATGGTGGCGGCACCCCCCATCATGTCGGCCAAACGATCTGCTTGCATCTGCGTCGCTCCTGTATCCGGGTCGTGCGACCTGCACAGGCCGGATTATAGCGCAAATCGTCCCCCGTTCCATCCAAGCAAGGGCGGTATCCGCAGCCGCCGGGTGCCCAGGCCGGCCCACCCGTGCTAGAACCCCGCCGCCATAGCGAGAGAGGGAGGCGGCGATGAAGATCCTGGTCGTGGGTTCGGGTGGGCGTGAACATGCGCTGTGCTGGGCCGTCGCCCGTTCGCCCCTGTGCGACAAGCTCTATTGCGCGCCCGGCAATGCCGGTATCGCCGCCGTCGCTGAATGCGTGGATATATCTGGCAACAAGATCGACGCGATCACCGATTTTGCCACGGCCAATGCCATTGATTTTGTGATTGTCGGGCCGGAAGAACCGCTGGTGCTGGGGCTGGCGGATAAGCTGCACGCCGCCGGCATCCCCACCTTCGGGCCCTCTGCCGCCGCCGCCGCCCTGGAAGGCTCCAAGGGTTTCATGAAGGATGCGGTGGCGCGGTTCGGCGTGCCCACCGCCGCCTATGGCCGCTTCACCGACCGCGACGCCGCCCGCGCCTTTGTGGCCAAACAGGGTGCGCCGATTGTGGTGAAGACCGACGGGCTGGCCGCCGGCAAGGGTGTGACCATCTGCCAGAACGTGGAAGAGGCCTATGCCGCCATTGACGAGGCGATGGTGGGCCGTCGCTTTGGCGATGCCGGTGCCGAGCTGGTGATCGAGGAATTCCTGGATGGGGAAGAAGCCAGCTTCTTCGCCATCTGCGACGGCACCAACGCCGTGGCCCTGGCCGGCGCGCAGGACCATAAGCGCGCCTTTGATGGTGACCAAGGGCCGAACACGGGCGGCATGGGCACCTACAGCCCCGCCCCGGTGCTGACGCCGGGGATCGAGGCTGAGATCATGGACACGATGATCCTGCCCACGGTGCGCGGCATGGCGGCAGAGGGCAAGCCGTTCGTCGGCGTGCTGTTTGCCGGCATCATGGTGGTGAACGGCCCGGACGGCAAGCCGGTGCCCAAGCTGCTGGAATATAATGTCCGCTTCGGTGACCCGGAATGCCAGGTGCTGATGCGCCGGCTGAAATCCGATCTGGTGGCATTGCTGCTGGCAGCTGCCAAGGGCGATGTGTCCGGTCAGCAGCCGCAATGGCATGACGAAGCAGCGCTTTGCGTGGTGATGGCGGCGGAAGGTTATCCCGGCGATTACCGGAAGGGCACGCGGATCAACAATCTGGCCGCCGCCGGGCAGGTGCCGGGCGTGGAAATCTTCCACGCCGGCACCAAGCCTGGCCCGGATGGCGCGGTGCTGGCCAATGGTGGCCGCGTGCTGGGCGTGACGGCGGCGGCCACCCGCATCGCCGAGGCGCGCGAGCTGGCCTATCGCGCCGTCGATCTGATCGACTGGAAAGAGGGTTTCTGCCGCCGCGATATCGCTTGGCGGGCGATGGCACGCGGCCTTTAAGGCAAAGCGGTTTCAGGGAGCCTGATCGGGCTGCCACAGCTCGATCGGGTTTCCCTCCGGGTCGTGGATGCGGGCGAAGCGCCCGACACCCGGCATGTCCCATTCCGGCTTGCGGATGATCTCCACCCCGGCGGCGCGCAGGGTGGCGCAGAGCTGGTCAAGATCATCGGTGCGGAAGTTCAGCATCCATTGCCGGTCGGCGGGGAAATAATCCGTACTATCCGCCATGGGCGTAAAAACGCAGGGTCCGGCTTGGGTGTCCCAGATGCCATAGGGTGCGGCACCCAGCCCAAGATGCTGAACGTACCAGGCCTGCAAGGCTTCGGGGTTCTTTGCCCGGAAGAAAAACCCGCCAATTCCTGTAACGCCCATAGCCGCCCCCCTTCGTCTGTCCGACAGTTGCGATGTGGGGCAGCATCCCCGCTTGCTGGGGTGCTGCCCGCGTAAGGTATTATCAGCGTCGTTCCAGAAACTTCTTTTGCCTTTTCAAACAGATAAACGTCATTCCCGCGAAGGCTGGAATCCAAAATCCGCGCTGTCGTATGGATTCCCGCCTGCGCGGGAATGACGGTGGTGAAATGACAGCGCATCGAACGAAACGATTACTTTGCGAACAGACGTTACGGTTTCAGCGTCACCTTCATCAGATTATCGTCGCTGTTGCGGTCGATCAGTTTGTTATAGGGGTCGATACCGGCATAGGTGGGCAGTTGGTCTACCTCGAATACCAGCAGGATCATCGGTGGGATCGGGGCGTTCTTGTCCACATCCTGATTGATTGGCAGCTTTTCCAGCTTCACCACCTTGGCCGCGTCGAAATCCTTGTCGGCGGGGTTGGCGGTGAACAGGCCGATATCCACGGGCAGGTTGAAGGGCTTGGGCGTCTCATTGCCCGTGCCATCGGCCTCCACCTTGCCCACCTCAACGCCCAGCGTCAGCTTGTATTTGCCGTTGGGCAGCCTCTCCGCGTCTGCGCTTTTCACCTTCACATCGTAAATCACGATGCGTTCCAGCGTGTCGGCAATCAGTTCCGCCTTGTCCGGCCCCGCCTCTTCCTTCAGCAACCGCAGCAGGTCAAGGGAGGTCGGGTAGGGAGCATAGTGATAGGCGGTTTCCTGTACCAGCCGGGCCAGCGCACGGTTCAACACCGCCTCGCCTAACTGATCGCGCAGGAAATAGAGCGCCACGGCCCCCTTGCGGTAATGGATATATTGCTGGTTTTCCACGCGATATAGGGGTTGTTCTTCCCGGTCTTCCCCGCCGCGTCCACGCAGATAGCTGTCCAGTTCATATTTCAGGAAACGGCGGATCTTGTCCGGCCCGTATTGCTTTTCCATCACCATAATGGCGCTGTACTGCGCCAGGGATTCCGAGAGCAGGGTGGCACCCTGCACATCGGCCCCCATCACCTGGTGCGCCCACCATTGGTGCGCCACTTCATGCGCGGTGACGTACCAGACATAATCGATCTTCTCCGGGTCGCGGTTATCGGCGATGAAGCCGATGCCTTCCGAATAGGGCACGGTGTTGGGGAAGGCCTGGGCAAAGCGCGCATAATCGGGGAATTCCAATATCCGCATCTGGCGATGCTGATAGGGGCCGAAATTGGCGTTGTAGTACTCCAGCGATGCCTTCATCGCCTGGATCATCCGATCCACATTGCGCCCATGTGGCGCGTGGTAATAAACGGATAGGTCAATGCCGTTCCATTGCTCCGTCTTCACCGTATAGGCGGCAGAGAGCCAGGAATAGAAATTCAGGATCGGCTTATCCATTTTGTAATGGAAATAGCGCCGGTCGCCATCGGTCCATTCCTTCACCAGATATCCTGGTGCCACGGCGATCTGGTCTTTGGCCGTGGAAACGGTGGTTTCAAACCCCACCCAGTCGCTGTCATGCCGCAGGTAATTATTCTGACGGGCCGCCTCATCCTCCAGCGGGGCCATGCGGTCAATCGGCTCCAGCCCATATTTGCGCCGGTCGCTGCGGCTTTGCAGCAGCATGTCCCGGCTGAACCCGATGATGGGGGCGACGGCGAAATTGTTCAGGAAGCTGCCATTATAGACCACATCGGTGGCCCCGCCGCCATTGGTGAAGCCCTGGTGATGGATGCGGGCCTGGAAATCCAGCCGACGCTTTTCCCCCGGCTGCATCGGCTGGGCCAGGGTGACGATGCTGTAGCCATAATCGGCGTCAGCATCGATGCTGCCCTGGCCTTCCAGGGTGAAGCTGGCTTCCGCCAGATCGGGGTCCAATATCACATGCACCCGCTCGATCGGCTGGCCGGTGCGGTTTTCCAGCAGATAGCTGCCCCGCACCTCTGCCCGCCGTTCGGCGGGGAACAGGTCGATATCCGCGCGTACATCGATGATGCGCGGCTGGGGCAGTTTTTCGTATTGGCGGTATTTTTTCTCGAACGCGACCTGCTTTTCCTTGCCCTGGTCGCTGGTTTCAAAATCATTCAGCACATGGGTGTTGCGGAAGATATAGCCGCCGCTGACAGTGAAACCGCCCAGGCACATCAACAGAATGCCCATCTGCACCCGCGTCCAGCCCTGGCGCAACTGGCCAAGGCGCTGGGTGAAGCCACCCAGCGTGCCGCGCGTCCACACCCGGTATGTCGCCAGCAGCAGGATCAGGGCGGCAAAGGTCCAGTAAAGCTGGAACCAGAAGAAGGGCAGGGCGAAATGGCCCAGCCCGTTCATGTCCGACAGGCGCAATGGCGGGCTGGCGCTGTAGAACAGCAGATTATCTTCCAGACCCAGCCCCTGGGCCACCATGCTGGCGACGATGTAGCCGGTCGCCAGCAACATGCCGAGATATTTGTTGCCGCTGAGCGCCTGTAAGAACAGGGACAGCACGGCGAATTGCAGCATCTGCCAGCCCTGGGCCAGGAACAGATATTTCAGATAGAGCCCCAGCTCTACCGGCGCTGTGCCCCGGTAGAGCTGCACGCCAATGCCGATCAGGCTGGCCACCAGCATCAAGATGAACAAAACCAGTGCCATGGCGATGAATTTACTGGTGACGAACACCCAGTTCGGCACCGGCATAGCGTCCACAATCTCATGGAACTTGGCCTGCCGTTCGCGCCAGACCAACTCACCCGCGTAATAGACGGAAACCACCATGGGCACGATGCTGAAGGTGCCGTTCAGCAGTTCCACCACGATGCGCGTCACCGGATAGACATCGGTGCCATACATCGATCCCATGCGGATCAGCGCACCAAAGGCGTTGAAACCGCCCAGTGCCACCAGCACGATGAAACCAAGGCTTTTCATCACCGAGACGGTTTCAAATCGGGTCCGCAGGCGCAACTGTGCCCAGGCGGTGGCAAGGCTGGCGGCGGCGGGCTTCACCACCGGCAGATGAGCCAGGGCAGCAACGGGCGCGGCGGCCCCGCGCTCCCCCTTGTCCTTGCGCGGCGCGCGTTCGGTGAAGCTGAAACGCCATAGGGTCAGCGCCGTCAACCCCAACCCGAGCCCCAGCCAGATCAGCCGGTTCCACAGCAGCGCGCCTTCCAGCGCCGGCAGGCTGCCATTGCGTTCCGCCATGGTCCAATAGCGGGTGGCATTGCCCAGGGCCGCCAGCCCGAACGGGTCCAGCAGGGCGCGGATATCCCGATATTCGATATCGGAGAAGATGGCGTTCAAGGTCAGATAGATCACCAGCACGGCCACCAGGCTGGCATATGTCACCATCAGGCTGCGGGTGGCCGTGGCCACGGCAAAGAAGATGGCGCCCGTGGCCAGCAGGTTGGGGATGGCGATCACGGCCAGGGTGAACAGATAATCCCCCGGACGGAACGGCCCCACCGTTTCCGGGTCCAGCCACCACATGCAACTGCCCAGGGCCATGCCCAGCGCCGTGGCGGCAAAGGCCAGCATCACGGCGATGAAGGCACCGGCAAAGCGACCGGCCAGGAACGGGTATTTTTCCACCGGCAGGGAATGCATGATGCCGGCCATGCGGGTTTCCCCATCACGCAACACCACGTTGGCCAGCATGGCCACCGGGATGAACATGCCGAACAGCGACAAGATGGCCAGTGTCTGCATCACCGCGAAGGGTGAATTGACATGCACCGCATCGTTGGAACCGATCTGGATATTATCGACCGTGACCGACAGGAAGGTCATCAACCCGAAGATCAGGGCGGTGACGATGAAAACGGGTTGGCGTATCTGGTAACGCAGCTCGAACCAGGCGATCTTGCCGAACATGTTCTGCGGCTCCCGGCTCAAGCAGCGGCGCGGCTGGTGCGCAGGGTGGAGAAATAGACATCCTCCAGCCCGCCGGCCACCGGCTCGAACCCATCGCCGGGATCGCTGTCGGCCACCGCATGCACCACGCTGCGCCCGGCGAACAGCCGGGTGGAGATGACATTATAGCGGGCCTGGTGGTCCGCCACCGCCGCCTTATCCACCATCTTGCGCCAGATGCGACCGCGCATATTCTCGATCATCGCTAGCGGCTGGCCCTGGGCCACGATGCGACCGCCGACGATGATGGCCATGTTCTGGCAGAGATCGGCCACATCCTCCACGATATGGGTGGAGAGGATGACCACCACATTCTCCCCGATTTCCGACAGAAGATTGTGGAAACGGTTGCGTTCCTCCGGGTCCAGCCCGGCGGTGGGCTCATCAACGATGATCAGCTTGGGGTCGCCCAGCAGGGCCTGGGCAATGCCGAAACGCTGGCGCATCCCGCCGGAATAGCCGGCCAGCGCCTTCTTGCGCACATCATAAAGGTTGGTCTGGCGCAGCAGCTCCGTCACCAGTTCCCGGCGCTGCCTGGTATTGGTGATGCCTTTCAGCACGGCCAGATGGTCCAGCATATCCTCTGCGGAAATACGGGGATAGACGCCGAATTCCTGTGGCAGATAACCCAGCATCTGGCGCAGGGCCATCGGGTCGGACAGCACATCGACCGCGCCGAAGCGGATGCTGCCGCCGGTGGGTTTCTGCAGGGTGGCCAACGAGCGCATCAGCGTTGATTTGCCGGCCCCGTTGGGGCCCAGCAGGCCGAACATGCCGCGCGGAATGTCCAGGCTGACATCATCCAAGGCGCGCACACCATTGGCATAAACATGGCTGAGATTGCTGATCTGTAGCATGGCCACCCTTTATCCCCACCCGGATTTTGAGAGGCAAAGGGTGCCACCCCGTTACATTGGTTGCAATAAGGGCTTGGTTACCCAACCGTTTCAGGGGGCAGGTTCCCGACCGCCGCGCTTTCTTTGCGTTGCGGCAAGGGCTATATAGGGGACCATTCCGCAGGTTAACCAAAGTCCCCTTTTATGGCGATCAAACGCACCTACACCCGCAAGGAAGTCGAAGGTCTGATCGGTGCCCTGGAAGCCCAGGCGCGCGATGCCATGCGTTTGGCCAAGCTGGCCGAGGAAGAAGCCGCGAAGGACAGTTTTCAAGCCTATAACGAGTTCCGGAACAAGGTGGGGGAGTTTCGCGCGCTTTGCATCCTGATCGAAGGAAGGCTGAAATCGGTCGAAGCGGTGCGCGTGGATGATCTGCGCGACGAATATGCAAGGCTGGACACGCTGATGCTGGGCCTGCTGGTGCGGGCCTCCATGCGGTTCTTCTTCGTGCTGTCGGCCAAGACCATGCTGCCCATGGGTGCGCGCGATATTTTCATTTCCGAACTGCACAGCCTTTATGATGCAGCTGAAAAACTGCGCCGGCCAGAATATCAAAAACAGCTTGGCGACAAGCTGAAGGGCGATCTGGATACGGCGGAAATGATCCTGGAAGAGATCATTGATAAGGCCCCCAGCATGCTGAAATTCGGCTGACTTTCTGCGGGAGCGCGACCGGCATCGTCCGGTCGCGCCTTTGATAACCCGCTTATCCGACGGGTGCCCGCACGTCCAGAACGATCAACTGCTTGGAACGGTGGTCGATTGTCTCATAGCTGATGGCCTGGCCCCGGCTCAGCCCCAACAGGGCGGCCCCGACGGGGGTCAGAATCGAAATGCCATCTTCCGGTGCTTCCTGCCGTTCCTCCGGCAGGTGAAGGGTGCCAGCATGGTTCGTCCCCTCCTCGTCACGGAAAGCAACCCAGGAGCCCAACTGCACAAAGGGCTGCCTTGTCTGGTGTTCCACCACATCGGCACGCATGACCTCATTTTGCAGGAAAAGTGAGACGCGGGCATAGGCGCGGTGGAGGTGGTCCAGCAAATTCTCCAGCTTTTCCAAATCATTGCGCAGGATGCGGATGGGCGGATCGCCAATCTGTACTTTCCGGTTCATTCTTCATGTCCAATCGGTTGCACCTGTATCCGCCCCGGGGCGGATACAGGCCCTAGCAAACCGCCTGCCGGTTGCGGCGTCAATCCCCGTCGGTCGTGATTTTTATTTCTAACGGGTTAACTCCATCGATGGCGGGAGCCGGAGCGCCCTCCAGGTGTTCATTAAATGCTGGCCACGCCATGCTGAACAATAAGAAGGAGCCGCCGGATCATGACCACCATCCTGTTGATCATCCTGATTCTCATTCTGATAGGGGTGTTCCCGGCCTGGCCGCATTCTCGCGCCTGGGGCTATGGGCCCAGCAGTCTTCTGACAGTCGTTGTCGTGGTTCTGCTGATCCTGCTGCTGATGGGACGAATCTGATGCCCCTGGCGTGACCGGTTGCCGGGCGTTAGCCTGGGGCGCATTGATGGACAAACCAGACAGGCCCCGATGACTGATAACGTTTCCCCCCCTGATGCCCTGGATCAGCATTTCCTTTCTCTTGCCGCCGACCTTTCCCGCCAGGGAATGGAAGCGGGCGATGGCGGCCCTTTCGGATCGGTGGTGGTGATGGAAGGGCAGGTGGTGGGCCAGGGTTGGAACCGTGTCACCTCCACCAACGATCCCACCGCCCATGCGGAGGTGGTGGCCATCCGCGACGCTTGCCAGCGTCTGTCGCGCTTTGATCTGCGTGGCGCCACGCTCTATGCCAGTTGTGAACCCTGTCCGATGTGTTTATCGGCCATCTACTGGTCGCGAATTTCCAAAGTATATTATGGGTGCACGAAAGAGGACGCGGCAGATATCGGATTCGACGATAACGCGATCTATGAATACATCAGACACCCAAAGCAGCATCAGGAGGAATTGCGGTTGATTCCACTTGACCGTGAGGAGTGTCTGCAACGGTTCAAGGCTTGGCAAGAA
>Ga0209373_10001152_pt1 | contig 33318 bp, 27 predicted proteins | sample Higcelweek5metaG_FD_187173 | JGI IMG/M metagenome (GOLD analysis project Ga0209373, IMG submission 187173) | Freshwater pond sediment microbial communities from the University of Edinburgh, under environmental carbon perturbations - High... | ecosystem: Environmental > Aquatic > Freshwater >... | reverse complement strand
TTGCAATCAGCATAATTGTGGTATAGATAGAACTGGCTTCGGCCCTCCATTTTAGTGATCTGAGGACTCCATGGATACCATCCTTGCCAATACCAGCACTTATCTTCTGGAAGAATTACCCCCCTTTATCAAGATAACCCGTTACTGCTCTTCAGATGAGATAGCAGAGGTGTTTCGGCAGGTTCGTGAGGATCTGAAAACAGTTCGTCGAAAATTTGAAGTATGGGATGCCCGGTCCGCCTTGCAGTTGGGGCTGATCAAGACGGCTGATGCACCATCATTACGGCAGCTGCATGAAGAGTTGAACCGGATTGAGTTTGAGCGGTTTATCTCGGCTGAATCGGTCAGTAACCTGCATCGTTCCTGTACCCACTACCGGGACATGTTAGCTGATCGAGCTCTGCAGATTGTTCTGGAAGAGATGATGACAAACGGTTTCGGGGAGCCGCCAGTTTCATACGCCCTGATAAGCATGGGCAGTGACGGACGTGAAGAACAGACCCTGATAACTGATCAGGACTATCTGATTGTTTATAATGATGGGGGGGGCGAGGAGGCTGATGCCTGGTTTGTTGAATTTGGAAACAGGCTGGTTGACTGCCTTGAAACAGCAGGATTCAAGCGCTGCACCGGTGACATCATGACCAGTAACCCCACCTGGAGGGGTTCCTACAAGCAATGGCACAAACGTCTGTTTGCCATCGTGCGTTACGAGGTTGAGGATTTTGCCAAGAACATGATGGATCTGATTGTTCTCTCTGATGCCCGCTATGTTACGGGTGACCGTACATTGGGGGATAAACTGATCGAGCTGATTCGGGATATGGAGAAAGAGCACTTTCAGGTTTTGTGGAGCATGGCCCGGGCTGCCACAGAAATGAAACTTGCTCTTGGTTTCATGCGTCGGCTCTGGACTGAGCCAGCCGGAGAACATAAGGGAGAGCTGAATGTTAAACTGCTTGCGTGGGCACCGCTGGTTATGAATGTCCGTATCCTGGCCATCAGCCAGGGGTTGGTTGTCACCAACACGGTGCAGCGGATCACCTGTCTTGAGCAGGAGGGAAGTTTGTCTGCAGAAATGGCGGACGGTCTCAGAAAGGCCTATAACATCCTGACTCACCACAGGATATTGTTGCAGATCAGGAATATCAAAGGGATTCAGAAGGATTCCCACTTTCTTGATCCCCTGATGCTTGAAAATGACGAACGGGAGGAGCTGCGTCAGGCGGTGGTCAGGGTTGAAGAGCTGCAGAAGATGATTCACACCAACTTTAATATTGTCTAAAGCCTTGACAGAGGCCGCTCCGCTCGTTTATAAAACCTCTCCCACGGGCGATTAACTCAGCGGGAGAGTGCTACCTTCACACGGTAGAAGCCACTGGTTCGATCCCAGTATCGCCCACCAGATAATAAACTAAAAGGGTTGTGCTCTTAAGCATAGCCCTTTTTTTATCAGATTGCTCTGTTTGGCAAAATGGAGCTTAAAGTTTATTCACCACTTTCCTTCTTTTAAATCTTCATGTATAGCTAAACTTTATCTCTGAGGACTATACGGAGCTATTTGATGCAGCAGACTGGAAATACATGTGCTGAGAAACAGTCCGCCCCCGATTATTCTGCCGCTCCTTCGCTGTTAGATTATCTTGAAATACTTGCCAAACGATGGAAGCTGATTGTTAGCATTACTATAGTTGTTACGTTACTTACCGTTATTTATTCGCTTACCCTACCTAATGTTTACACAGCAAAGGCTAAAATTCTTCCACCGCAAGGTGGTGGTGGACTCCTGTCTGCTGCCATGATGCAGGGTGCCTTGCAGGCAGCCATTGGTGGCGCTGATATACTGGGTGAATCTAAGTCTACCAAGCTCTACACAGAACTGCTGAAAATCGAGAGCCTGCGCGATCCTATCATTGAGAAATTCAAGCTGAAAGATGTCTACAATGCCAAATTCCGTTCAGATGTGTATCAGCAGTTGAATAAGAATGTGACCATCCAGGGCAGCAAAGAAGGCATCATCAGTATTTCTGTTGATGACAAAGATCCCAAGCGTGCTGCCGAAATGGCCAATGCCTTTATTGAAGAACTGAAAAAACTATCCACCAGTATGTCCATCACCGGTGCTACCAACACCAAGGCCTTTCTGGAAGAACGGCTTGCCAAGACCCAGGAAGAACTGACTCAAGCAGGAAACAATCTCAAGGCTTTTCAGCAAAAACACAAGACCCTTGATGTCACCCAGCAGGCAGCCGCCTCATCTCAGATGATGGTTCAGCTTTCAGCCCAGCTTGCCGCCCAGGAGGTGCAACTGGGGGTGGCGCGGCGTACCTATTCAGACACCAGTCAGGAAGTGAAGAACATTCAGCAGTCAATAGGGGGCCTGCGGGGTAAGATTGCTCAACTGCAGGGTGGCTCAGGCACCGGAAGCTTTGCCGGTATCGGCCAGATTACTGAAAAAGGGCATGAGTACTTGCAACTGTTGCGAAAGTTTAAAACTGCCGAGGCTGTCTATGAAATGCTGATCAAACAGTATGAGGTTGCACGGCTGAATGCAGAGAATGATGTCTCTACCATTCAGGTGATCCAAAAGCCATTAGTACCTGAAATGAAGAGTAAGCCTGTGCGTAGAAAGATGGTTCAGGTTGCTTTATTGATATCTTTGATCGGTTCCATAGCGCTTGCTTTTGGCCTTGAGAACATGGGACAGATGGATGAAGATACCAGAAAACGCCTGCAGAGGATGAAGGGGATGTTGAGATTACGTAGTGGGAATCTGACGACCTGAAGAGATAATCGCGATAACTAACCGTAACTATGTAAAATAAAGTTGTAAAAACGCAAGTAACGTGACAACAGATCAGTTGGTTGACATATTGAATTACTCCACATTTGCAGTTGATGATATCGTTTAACATGTCGCAATTATTATTGGTATAGCGTTTCAAAATAGAGTGAAGAAGTTTTATTCCCCAACAAATCCTTATTTGTTTTATAGAAGACGTTGTGTCACTGACTGTACCAGACAGCCTTGCTGTTGAAAACCAGATCAACCTGTTCTTTCATAATCACTTGCTTGGCCAATTGCTGCGGCAATCAAATATTCGTAAAGTAGGAGCATCTCTCTGGATACTCTGTTCCAGTTTCTTCTGTCCCTTGCCTTTTCCGGCAAAAACTTGTTCTGCCTTCTGGATTCTTCTGACGGCTCAATTCAGGGTGTTCGTAAAGATGCCGCCTATCGTTTACTGAACTCGGTCAATACCAACTGGCGTAGGTTTTTGCTGTTTCTAAGCACCCGTATCATTGTTAACCGTTTGGAGCCAATGACGTCCGATGCAAACCACAAGGTACTGTTAGTAGATGACACCCTGTATCGACGGGATCGGAGGAAGAAAGTTGAACTTCTGGGCCGTGTACATGACCATAATTCTGGTCTTTACCACCGTGGCTTCAGGATGCTCACTCTGGGGTGGACCGTTGGTGGCAGTTTTCTTCCGATGATGTTCTCTTTGCTCAGCTCAGCTACCGAGAAGAGCCGCTTGGTGCCGATGCGGGAGAATCTGGATAATCGGACCAACGGCTACAAGCGGCGTCAAGAGAGCATAAGGAAGTCACCTGATGTGCTGATTGACATGATCAGGCTGGTGCTGTCTGCCGGTGTCACTGCCCGGTATCTGTTGTTTTACAGCAGGTTTGCGCCTTTTCAGCTACCATCTGTACATTACGGGCGTTGGGGATGCACACTTTCTGCATGCTCAAGGACATGCCGAATATTCGCTATACCTTCGAAGGCAAGCAGTTGGCCTTGAAAGGGCTGTGCAAACAGGTGAAGAAGCGGCCGGGACGAGTAAAGATACTGGCATCCTGCTTGGTGACCATTGGCGGTGATAAAGCAAGCTGTCAGACAAAGGTTTTTTGTACGGCCCAGAAGTACAAAGAGCTGGCTGGGGCCACTTTCTACGGATACCGCTTTGACCGATGAAGAGATCATTACGCTCTACAAACGACGCTGGGACATCGAAGTGTTTTTCAAGATGGCCAAGTCATTTCTGAATCTGGCCGAGGAATGCCAAAGCCGTTCATATGATGCGCCGGTTGCCCACTACTCTACCTTGGTATGCTGCCGCTACGTCATGTTGGAGATGGCAAGGAGAACTACAGCAGACCCTAGAACCCAGATTGTCTGTTCCATGCGACCTGTGACGAGATCAAACAGGCAAGCTTTGTTGATGCATTGGTTCTTCTGCTCTCACTGCTGGAGCAGACATTGCTGAACATTGTCGGATTTGTCAAAGAGCAGATTCTGCAGTGGGTGAAACAGTTCATTGCAATGCTGCCGCCGGTTTTCAGAAATCCATTGCTGTTTATGGCTACAAATAAAGCGATAAGTTTTTAATGTTCATGTTGTTATTTCAAAATCACATGTGCGAAAGTTGAGGTAGTAACGATGAGTAGGCTGTTTTGTTAGAGATGGAATTGACATGCTAACTGACTGGTTCTATTACACATGAGCATTTCGCATAAACGCACTATATCTGTTATTGGACTTGGGTACGTTGGATTGCCTGTGGCGGTTGCCTTTGGTCATACCGCTAAAACGATAGGATTTGATAGCAATGCAGAGCGCATTTCTGAGTTGAAGCAGGGTTTTGACCGTACCGATGAGGTTGCATCAGATGAATTGCGTCAGACAGACATACTTTTTACTAATCTCCTGGAAGATTTGAAACAGGCTGATTTTCATATTGTTGCTGTTCCTACACCGGTAGACAAAGCTAACCAGCCTGATCTGACCCCGATGCTTAAAGCTTCTGAGACGGTTGGCACAGTTCTGAAAAACGGCGATATCGTTGTTTACGAATCCACCGTATATCCAGGCGTCACTGAAGAAGAATGCGTGCCCATTCTGGAGCGAGTCTCAGGTCTTGCCTGTGGCAAAGATTTTACGGTCGGCTACAGCCCGGAGCGAATTAACCCTGGTGATAAAGAACACTCCTTTTCAAAAATTACCAAAGTCGTTTCCGGTCAGGATGCTGCAACGCTTGAAATTGTAGCAGCTGTCTATGAGTCTGTTGTAACAGCAGGTGTCCACCGAGCTTCCTCCATCAAGGTTGCTGAGGCAGCCAAAGTAATTGAAAATACCCAGCGCGACCTGAATATTGCTCTGATGAACGAGCTTGCCATAATCTTCGACCATATTAGTATAGATACTAATGATGTGCTTGAGGCAGCCGGTACCAAGTGGAATTTCCTTAAATTCAGTCCGGGTCTGGTAGGCGGTCACTGTATTGGTGTAGATCCTTATTACTTAACCCATATGGCTGAGAAAGTTGGTTATATCCCACAGGTCATTCTCTCCGGCAGAAGGATTAATGATGGCATGGCCAGGTATATTGCCCAACGTACCGTAAAGGAGATGATTCACGCCGGGCACAATATTCTTGGAGCTACTGTCACGATTCTGGGACTGACCTTCAAAGAGGATTGTCCTGATCTGCGTAACTCAAAGGTCATCGACATCATCCGAGAACTGGAGGATTACGGTATGTCGGTCCAGGTTGCCGACCCATTGGCTGATCCCGCTGAAGCAAAGCATGAGTATCAGGTGACGATAGTGCCTTTTAAGAAGCTCAAACAGGCCTCAGCAGTTGTGCTCGCGGTGGCTCACAAGGAATATTGTCAGTTGCCGGTGGAAAAACTTTGCGGTTTGATGGACGGATCCCCGCTTTTAGTAGATGTAAAAGGAATTTTTGATCGAGATGAACTGCAACGTGCCGGAATTCGCTTCTGGAGACTTTAGCTCGCCATGACCCAGCACCATACATTGCCAAACAAAATTTTAGTCACAGGCGCTGCCGGATTTATCGGCTATCATCTTTCTAAGCGGCTGCTTGAACGTGGCGATCACGTAATCGGGCTCGATAACCTGAACGACTACTATGATGTACGTTTGAAGATGGACAGACTGAAACAACTTGAGGACAAACCCGGCTTCAGATTTGTTAAAATGTCACTTGAAGATCGTTGCAGCATTGAACAGCTCTTTGCCGACGAACAGTTTGACAAGGTCGTAAACCTGGCAGCCCAGGCTGGTGTGCGGTACTCGATCCAGAACCCCCACGTCTACATCAGCAGTAACATTGTCGGCTTCATGAACATTCTGGAAGGGTGCCGTCACCATAGTGTAAAACACTTGGTATATGCCTCATCCAGTTCTGTTTACGGTGCCAACACAAACCTGCCGTTTTCTATCCACCACAATGTTGATCACCCGGTTTCTCTCTACGCTGCAACAAAAAAAACCAACGAACTGATGGCCCACACCTATGCTAGCCTCTATGGATTGCCATCAACCGGCCTGCGTTTTTTTACGGTCTATGGACCATGGGGGCGTCCCGATATGGCACTCTTCCTCTTTACCAAGGCCATTCTGGAAGGGAAGCCGATTGATGTCTACAATCAGGGTAAGATGCAGCGTGATTTTACCTATATTGACGATATCGTAGAGGGAATTGTCAGAGTTGTGGACACGAACGCCAAACCAAATTCAACGTGGTCCAGTAACAACCCCGACCCTGGTACCAGTTTTGCCCCGTATCGTATCTATAACATCGGCAACAACAATCCGGTAGAGCTGATGGAGTATATTGAGACACTGGAACGGTACCTTGGTAAAACAGCCATCAAAAATCTGTTGCCGATCCAGTCTGGCGATGTACCAGCCACAGCAGCAGATGTAGACGACCTGATGGCGGATGTCGGGTTTAAGCCCGGAACAACCATTTGGGATGGTATCGGTAAGTTTGTGGAGTGGTATGTAGAGTATTACGCAGGGCGTACAAATGACATCCTGGAAGTCTGAAACCAGAGATGCATGGGAGATACCTCAATATGACTCTCAATTTTGATAACCTTGCTCGCTGCATTCAGACTCTGGATCGCTCCTTACAACATCTGGAACAGAGTGAATCGGGTAGCGAGGATTATGAGGTGTATCGGAATGCCGTCATCAAAGGCTTTGAGTTTGCCTTGGAGACTTCAGGCAAACTACTTCGCAAAGTATTGCGTGACTACGCAGCAAATCCAAAAACTGTTAATGACCTTGTTTTTAAAGATCTGTTCCGGCAAGCTGCACAGTATAATCTGATGAGCCTTGATGAGGTTGAGCGATGGTTTACCTGCCGTGACAGTCGTAACGACATGGAAACAGGAACATTATGAACAGCAATAGATCTATACCGTACGCACGTCAGGATATTTCGGAACAGGATATTCAGGCTGTTGTAAATGTCCTGAAATCACCCTGGCTTGTACAAGGCCCTTACGTAGAACGTTTCGAACAACTAGTAGCAAGTTATTGTGGCGCAAAATATGCTGTGGCTGTTAATAGTGCTACATCTGCTCTTCATATTGCTTGCCTGGCTGCAGGTCTTAAACAGAGCGACACGCTTTGGACATCTCCCAATACGTTTGTAGCCTCGGCTAACTGTGGCTTGTATTGCGGGGCTAACGTAGATTTTGTTGATATTGACTGTCTGACATACAACATGAGTGTTGATGGGCTGTCAAATAAGTTGGAAGGCGCTTGCATTGACGGTAAGACCCCCAAAGTAGTGATTCCCGTTCACTTTGCTGGACAGTCATGTGAGATGGAGCGGATTCGCAGACTGGCTGAGCAATACGGATTCTGTGTGATAGAGGATGCATCTCATGCAATTGGTGGTCGATACAGGGATCAGCCCATCGGGAATGGTGCCTTCTCCGATATGACAGTTTTCAGTTTCCACCCGGTCAAAATTATCACGACTGGCGAGGGTGGGATGGTACTGACAAACCGCAAGGATTTGTATGACAAACTGGTACTATTGCGTAGTCATGGGGTTACCCGTAACCCGGATTATATTGAGGACCAGAATCAAGGGCCTTGGTATTATGAGCAGATCGAACTTGGCTTCAATTATCGTATGACCGACTTTCAGGGGGCTCTGGGGGCGAGTCAAATGTCACGAATTGATGAATTTGTAAGTCAACGCAACAATCTGGCACAGCGTTATGATGAAGCACTTGCTGATTTACCACTTACCTTACCTTGGCAGCATCCTGATACCTACTCTTCATATCATCTTTACGTGATAAGACTCAAGTTGGAAGAGTCAAAAATGACGCATCGAGAGGTGTTTGAAGCATTACGGCAGGCCGACATAAATGTTAATTTGCATTATATTCCAGTTTATACACAACCATATTATAAACGGTTGGGATTTATAGCTGGGTACTGCCCGGAGGCAGAACAATATTACCGGGAGGCCATAAGTATTCCAATGTATTATGACTTAAAAGAAGAGGATCAAGAATATGTCATCTCTGCTATCAGGCAGATATTAACTTGAAGATTGGCCTCGGAACAGTTCAGTTTGGCCTTGAGTATGGCATCTCCAACAAGGTTGGCCAAACATCTGCTACTGAAGTGGCCAAAATACTTGAAGTCGCCAGAGAGTATAATACCGAAGTGATCGATACGGCAGCGTTATATGGCAATTGCGAAAACGTTCTGGGAAGATTCATGCCGTATTACCAAAATTTCAAAGTCGTGACAAAAACCATACGTTTCGATTCTGACCGGGTTACGGGGTGTGATGCCGACCGGCTGGAAAAAGCCTTCAGCGCGTCTCTAGAAAAGTTGTGTTGTCGCTCTGTGTATGGGCTGATGTTTCATAATGCAGATGACCTGCTGGTAGAGGGGGCTGAAGTGCTTATGGAGCGTGTGAATACTTTTAAACAAAACGGGCAGGTGACCAAAATAGGGGTGTCGGTTTATACGGATGTTCAGATTGACTCACTGCTAAATCGTTACGAAATCGACCTTATTCAACTCCCCATGAATATTTTAGACCAGCGTCTCCTTGTAGGAGGGCAGCTTGCGGCATTAAAGTCACGTGGTATAGAAATTCATGCCAGATCGGCGTTCCTGCAAGGTCTGCTCTTGATGGCGCCAGAAAATGTGCCGGAATATTTTGCACCTATCAGGAAACACCTCAGAAGTTATAATGCGTTTATCGAGGAACAACAAATCTCTCCGGTACGTGCAGCGCTTGGGTTTCTCGCCGCTCGAGATGAAATTGATGTTATTGTCTGCGGCGTAAACGACCATCGGCAATTTATTGAAATTTGTCACTCTTCAGCCCCCCTGCATGGAATCGATTTTTCCCCATTTGCTCTGGATGATGATGCAATTTTGAACCCCGCAAAGTGGTGTGCCGCATGATATTAGTCATAGTGCAGGCTCGTGTTTCATCCTCTCGGCTACCAGGAAAAGTAATTCGTCCACTATTAGGAAAACCGATGATCCTGCGCCAGATCGAGCGCCTCAAACGAATTAAACAGTTAGACAAGCTTATTCTGGCTACAAGCACTGATCCATCGGATGATCGACTAGCGGAGGTATGTGTTCGGGACGGGATTGAGTGTTTTCGTGGTAATTTAGATGACGTGCTGGATCGGTTCTATCAGGCGGCGCTTCAATACCGACCCGATTATATTGTCCGATTGACAGGAGATTGCCCGCTTGCAGATCCTGAATTGATTGATGAGGTAATAAGCTTTACTCTCAAGGGCAGCTATGATTACGGCTGCAATTGCCTCGAACCGACCTATCCGGATGGTCTGGATGTCGAAATGTTTCGGTTTTCGTGCCTTGAAACGGCATGGAAAGAGGCTACACTTCCGTCTCAGCGCCAGCATGTCACACCCTTTATTATTCAGCAGACTGACAGATTCAGAATTGCTTGCATGAAGAATGACATCGACTTGTCATCTTTACGCTGGACAGTTGACGAGCTTGCTGATTTTGATCTGATTACATTGATTTACGAGGCGCTTTATTCCGGAATTCCAGAATTTGTGACAGTTGACATTCTTAATTTGCTGAAAGAACGGCCTTATCTGCAAAAATTAAATTCAGCAATAAATCGTAACGAGGGATATGCGGCATCTTTACTTGAAGATGCAGAAATCACGTCTGATAAGGAGCTGATTCATGAAAAAAATAAATAACTTCGTAAAATCGAAAGAATACTCAGCGCGCATTCACGATCTAATACCGGGTGGCGCTCACACATACTCCAAAGGTGATGACCAGTTCCCCTTCAACTCTCCTGCAGCTATCTCACATGGCAAAGGCGCCCATGTATGGGATCTGGATGGTAACGAATATATCGATTGCAGCATGGGGCTGACCTCGGTCTGTATTGGACACGGTTATGAACCGGTTGCAAATGCAGTGTGTGAAGTTGCATACAGGGGGACTAATTTTCAGCGGCCAGCATCCATTGAGTTAGAAGCGGCAGAGTTGTTTCTTAATACAGTACAGTCCGGTGATATGGTTAAATTTGCCAAAAACGGCTCCACTGTTACAACTGCGGCAGTCAAGATTTCGCGGGCCTTTACAGGTCGTAACAGGGTTGCGCTCTGCAGAGAACATAACTTTTTTAGTTATGATGACTGGTTTATATCGACAACCCCATGTGACAAGGGGATCCCCAAGCAGACTCACGCACTGACAGCCAGCTTCAGTTATAATGACATTGCCTCGATTGAAGCCCTGTTTGCAGACCCGAATCATGACATTGCCTGCCTGATTATGGAACCGGTAAAGTTTGATCCCCCCATAGATCGTTTTCTGCATAAGACTGCGGAGCTCTGCAAAAAACACGGAGTTGTATTCATTCTCGACGAGATGATTTCCGGTTTTAAATGGGGACTAAAAGGCGCTCAGGAGTATTTTGACGTCAAGCCCGATCTGGCAACCTGGGGGAAAGGTATTGCTAACGGTTTTTCCTGCTGTGCCCTGACCGGACGGGCAGAAATCATGGAAATTGGTGGTATCAGGAGAGAGGGTGATGACAAGCTTTTTTTGATTTCTACAACCCATGGAGCCGAAACAATTGGGCTGGCCGCCATGATTGCTACGATTAAAGCGTTCAATCAAAACAAGATGATCGAAAGTAACTGGTCTCGAGGAGAATCTCTCAAAGAGCTGCTAAACCAGATAGTGAGCAGGCATAAATTAGGAGATGCTCTGCAATTGCTTGGATACCCCTGCCTAATGGCACTGGTCTGCCGTAATTCCGCTGGTGTACCGGATGATGCGTTTCGTACACTGATGATGCAAGAGATGATAGCACGCGGTGTCCTGTTTCAGGGATTGCTATATCCCACCTGGTCGCATCAGCAGCCGGAAATGGATAGTATCGCCGAGGCATTTGACGAATCGTGCGGAATATACCGTAAGGCTATTGATGCGGGGACAACAGAAGGACTACTTGTAGGCCGACCGGCAAAGGCCGTCTTTCGGAAGAAAATTTGACATATTTGTACAAAGTTGTTGTTTTAACATGACATATCAGCCAACAATTCTGTTTAGGGTCAATGCCGACGTCTCGGTCGGCCTGGGCCACGTTTCGCGTTGTCGTTCCCTGATGTTAGCATTGTCCAGTAAGACAGAGTGCCGTTTTGCTGTAATGACCGATGATAAAGACGTTGTTAGCCGGGTATTGTCAGGCATTTCCTATGACCTGTATGCAATTCGGGGGACGATCCCACAGGCTAGATTCAATGCTGTGGTTGTTGATTTGCCTGATCTCGGCGTGGTAACGGATAGTTTTCGGGAAATTGCGGATCTGATCGTTTGTCTGGATGACAGTGGGCTGGGCTTGGACGATCAGGACATATTGATACGCCCCAACTTGTTGGGAGTACCTGCGCCAGAAGGGATGCCAGAGGATTGTCATTGGACAGGGCAGGTAATTCTGCATCCAGATTTTGCGACGTTCTCCCAAATACCCAATACTGAAAAAGCTTTTGGCAAAAAAGAACTGTTTGTCTGTTTTGGAGGCAGTGACCCTTGCAGGATTACATTACGGGCGGTGTCACTTCTCAAACTCCTGCGGCAAGATGTCCTTATCTACGTTGTAATTGGGGCTGCATTCCACCATGTTGAAGAATTGACGGCGGCAGTCAGTGGAGATGTTCGGTTCATAGTGAAGCAGAATATCCCGGACATTGCCAGGGTACTGCGAAACGCCGATTTGGCAATTATAAGTGGTGGAACATTATTGTATGAGGCATGTGCGTCGGGTGTGCCATCGGTTGTGATTTGCCAGAACCATGAACAATTGCTTGAATCAGATATAGTCCATGCTGCAGAGGCTGCAATAAGTCTAGGGGAAAGCGCTAATGTCTCTGATGAGAATATTCTTTCCGCTGTTGAGTGGCTTCTTGATAATGATTCTTTACGGCTGAAGATGGGCGATGTTGGACGTTCGCTGGTGCTGCCGGATGGCGCGGTTCAACTCGCATCCAAGCTGTTGTTATGTCTTGAAAAAAGGAGAGCGGCTTGATCGCGGTAATAATGCAGCCAACCTATTTGCCCTGGATCGGATATTTCGATCTGATGGACAGCGCTGATATCTTTGTCTTGCTTGATACGGTGCAATTTGAAAAACAGTCCTGGCAACAACGCAACAAGGTGAAGACAGTTGATGCCAGGACAATCTGGCTGACTGTCCCTGTTCTTCAGGGGATGCAGCAGAAAATTAAAGATGTCCAGATTAAGGAATCAACCCCTTGGAGGCGAAAACATTGGGGCACGATTAGCCAGTATTATAAATACGCGCCATACTGGAAGCTGTATAACGAGGAGTTGGCTGAACTTTATTCGCGGGAATGGAGTCTTCTTTTTGATTGGAATGCAGCGGTGCTCACCTTTCTAAAAGAGAAGTTCGGTATAACGACAGAGATCGTACCAGCTTCTGAGATTCCGGTATCCGGTGACAGAGTTGGACTATTAGTAAACATCTGCCATTATCTGAAAGCGGATGTATACCTTTCACCCGTAGGATCAGCCAACTATATTGAGGAAAACAATATTTTCTCTTCTCAGGGAATCTCCTTAATTTATCAGAAATATACCCATCCGATTTATAACCAGATCTATGGAAATTTTATCTCTCATCTATCTGCGATCGATCTGCTTTTTAACGAAGGGCCTGCCAGTCTGGAGATTATTCGTTCCGGTCGAGGGAGATATGATTGTCTGACTCAATCTGCGGGGTTACATCAATGAGTTTTATGATCAACAACAGGAATATCGGACTCGGACATCCAGTCTATATTATCGCCGAAATGTCAGCCAACCATGATCAGAACTTTGAAAAGGCAGTAAAAATTATTGAGGCGGCAAAAAATGCAGGTGCGGATGCGGTAAAGGCTCAGACGTATACGGCTGATACAATCACGCTCGACTGCGATAACGAATATTTCAGGATTAATGGTACTGTTTGGGAAGGCCAAAACCTATATAAGCTCTACCAGGAGGCCTTAACACCCTGGGAGTGGCTCCCCCGCCTGCAAAAGGTTTGCACTGATCTGGGCATGGATTTCTTTTCGTCTCCCTTTGACCATACTGCTGTGGACTTTCTGGAAAAGATGGATGTCCCTTTATACAAAATAGCCTCCTTTGAGTTGGTAGATATTCCGCTATTAAAAAGGATCGCGAGAACGGGAAAGCCGATCATTATGTCAACCGGGATGGCGGCAGCAGATGAAATAGATGAGGCTCTGCAGACAATACGTGCAGAGGGTAACGACCAGATTGCGTTACTAAAATGTACCAGCGCTTATCCGGCTCCGTTGGAGGAGATGAACCTGAACACGATCCCGTCTTTTATCAAGACATACGGCGTTCCTGTCGGTCTTTCCGATCACACGCTGGGGAGTGTCTCTGTGGTGGCCGCAGTGGCGCTTGGAGGGTCAATCGTTGAGAAGCATTTGACCCTTTCTCGGCAGGATCCGGGGCCGGACAGTGCGTTTTCAACGGAACCTGAAGAGTTCAAAGCAATGGTGGATGACATTCGGGCTGTGGAAAAAGCGCTCGGTAAAGCTACCTACGACATTACCGAGAAACAGCAAGAGAACCGTGTCTTTAGACGATCTCTATTTGTGGTCCAGGATGTCAAAGCCGGGGATCTGTTTTCTGAGGCAAATGTACGTTCTATCAGGCCTGGGCACGGTCTCCATACAAGATATCAGGAGCAGGTGCTTGGCAGGAAAGCTGTTAAAGACATAAAGAAAGGTGTGCCTCTAAGTTGGGAGTTAGTAGAGGGTGCTTCACAAGATCAAGAGAAGGGGTTGTAAGTGATAAATGTTAAAACGCAAAGTATCTCTCCTGAGGTTTCATATACAGACAAGCCTTTAGGTTCGGTATTTAACGATGAGGAATGGCTTGCATATCGGCGCAAGTGGGATACTTATCCCAAAGAAGGGATAGTTGACAAAATCCCTTTGCAGATCGACCTCTTTGCGGTGGATGTCTGTAACTTGAAATGCCCTATGTGTCCAAGACAAGGTTTTATTCCCGGCAAGGGATATATGGAGTTTAGTTTAGTTAAGAAGATACTGGATGAGGCCTCTCAGTTTGGCTTGTGTGCTTTTAATTTTGCAGGTCTGGGTGAACCCACCATGTATCCTGATATTTTCAAGGTAATTCGTTACGCAAAAGATTCAGGAGTTATTGATGTTAATATGCACACGAATGGGACACGCTTAAATCCTGCATTTAACCGACAACTTCTTGATTCCGGCCTCGACAGATTGATTGTCTCTCTTGATAGCGCCGATAAGGAGCACTATGAAAAAATCAGGGTTGGAGCCAGCTTTGAGAAGGTATGCGCAGGGGTAGAGGACTTGGTTAAACAACGCAACGCACATCCGCAAACCAGGATGCATATAAAAGCAAATTTTATAGAGATGAATGAAAAGGATCCTACTGAAAAGAATACATTCATTTCTTATTGGAAGGACAAGGTAGATCGCATTGCAATCTTGAGATATCTGGATTGTCAAACTGGCGATGAAACTCTTTTTCATAAAGAGAGTTATGAACAGGATGATACTTTTTGTTGTCCGGAATTATGGCGGCGTCTGATTATCCTAAGCGATGGAACTGCAACACTTTGTCCCCGGGATATGAAAAAAAACAACATTATTGGTAATATTCACGAACAATCAATTTCTGATATATGGACTGGTGACAAGATGCAGCAGGTGAGAAATCTTCATCGCCAGGGGTGCTTCAAAAAAATCAGTTCATGCAGTCATTGCCCCGATTCGTTTGAACCCAAGAGAGGCTAGAATGAAGTTGCAGAAGAATTGGGAGATTAAGACAAGTTTTTTCAGCACGCTGAAGAACCTGTATAAAAAGGGTGGTTTTAACCCAAGGTTTTATATCTATAGATACCGCTTTAATACATACCCGGATCGGTTCAAGATTGGGGAATTTCCACTTGATGTTATTGCAGAATCTTCAAATGCGTGCAATCTGCGTTGCGTCATGTGTTATCACGTAGATGCTGAATTACCTGTGACCAAGACGACATCTGTGCAGCATATGCAGCTGGAGACCTTCAAAAAGATCGTAGATGAATGCGCAAAAAACGGCTTGCCGGCGCTTAAACTTAGCTGGCGCGGAGAACCGATGCTCAATGAGAATTTCACTGAAATGCTCCGTTATGCAAAGAGCAAAGGAATACTGGAAGTTACTTCTCTGACAAACGCAACCTTAATGAACGAGGCGATCTGTCATGAAATAGTCGCTGCCAAGCTCGACCAGCTTGTAATCTCGATTGATGGTTTTACAAAAGAGACGTATGAAAAGATTCGCGTTGGAGCTGATTATGACACCGTTAAGAATAATGTATTAACACTGTTAAAAATTAGAAAAAACGCGCGTAAACCCTTTATCCGGCTTCAATACACAGAGTCCTCCAGTAATCGTCATGAGACATCAGCCTTCTATGATTACTGGAAGGATAAAGTGGATGAAATTACGATCTCTTACTGTCAGGATTTTGGTTCTCCGGAAAAAAATGATGCTGAGAACGTACCAGCCCATGAGTTTTGCTGCAAACAGCCCTTTCAGCGGCTTACGATTATGGCCGATGGAACGGTTTGCGTATGCGCTACAGATGTGATGGGGTCTTTGGCAATAGGCAATATCCATGCATCAAACATAAAGGATCTTTGGCATGGGGAAAAAATTAATCAGTTAAGGGAACAGCATCGTTCCGGTAACTATCATATAATCCCAATGTGCCGTATTTGCGCGGATAATATGTTTAAGGCGAATCAAGATGCTGGCCGTCCTTAAATTGCACAAGAAATTTAATGCTTGGAGAGGGCTTTGATATGAAGCAGATTGAGACTAAGCGGCTATTTATGAGGCCTATTACTGAATCTGATGTGACCCAAACGTACGCAGACTGGCTAAATGATCCGGAAGTAAACAGATACCTGGAAACAAGGCATACTATTCAAACCGTAGAGTCCTGTAAAGCTTTCGTGCAAAAATGCAATCAGGACGATTTGTCCCATCTTTTTGGCGTATTCCTTAAGGAGGACAATACCCATATCGGGAATGCCAAACTTGGTTATATTAATCATTTTCACAGTACAGGACAGCTTAGCCTTTTTATTGGCGAAAAGTCCTGCTGGGGCAAAGGCTTAGCTGGTGAAATTGTACATGGACTCACCGAATACGGTTTCAACCAGCTTGGCTTGGAACGTATTGAAGCCGGCGTTTATGAAGACAACCTGGGATCACTGAGGGTTTTTCTAAAGGTTGGTTATAACGTCGATGGCTATCTGCGCAGTCATGTTATTTCCAACAATCGTCGCACAGGTTCTTTTTGGCTTGGAATACTTAAAAACGAGGTCAGATCACTATAATGCAAACAAGAAAGTCGGGGGATATGTATGTTGTCGCTATAGCACGCCCAAACGTATCCAGACATAATTGTCCGCACAGAGTAATAGGTGCTAATTGATGGATGCCGGCATCCGTATTTTAAAAAAGTCATATCGTAATGTTTTTTTCGTACATGATCGCAATTATTGGTGTACCTGTCCTTATGAATACAACAAGGAAAAAGATCTCGTTCTTTCTTATGATTTCTCAGTAATACATTCAGTGAAGTCATCGGGAGGTGAAGCGCAATATATTGATCATCTGGTATGTAGCGAGATTATGGAAAGCTACAATTACAAGACGTACCATTATTTTGCCGAATGGCACCTTAATTCAGCCAGACAGGATATCTTCAGTTACAGAGGAATAGATACTGGTAGCGCATATCGTATAGAAATATGGAACGATGTAACCTACTACGTACGAATTTTTGTAAATTTAAATGAATTGTTCAAAAATATTTCCTATGAAAATATTTATGCAGGCATTAATGATCCTGTTCTAAACAGTATATTTGTTCTTCTTAACCTAAGTGCAATTAATTGGACGAAACAAGATAACGCCTTCTCAACAACGTATTATTTTCCAGTATTCAAATGGATGGAAGAAAGTCTTCATCCAACCAGCATCAAGCGTAAATTTAAGGTTTTAGCAATTCGGGCACTAACTAAAGCCACTGATTTTATTGAGAGGTTCAGGTGTGTCGATAATAGAATAAAATATATACATGTCGAGCGATACTATCCAACAGTTGCTATTATTTCTGAACTCAAGAAAGCACCTAATATCAGAATGACTCGGAGTGATTTTAGCAGTTTTACGGACATGTTCAGCGGATTATGTCTACCATTTTTTGGCGTTTCAGGCGATTATAAGCATGATATCCAAGCAAGAATGTTACTGGATAGATTTGAAAAGGAGAAGATTGCAACACTCTTTGTTGATGATATTAATATTGGTGAGGAAATTAATAAATTAATAATAAAAAGAATTAGCCCATTAATTGCAAAGCACCTAAAAATAGTTGATTTGATAATTCGTTATTTTACTAACAGAAAGTTAAGTTTAATGATCGCTTTTGCAAGTATAGGAGTGACAAATAGACTGATAATCAACTATTGCAAAAGCAATAATGTGCCGGTGTACATGATAATAAACGGTTTGCTGGCGAATTCTTTTCTTGATGAAGCAAAAGTGGGCACCTGGACAAATTCTTATGGTGAATCGGTAAAAGCTAATTATTTTAAAGGCATGAAAAATATTGTCTGTTTGGGAGATCCACGTATGGATTATTACGCGACTCACTTACGAACAAGAAAGCTTGATATTGCTAAGCCCGTAATCGGTATTGGCGCTTCCGGATTTACAAATGTAGATTTGAATTGTTATCTTGCCATTGAATTTGAATGGTTATTTGATGTATTGACCGCATGCAGAGCTGTTATGAAAACAGGCAAGCATATGGACATTATAATAAAAATTCGTTCGAATGGTTATATACAGCAGTACACTAATTTTATTGCTGAGTATTTTCCGGATATTCCTGTCAAACTTTTCGACAAAATAGCTATGAAGGAAATCCTGGAAAAGGTAGATTTTTTAATTTCTATTTATTCCCAAACTCTTTTTGAGGCTTCATGCATTGGTATCCCAGCCTTATATTACAAAAATGACACTCAAATTTTCCACCCTCCATTTGATGGGCAATCCGAGCTTGTCACGGCATATACACAGGAAGATCTCATAACTAAAATAGAAGCCTTTTATAACCACGATGCAATCTACTCTGCCTTTATAGACAAAGTGAATATGGAGAAATATATCGGTCCACTGGATGGACAAAATTTAAAGCGAAATATGAATTTCATTTATTCGTTATTGGATCCGCCCTCTGAAGCCAATAGCTGAAAACCTAGTGCAAAATCAGATTAATAACAAATCATGTATAAAGAGCGAAGAAGTATCCTTCAAGAGACGATATTTCGCCAAGTTAATCAGCAATGTAGTGGTGTTAGTCGCCAATGTAATAATGCAGTCAATAATACCTCGAGCACTTGGACCGGCTGCATATGGCAACTTTAATTTTATAACTAATTTTTTTCAGCAGTTAATTGGCTTCCTGAATCTGAATACCTCAACTACATTTTATACCAAACTCTCGCAGCGGCAAGATGACAAGGGTTTGGTTTTGTTTTATCTCAACGTTATTGTCACTCTCGGTTTGATAGTTGCCGTCTTTGTCATGGCGGGTTTTGCTCTTGGAATGCAGCACCTTATATGGCCTGATCAAAAAATTATTATTGTTATTTTGGGTGCACTCTGGGCTTTTTTGACCTTCAGCTTTGGTATCTTTTGCGAAATGTCAGATGCCTACGGCCTGACTGTCAAGGCTGAAATAGCAAAACTTGCCCTTAAATTGTTTAGTTTAGCCATTATTGTAGCCATGTTCTGGCTGAACGTCGTTACTCTCACTAACTTCTTTGTCTATCAGCTGTTTTTACTTCTGATCTCACTTGGCATAGTAATCAGGATCATTCACCGAAACGGCTACCCATTTCAATTAAACTGGCGGCTAACAAAGGGGCAATGGCAGGGCTACGGTTCAGAGTTTCTCAAGTTTTGCCTTCCTCTTGTACTATTTTCCGGCTTTGCCACTCTCCAGGCAATACTCGAGCGCTGGATGCTGCAAAAATACTCCGGAAGTGCCGAGCAGGGATTTTATGGTATCGCATTACAGATCAGCTCGATTTGTTTTTTATGTACATCAGCAATTGTACCGTTATTGGCACGTGAGTATTCGGTTTCTTATGCAAAAAATGATATTTACGAGATGAAGCGTCTTTTCTTGCGGTTTGTTCCAATGCTGTACACGATCACCGCATATTTCGGCTGTTTTTTGGCGGTTGAATCAAGGGCAGTCATGCATCTTTTTGGCGGCAGGAGTTACTCTGCTGCTGTTTTGCCGATTGCCGTAATGTGTTTTTACCCGCTTCATCAAACATACGGTCAGCTGAATGCATCGCTTTTTTTCGCCACTGGTCGGACAACTGCCTATAGCAATATAGGGATCTTGATTGTTCTGATAAGTATTCCGCTTACCTTTTTTTTGATCGGACCGCGCGAGTATGGCGCTCTTAATGGCGGAGCGGCTGGACTGGCTGCTAAAATGGTTGCAATTCAATTGTTGAGTACGAATGCTCAATTAATGTACCTCGCGAGGTTACTTAAACTGCCGTTCTTAAAATTGTTGGGGCATCAAGTAGTTATCGTCCTACTTTTCGTGCCGATGGCACTTACCGCTTCTTATGCAAGTGAAGTCGCTTTATCGGGTCGCACTGTTTTAGAGCAGTTCCTGTTTTCCGGCATCCTGTATACTATGGCAATTTTGGCGTTACTACTTATAGTTCCAGCTCTTACTGCAATGAAGAAAGAGGAGTCCCAGCGGTTATGGCTGTCATTACTTGTCAGAATCAAAGGCGCCTCACAAAAATAAATAGAGCAGGATGCCCTTCGATTGTATTGCATTCTTTTTCTGCAATGAGGGAAGCAAGATGACCAGACTTGCCGTCGTTACCGGCGCATTGAGGAATATTTGCGAGAATGCCTGACAACAATAGTGCTTCGATTAGAGCAGTGAGGTGACAGATGGACCTGCTACTTTTGTTTAAAAATCTAGTAGCTGCATTGAAGGAGGCAGTGGCTGCGCCGGTGCACGTGACCCGGCTGCAGACAAAATACCCCACCTGCCATTTCTACCCCGGCGTCTACATAGACGAACAGTCCACCCTTTACGGATACAATGTCATTTTTGCCAACACCTCCGTTGTCAACTCGGTGATCGGAAGTCATAGCTTCATCCAGAAGAACTCGCGGGTGCTCAACGCCGATATCGGGAAGTTCTGCTCCATATCGTCGCGGGTAAGTATCGGGCTTGGCAGGCACGCCACCAGCATGGTAAGCTCGCACCCGGCATTTTATTCTAATACTCAGCCGATCGCCAAAAGTTTCTGTACGACTGATACGTATGAGCCGTTCAAACGGATAAGGATCGGCAACGACGTCTGGATAGGCGAGAACGTGATGGTGATGGATGGGGTCAAAATCGGCAATGGCGCCGTCATCGCAATGGGTTCCGTGGTGACCGGCAACGTGCCGGATTATGCGATAGTGGCGGGCAATCCTGCCCGAGTGTTCACGTCACGATTTGACGAAGATATTAAAAAAAGGCTTCTTGCTTCGAGCTGGTGGGACAAATCTGATGAATGGTTTGAAGAGCATCAACCGTATTTTTCGGATCCAGAAAAGCTTCTCTCATTGTTTTCTGACTGAGATTAAATGTATAGAGTAAGAAGGTGCTGGAAGGAGATATGAATCATGGCAAGAAACATTCTGAGTATGTGCATGAGCGGGCATGGATTGAGCGCGGCGGTATGCCTGGAAGGTAAGATTGTCGCTGCGGTCAACCTTGAACGGCTGACCAGAATAAAAAATGATATTCTGCTGCCGATCTCCCGCCAAGATCTGAAGTCCTTTGGCTGGAACGGCGATCCAGAATCATACCGCAAATCCATCGACCTACCCTTTGACTTTGATAATGATTACTCTTCAGTTGATTTTCAGAAGAACGAAAACTGGAACAGGTTGATCGATTATGTGCTCGGGATAGCCGGGATCGATCTGCGGCAGATCGAATGCGTTGCTTACAGCTACCGGCACACGGAAAGCGCCCGTAACTTTTTCAAGAGCGTAAATCCAAAGATCGACTTCGTAACACCTGAACACCATTTTTCTCATGCCTGCCAGGCTTATCTCGCCTCGCCGTTTGATGATGCGGCCATTCTGGTGGTTGACGGCCAAGGAGTGCCCCTTGACCGTACCGGTGGGGATCAACTGTGCGGCTGCATGGCCGTTGGGAAAGGCAACAGTATAGATGTATTGGAGGAATTCCCGGTTCGCTATAGCTTGGGGGGAATGTATGCCGAATTTACAAAGAAGGTCGGACTGAAGACCAATGAAGAATGTAAGACTATGGGACTTGCATCCTATGGAACACCTAAAATCTATAGTGATTTTAGTGAATTGATGAAATTTGGCGTTTCGGAATATAACCTCAGGGATATTGCCGGACTGTTGAAGAACAAGGGGATGCCACAGAGCTACACCTACAGCCTCGGCAAATATGCCACATTGCTTGGCAGATACGAAGACAGAAAACAAAAAGGTGAGTTCTCACAACTCTATATGGATATTGCCTATGCAGGCCAAAAAATCACCGAAGATGTACTTATCTTCCTGGCTAACCGGCTGCACGAAAAGACCGGTTCAAAAAACCTATGCATCGCGGGGGGCGTCGGCCTGAACTGTGTGGCAAACTACCAGGTTCTTGCCCATTCGCCTTTTGAGAATATCTTCATCCACCCCAATGCCGGCGACAACGGACTAGCCGTTGGCCAAGCTCTGTACGTCCACAATATTCTGGATGGAAACACCAGAACTTACGTGGTGACCCATGACTACCTCGGCAAGTCCTACAACGAAACCGATATTGATCACGCTGTTGCCGAGCATGCCTCAAAGGCTGCCATCGATATCCGGAAATACGACGACAACGCTAGCCAGTACAGGGATATGGCGGCCCATATTGCTGATGGTAAGATTACAAGCTGGTATCAGGGGCGCAGCGAGTTCGGGCCACGGGCGCTGGGTAACAGAAGCATTCTTGCCGACCCGCGTAGGGAAGATATGAAAGATATATTGAATCATCGGGTTAAATTCCGGGAGTCCTTCCGTCCCTTTACCCCTTCTGTTCTGAAGGAACGCGCTGCCGAGTATTTCACCCTTTCCATCGAATCGCCGTTCATGCTCCTTGCTCCATATGTAAAGTCCGGTATGGCGGAAAAAGTGCCTGCCATCACCCATGTGGATAACACAGCTCGCGTGCAGACCGTAACACGGGAAAGCAACGAACGTTACTACGACTTGATTTCCGAGTTTGACCGTCAGACCGGGGTTCCGGTGGTGCTCAATACTTCGTTCAACGTTGCAGGCGAACCGATCGTTGAAACTCCTGCTGATGCGCTCCGTTGCTTTCTCTCCACCGACATCGACGTGCTCGGCATAGGTGGCTATATTTTGCAGAAGCGGAAGGGATGATGCCTTCAGAACACCGCATCCGGCGGTATCCGGCGCAATTCTTCTTGCAACGAACGGCATCAGTGTGGACACCATGACAGGCGTTGGCGCACTAAACAAACAGTTCAATATCGGCCAAATCTGTACCAGGGAGCAATGCCATGTCGGCAATGCCAATAAAGTAGCGTTCCGCTGGTTTCCTACGGTTGATGAACGGATTGACTATACGTTTCAGGAACTTGAAGAGCAGAGCAACAAGTTTGCCAACGCGCTTAGTTCGCTAGGTTTTTCTGCCGGCGACATCCTGTTCACCTTCCTCCCCAAGTGCCCGGAACAGTTTTTTGCGTTTCTGGGCGCGTTGAAACAAGAAGTCATTATTGCCCCACTCTTTGCCAACTTTGGCGACGAAGCGCTCTATGACCGTCTAAGTGACGCCGGTGCTAAAGGCATCGTCACCAAGAAAAGCCTGCTCAAGAAAATTCTGAGAATCCGGGGTAAACTGCCGAGCCTGGAGCATATCATCGTCATCGACGGCGACGGGCATCAGTCCGGCGGCATTTACAGCTACAACGAACTTATGCGTCACTGCCGGGACAGCTTCACAATCCTGCCGACGACCTCCAGCACCCCATCGGTTCTGCACTACACATCCGGTTCAACGGGCAAGCCCAAGGGGGTACTCCATCTGCACGGCAGTGTCGACCGTCAGTCCCGCACAGGCCGCGAGGTGCTCAACCTGACAGCGAAGGATGTTTTCTGGTGTACTGCCGACCAGGGCTGGGTTACCGGAACCTCCTACGGTATCATCGCTCCGTGGAGTCTTGGCATCACCCAGGTTCACTATGGCGGAAGCTATGATGCTGCCGCCTGGTTCCGGCTTCTGGAAACCAACGCTGTAACGGTCTGGTATACGTCACCCACGGCGCTGAGGATGCTGCTCAGAGAAGAGGAAGATCTCTTCGGTCGGTTCAGACTGGACAATCTGCGCCATATTTTCAGCGTGGGTGAACCGCTGAACCCGGAAGTAATCCAGTGGTCTCGCCGTGTCCTTGCGCAGGATATCTACGACACCTGGTTCCAGACCGAAACCGGCGCGATAACCATTACAAACCGTCCCGGCATTGCTGTCAGGACCGGCTCCATGGGAAAGCCTGCCGATGGTACGGAGGTCGCCATCATCGGTGACAACGGCTGCCTGCTGCCGGACGGCGAGTCTGGCAATCTCTGCCTCAACAGCAACAGCCAGTATCTGTTTGCAGCCTATTTGAATAATGAAGCCGTCTATGCATCGAAATTCAAAAACGGCTGGTACTATACCGGCGACAGGGCGCATAAAGACGCTGACGGATATTTCTGGTTTGAGGGGCGTAGCGACGACATTATCAATACCGCAGGGCACCTTATTAGCCCGTTTGAGGTAGAAAGCAGCCTGCTTGAGATCGCGGAGGTTGCGGAGTCAGGGGTGATCGGAGCTCCGGACGATCTGCTATACGAGAAGTTGGTCGCGTTCGTTGCTCTGCGCCCGACACACGTTCCCACCCGTGAACTTGAAATGAAGATTCGCCTGCACCTGAGCAACCGCCTATCCACCATTGCGACACCCCAGGAAATTGTGTTCGTGGACACAGTGCCGAAAAACAAAAGCGGCAAGATAATGCGCCGCCTGTTGAAGGCTCGGTATCTGGGAAACGACGAAGGGGACACCTCAACTCTGGAGATATGACCGATGGAACCATGGAACCGACTACAGGCTGTTTTTCGAGAAGTTTTTGATGATGATACTCTGGACATCTCGCCGGAAATGACGGCTCATGATGTTGATGGCTGGGATTCGCTATCCCATATCAACCTGATACTTGCCCTTGAAGCTGAATTCAACCTGAAATTCAGCCAGAAAGAACTGCTGTCTTTTAAAAATATCGGCGAGCTGCAGGTCTGTCTCAGCCGTAAACTGCAGTAGGACCTGTCATAAAATAGGATGGTATGAAGATAAAGATCGCGCTGATTTCTTTTCTGAGCAACAGCATTAACACACGGCTTCTGTCAGCCTGCCTGAAGGAGCGGGGCTACGATGTCACCTGCTTTTTCTGCCCCGGCGACTTGACCCGGCAGAACATCACGGCGCTGCTGCGCCTGCTGCAGGAAAAATCCGTATCTCTGGTGGGCATAAGCCTCGTGACGGATGATTACGCCCGTGCCGTGCAACTCACGCATGAAATCAAGAGTCAACTGGCGCTGCCGATCATCTGGGGTGGCGCCCACGTCAATGTCAGGCCGGAGGAGTCCCTACGCCACGCAGACATGATCTGCATGGGCGAAGGAGAAGAGGCGCTGCTGGAACTGGCTGATTCACTCTCTGCCGCCGGTTCTCCGGACACGTCGATCCGGAACATCTGTTTTAAGACAGACACCGGCATTATCCGCAACGAACTGCGCAATCTTGAGGAAAATCTGGACAACTATCCATTTCCGGATTTTGACCTTTCAACTCAACTCATTATGACTGCTAACGGGTTCGAGTCGATGACCCCTTCACACTTCGGCGGCGAATACAGCATCATGACGTCACGAGGCTGCCCGTACAGATGCCGCTACTGCTACAACAGCTACCGTTGGGATCAGTACCGGGGCAAAGGGAAGTATCTTCGCACACGAAGCATTGCTAACGTCATTGCTGAACTTGAGAAAGCCTTAGAAACATTTGCCGATCTTCAGGAAATCAACTTTTGGGACGACAGCTTCGTCGCCAGAACGAGTCAGGATTTCCTGAAGTTCAAGGAGCTCTACCTTCAGCGCGTGAAACTTCCCTTTTTTGCGCTGATCGAGCCGATGGCCTATAACGCGGAAAAAATCAGGATATTGCGCGACAGCGGTCTGAAAAAACTGCAGGTAGGAATCCAGTCCGGCAGCGAGCGGGTAAACGCGCACGTATACAACCGACCCGTGAGCAACCGTACAATCATCGAAGTGGCGGAGTCGATACATGAGCTGGGGATTGATGTAATCTATGACCTCATCTTCAACAATCCTTACGAGACACTTGAGGATCTTTACGAGACCCAGGAGCTGCTCTTGAAATTTCCAGCGCCTTTCGGCCTACAGGGTTACAACCTCATCTTTTATCCCGGTACTGAAATGACCGCACGCGCGCTTGAAGACGGGTACATCTCCCTAAAGCCGGACAGCGAGGATTTCTCAACTATCCAGGGAAAAGGGGATGCCCCACAAATGCTGGAACGCACAGAGGTCAGCAGCAGGTTCTACGCCATAGAATACAGCTCGGATGAAAAGGTGTACCCGAACGCAGTGATCTCGCTCTTCGCCTACCGGTATGTTCCCCTCCCGGTGATCAGATATTTCGCCGGGCCAGAGACTGCGCTGAAGAGGCTTCAGCTTCGCCTGTTCGGCGTCCTGTACACAGTGGCTTCCCGGGTGAAGAACAGCCTCTTCCCTTCTGCGGCGGGGCGGATAGCCTAGTGCGGAACGAGGCAGGGGTAAAAAACAACAGCGAGCTGATCAGTGCGGTGGTGACGAGCTACAACCACGCCGAATACCTCGACCAACGTATGGAAAGCCTGCTGAATCAGACCTGTCCGAACCTGGAGATCGTCGTTGTTGACGATTGCTCGACCGACGGCAGCGCCGATGTCCTGACCAAGTACCGCAAGTTACCAAACGTAACTATTGTTCTGCTGGAACAAAACCAGGGGTATGCCAATACCTCAAATCTTGGTGTGAGCTTATGCCGGGGCGAGTATATCATCTTTGCAGAGTGTGACGACTACAGCGAGCCGGAACAGATCGAACTACTCTACGCGGCGCTGAGCAGGAATGACAGCGCTGCAGTGGCCTTTTCCAAGAGCACCATGGTCGATGAGGCGGGGAGAATCACCGGAGACGACTTCGCTTTCCGTGAACCTGAGTTCAGGCAGCTTTGTTCGTCGGACGCCCTGATAGAAGCGAAGCTGATGCGCCGCTTTCTGATGTTTTCCTGTGTCATCCCCAACATGAGCGCCGCCATGTTCAGGAAGCGGAGCTTCGACAGGATCGGCGGGTTTTCCGCAAGCTTTAAGGCCTGCGCCGACTGGGATTTTTGGTGTAGAATGGCAGAGGAAGATGACTTTTTTTACGTTACTCGCCCGTTGAACAACTTCAGATCTCATAGCACGACGGTACGCAACACATATAACATCAGCATGTACCTGAGCGAGATTTATGAAATAACTTTCAAGGCCTATTGCAATTCCAATTTAAAGTTTAGCGACCGAATCAGATTCAAATATAACATGGGGGTAATATGGGCAAGTTATCTCTCGGCCCCCCTTGGTTGGCTTGCTGCTCTACCACGTGTATGGCTATTGACGCTAAAGTATGAACCGTTACTTATAATTTTTATGTTTTATGCTGCAAGTATAAAGGTAGCTTTTAACTTAACAAAGTTCTACAGAAGAGTTGGATGCACAAAAGTTACGTCAGAAAATCATTAGCAGCAAATTTCTATATTTAAATACATTGTTATATACAACTAATTTGACAATATATGTGCACTATCCTGAGTTCGCTCTTCCATGTTTAGAGTTAGTTTTGAATAGGTCAGTATTTTAAATTTAATAAACAGAATGGAGCCTACATGAAAACGGATGAATTAGTAAGTATAGTGCTACCATACTTTAACGGCAAACAATTTGTACTTGATACTCTTGAGTCAATTCGAAACCAAACCTTCTCAAATTTTGAGGTAATCGTAGTGGACGATGGCTCTACGCTAAAAGAGCATTCGGAGCACCTAAGTTCCTTAATAGATTCATTTAGTGATTCCCGATTCAGATATATTTTTAAAGCGAACGGAGGGCTATCTGATGCCCGAAATTTCGGAATTAACAACAGCAATGGTACGTGGATAGCTTTTATTGATCAGGATGATATATGGGAGCCAACTAAGCTTGAGAGGCAGATGGATGTTGTACTTAAAAATATAGAAGTAAACTTTATATTTACTGACGCAAAATTTATAGGGGATATACAAGGTGACATGCAGGTGGCCAGTAAAAACGGCCTACAAGAAGGAATTATTGTCAATTCGTACGAGAGGCTGTTAAAAGGAAATTTTGTCACTTGCTCATCTATCCTTTTCAGGAAGTCTCTGGTTGCTGAAGTTGGAAATTCAAATCCAAGCTTTAAAATCTGTCCCGATTATGAATTTATTATTCGGTTTGCAGAGCATACGGATTTCTACTTCATTCATGACAATCTGGTTTTATATAGAATACATGGAGCCAACACGGTAAAAAATGAACTGAAGATGGCAGCTGAAAATATATTGCTATTGTGTGATCGTAAAATTGAGACCCCAAGAGGGAAATTACTGGCTACATATAATTTGTTAAATGCAATTTTTTCATTGAGCCTAAATTGGATAAGAAAACTAATTTTATGATAAGCAATTGTGCCGTTTGTAAATATTTTTTATTAGGTATCTTGTTGGAGTAGAAGAAATGTCTGCTGTTAAGCTAGGTTTATTAGGGGTATCCAGGATTACTGATCGTATTATTCAGGCTGCGTGCGGTATTCAAAATAATATCGTAATCACTGCCGCAACTTCTAGAACAGCAGCACACGTAGAGGAAGTCCTGCGCCGCATTCCAAATGTTTACCATTCTACCAGTTTTGAACAATTAATTGAGCGAGACGATGTTGATGCCGTTTACATATCATTGCCTAACACGCTTCATTTTGAATGGGCACTAAAAGCTATTCAAAAGAAAAAACATGTGCTGATTGAAAAACCGGCAGCTCTTAGCCACAACGCTCTCCGTGAAATAGATAAAGAAGCAAAAGACCATGGGGTCTTTGCGATGGAAGCCATGTGGTACCGATACCACTCACAGACAGAATTTCTACGCAAATTCATTCGATCTGGTGAACTCGGTAAGCTCCTTTCTGTTTCAGCAAATTACTGTTTTATCTCAACCTCTCCTGACGATATTCGCTGGAATGCTCTGCTTGGAGGAGGGGCTATTAACGATCTTTACTGCTATCAAGCAGATCTTCTCACACACATATTAGGACTCAATCCAAGCGATTTCAGCCGTGTGGAAGCTTTTGCCCGTTATCGTAATGGTGTGCCGGCAAGCGTTTTTTCCGAAATCCAGACGTACAACGGAGCAACGCTGAATCTTATGGCCTCGATCGAACGCAGCTCGACTAATTTGACGAGCATTATCGGTGAACGCGCTGCATGTATTATTCCAGACATAAGAGTTTTTCCTGAAATTGCTAAAACTACTATTCACATAATTGGTGAGAACAATTTTCAAAAAGATTTTAGTCAGGAAAATGCTTATCAAAATATGTTGAATGCATTCATACAGGGAATTAGCAGCAAAAGAGGTTTTTCTGTTGCTCTGGATGAAACTATAGCGAATCTTAAACTAATTGATATGATTGACAACGCTTGCAAACTTGAGATGTCTGACCGAACAGCATTGGTACCGCGAATAGCATCAAAATGGATTCGCTTAAGGTCAAGATTCTTTGGCCGGTAAGTACTTTCGCTGTAGATGGGGAGTTTTTGTTAAAGTTTTACTGGTAAGAGAAAGAGAAGAACCCGCCTGAGCCTTTCACAAAATTTCAATATTCCCAAGAAGGAGGTAGTGAATTGCAACTGGTGCAACTAACTATTTTTATGCTCATCAAGATGCACCAGAGGCATACCATGCTTATGCTTCCTGCAGTGCGGAGATGGCTTTTGTTGCGCCTGGTAACCAACACGGTCGGCTAGGGAGACTGCATGAGGATAACTCCTTCCTACTTCAAAGAGAAATACGATCTGAACGGCCTGTTGCAAGCCAGCAATCTCTTTGTCGTAGTAATAACTCTGTGTTTGTATGCCTTTAAGGGGGATAACCAGTATATCAATCTATGGACTATATTGATATTCCTATGCTTTGGTCTGCAAAACTGCCTCCTGCTCCTATGGGAAAGAAATGATAGGGAGCCTCTGCTTTTACTTCTGATGCTTACGGTTATCCCCTTCTATCTGTTGCGGATTACTACCCTGCTCTATGAGCCGTGGTCAACTGTATTGGAGCGGTTTCCATTTACCCCGCAGAATATGAACAGCGCATTACTGTTCATCATGCCGGCGACGCTGGCGATAGCGGCGGGAATAAAGGCGGGGAGAAGGAGGAAGAAACCGCGCGCATCTTTGCCGGTAGATAAGAGAGACGCTCGCAAGCTGTACGTTATTTTGATGATCCTTACGGTGATCGATCTGTTTGCCGTATTCGGACTGACCATACCACTACAGGGTTATTTCTCAGTTTTTTTTAACGCAGACATTGCACTTGTCATGCTGTTTGTTGTGTACGCCTTGGATCGGGATGCACAACCTACGATTATGCAACATTACTACTGGATCATCTTCTTCATCTTTATTCTGGTACGGACTTTAAGCGGCAGCCGGGGGGCGCTTTTGACTATGGCGCTCTCTGCATGTTTCGCATCATTTTCACTTTTTCAGACAGTCAAAATCAGGAGACTCTTTGCAGTTGCTATCTTAACTGCCTTGCCTTTAGCCGTTTTGGGGTTCAGCGTTACAACGTTTTACAGGCCGTACCGGATTGCCAAGCTCAGCGGGGCCATCGATCAAACACCCAGTGAAATGGTGTTCGAATACATGCAAAGCGTGACTTCCGACTCCTTTGGAGAAAACCTCAAGATTTTATTACGTCCTATGTTTGACAGGGCGGGATATCTCGACTTTGCTGCCGATTTAATTGCCAACCGGGACAAGTACCGCATTGTCATTAATCCGGTATATTACTTTGAAAGTGTTATTGACAATATCGTAACCCCAGGTTTCGACGTTTTTGATGCTCCGCGTGCCGCTAACAACACAATCAGCATCTATAATGACATTCCGCTTCTCAAGAAATCTGATGTCGATACCTTCTATCAGTCGGACATGTTGACCATTTATGGAGAGAACTTTGTTTTGTTTGGTGAGTTTGGCGCAATTCTAGCCTGTTTTGTGATGGGATTCTTTGCCAAAGTCATTTTAGAGTCGCTCAATATGGCTAGCGATTTGTGGTATTATTCATCCAGGGCATTGTTTTTCAAACTTTATGTGTTGTCGCTCTGGAGCTTTGGGTTGGACTGGCAGCTTGGTGATATTTGTTTTTATTTAGTCGCAATACTATCAATGTATTTTGTGCTTAAGATAAGGATTCCGAGATTATGGTGATACGAAATGGTGAGATAGCCTAACATGTGCGGCATTGTCGGCATGTACCTTAGGTATCCATCGCAAGACCGGGAGCTCCTTCTCGCCATGCGTGATACAATGCTCCACCGAGGTCCTGACGATGCAGGAGCATGGTGGTCAGATGACGGGAAAATCGGGCTCGCGCATCGCAGACTTGCCATCATCGATATCTCAGCAAGCGGACACCAGCCAATGCGGGACAGCACTGGCCGCTACATTGTTGTCTACAATGGTGAGCTATACAACTACCGGGAGCTTAGAGAGGAGCTTCTTGATGAGGGGCATACCTTTCGCTCCGCAAGTGATACCGAGGTGCTGCTGGAGTCCTACAAAAGGTGGGGGCCGGAGTGTTTGGGACGGCTGTTGGGGGCTTTCGCCTTTGCCATCTGTGACACGGTAACTGGAACGCTCTTTCTCGCCCGTGACAGGGTGGGGGAGAAGCCGCTTTTCTATCGGTATAGTCAAGATGGTTTCGCCTTCGCCTCAGAACTCAAGGCGCTCATGGCCGACCCATTTCTGAAGCGAAGCCTCGACCTGGAGGCCTTGGATCATTATCTTGCCTACGGTTACGTTGCTGGCGGCAGTTGCATCATAAGGGGTACCTGTAAGCTCCTTCCTGGACATGCCATGATCTACTCGGGAGAGAAGAACGACTGCCGCATCTGGCGCTACTGGAGTCTCCCAGAACCGGCGGCGGGCCCGTTCTCCTCGACTGAGCAACTGGCAGACGAGCTTGAATCGCTTCTGTCTGATGCAGTCAAGAGACAGCTTGTGGCGGACGTTCCGGTCGGTGTTCTGCTGAGCGGGGGGCTTGACTCTTCGCTCATCACTGCACTTGCCGCCCGGGCAGCGGGGAGGAGGATCAAAACCTTCACCGTATCATTCCCCGGTCACGGTTCACTCGACGAGGGACCTTTCGCGAAGATCGTTGCGGATCACTTTGGGACTGAACATACCGAACTTGTGACTGAGCCTGCGTCAGTTAACCTCCTGCCAAATCTGGCCAGACAATATGACGAGCCGATTGCCGATCATTCTATCGTACCCACCTCAATGTTGGCTGGGCTCGTGCGAGGCTCGGTGACCGTAGCTTTAGGCGGTGACGGAGGTGACGAACTCTTTGGCGGTTACCCTCACTACAACTTTCTGCAGAAAACGGTCAAGCTGAGAGAATGTTTGCCCGCTGCAGTAAGGGGGGTAGCCTCCCACTTTGCTGCCCATCTTATCCCAGTGGGGACCAAGGGACGTAATCACATCATTGGTCTCAGGAATGGAGCCGCTTGCAGCATTAGTGCAGTCAATATCTATCTGGATGAGTTCACGAGAAGAAAGCTCCTGACACCTCTTTACCATGCCGGGTTTCGGCCTCAAATCACGCCGGAGGAGGCAAGACAACGCTTTTATGATCCCAAACTCAGTATGTTCCAGAACGCTTCGAGGAACGATTTTGAGAATACCTTGGCCGACGACTATCTGGTAAAATCAGACCGTGCCAGCATGCTCTACTCGCTGGAACTCAGGGCGCCGTTTCTGGACCATAAGCTAATCGAGTTTGCTTACGGTCGTTTGCCAGACCACCTGCGGGCATCGACCACTGAGCGCAAAGTGCTTCTGAGGATACTGGCCAAACGACTTCTTCCCCCCAGCCTTGACATTACCCGCAAACAGGGGTTTACCCTTCCAATCGGTGCATGGTTCAGGGGAGCTTGGGGAGATTTTATGATCCAAGTCCTGATGGAGGCGGACCAGAGTATTTTCGACAGGAGAGTCATCACAGGTCTCATCGACGGACAGAAAAAGGGACGTAACAACGGCGACCGTCTCTTTGCCATCACCATGTTCGAGCTGTGGCGTCGCGAGTACAAGATATCAATCTAAAAGCTTTTTTACCGCAAGGATTGGACACAATGGGAATAGTGGTTGGGATAGACGCCTCCAGAAACAGATCGGGGGGCGCCAAGGCCCACATAATCGGGATTTTAAGTAGTGCAGATCCCATCGTGCATGGCGTGGACAAGGTGCACCTTTGGTCGTACCGGGGGCTCTTGGATGCCATTCCGGACGTACCGTGGCTCGTGAAACACAGTCCGCCTGAACTGGAGCGGTCACTAGTAAATCAAGT
>Ga0209373_10001151_pt1 | contig 33336 bp, 34 predicted proteins | sample Higcelweek5metaG_FD_187173 | JGI IMG/M metagenome (GOLD analysis project Ga0209373, IMG submission 187173) | Freshwater pond sediment microbial communities from the University of Edinburgh, under environmental carbon perturbations - High... | ecosystem: Environmental > Aquatic > Freshwater >... | reverse complement strand
GTCGCTGCTGACGCAATGTAAAAAGAATGTTCCAATTTCTTTTTTGCGATTAAATCTTTCATAATAAATTCTGCCATTGGTGATCTGCAGATGTTGCCGTGGCAAATGAATAATACTTTTATCATACTCTAAAACTCCTTATTTTACGCCATTTTCCTAGATTTTTGACATTCTTATAAATCCGTATTTTTGCATATTTTTGCATATTTCGGCATGTTTTTTACTGCAAAAGTGGTAAAAATCGTGGTAAAATCAAAGTGCTTACCACTGAGCTTTTCAGAAAAAACATCTGCCTGATTTCTATGGCAGAATTTACCGGAAAATATAAGACTCTGCCTAGCAAAGTCTCACTTATTTTGTTTAAATACTACCATTTCTAGATTACTTTTAGACGCTTCATTTCTTCAGCAACATCGTCAAATTTAACATGCGTATAGATATTTAAAGTGACACTAATATCTGAGTGCCCCATGATGTACTGCAATGTTTTAGGATTCATTCCAGATTTAGCCATATTGGAACAAAATGTATGTCTACACACATGCGGAGTTATCTTAGGCATCTGAACCTTATATATACTGTTATACTTTGCCCTAATGTGCTGCATATACTTTTCCCAATGAAGCGCAACCATCGGCATATCATTCTTATCAAGAAACAAAAAACCTATATATCCATCTACCATAGGTTCTACCTTTGGCTTAGTTCTATTCTTCATAATATACTGAAAGCATTCTAACACATCATCTGTCATAGGTATAAATCTATTACCACTTTCCGTTTTGGGTGCCTCTATTATGTACTCCATCTGTGATGTTCTTTGAAGCTGATGACTAACTCTGATTTTTCTATTTTTAAAGTCAATATCAGCCATAGTTAGACCACAAAATTCTGATATTCTAAGTCCGGTCTTAAACAAAATAAAAATCGCATCGTAGTACTTACAAAAATGCTGATCCTCCTTTACGAATTTCAAATAATCTCTTTCCTGCTTTCTGGTTACAGCTTCCCTTGTAACACTATCGTTTACAATTACTGAAGCAAGTTCAAAACAAAATGGATTCTTACGTAACAAATCATCCTCTACAGCCATCTGAAAAGCCGGTCTTAAGACGCCTCTAATAGTATGAATAGAACTGTATCCTTTATGATCTACTTGCTGAAGTTTAATTAACCACCCCTTAGCATCACTAAGTTTTACTTTATCAATTCTTTTACTTCCAAAAGCTTCCTTTTTCAGAATATTTATAACCGTCTTATATCCTGCAGAAGTACTATGCCTCACACCTGTTTTAAGAGAAACATATTTCTCTATAAGTTTTAAAACAGTAATGTTGCCACCATTAGGAACGATTTCATTAAAAATATCTTGCTCAATCTGTTTTTCCTTTTCTCTCAGTGACAACTCTCTCTTCTTACCGTTAGGTGTTGGATCATTTTTATCTAGTCTCCAACTATAAACATTCTGTTCTTCACCATTTCCATTAGTGTATTTGAATCGATACCTTCCGTCAGCTCTTTGTGACTCTCCATTATGAAGTATGCGATTTCTATTATCTCTTCGCTTTTCGCTCATAAAATCTCTCCTTTCAAAAAAGAGAGTTCACCTTTGTGATGATTGTACCACAAATGTGACCCCCTTTCCACAATAAGTTTATTTAGATGAATCAAAGCGAATTTGATCCATCTAAAAATTCTTCAAACTTATCTTTTTTAAATAGCACTCTGTTTCCATTAAACAATACAAAATCTTCATTCATATACATATCCGCAATCTGCCTTAATTTTTTTTCACCAATATGATAATATGCAGCAGCTTCTACTATAGTGAGTGTGTATCTTTTCCAGATAGGGACTTTGTATGACAGACTATTAACCTCTTCATCCATTTATTTATCACTCTCCAATGCTAATTCTCTAATTATTATATTATTCACCTTCTTTATAGTATCCTCACTTTTAATCACTCCCAATACATCAATAATCTGAGACTCTCCAATAGTACATATCTGTTCACCCATAAAAACGGTATCTTTATATAATTTTCCTTTTATATCGTTAGGTGTTATCGTAATATGAACCGGAAAATCCTTCTTTTTATCCTGCGTAGTACCTGGTATGACAGTAAAAACTGGTGAGTGTTCATTGGCAATATTATTACTAACAACTATACATGGACGAATACCTGTCTGGACACATTTTCCGTAATTCTTCAACTCAACCCAGATGATCATATTTCTTTTAATCTTCAATTTCGTAATCCTCCTTTTTCTTTGGAGGGGTATATAAATGTAAAATTGGCTCCTTTTCATCAACTGTAAACAATCTGTAACCAGCTTCTTTAACAAGTCCTACTCTATAATAAGAATCTGCCTCTCCATAAGAAATTGAATTCAAATTCACACATACAATTGCATCTGCTTTTCCTCTTCTCATTTTTTCTATCGCGCTATGAAAATACTGATTATAAATCATTCTTCCCATAATGCCCCTTCTTACAATTGCCATTGGAACTAAGTTATTGTCTTTTGTGAACTCGTTGATTCTCTTCAACTGCCTATTCTCAATTTCTGCTGCTTTATCTTCATCATGGTCCTCATCCGATGATAAGATAACTATGCATTTCATTTGAAACGAAACTAACGGTTTCTTTTCTCTTCCTTTTCTTCTCATAAACACCCTCCTTGTAAAATATCCATATAACCTTTTAGAATTGACCGCCAAACTCTAACCACGTACGCCTTTCCATAACAGTCAAGTTTCATAAGATCACTTAACATTAATTGAATTTCTGGATTGCTGAATTTTTTCTTTTTTCCAAAGAAAAAATTTATATCAACATCAAACATATTTACAATTTCAATCATTAAATCAATGTGTAATCGTCTTTCTCCCTGTTCAATTTTAGAATAATGAATATGACTTACATCTAATTTTTCAGCCATTTCTCGCTGTGTCAGTTTATTATTTTTTCTAATATCTCTAAGAATATCTCCGACAACAATACCATCATACTTAGTCATTCTTTTTTCCCTCCAAATCAAGATGTTCATGCAGATATTCCCAGGCTTCTTTTTCTGTTGGAAATGTCTGAACAATTTCACCTTCATTATTTCTAATAACAACTCCCGAAGACACAATTTGTATTTTTAATTTCTCTGCCATATAATACTCCTATGTCTATATATCTGAATTCAATTTGCACCTGCATCTCCTGCATATTGGAAACCAAGGTCTAATACCTTTTTTGAGATCTACAACTAACACACAGTGTTCATCTAAGTAGCATAGAAATTTATTAAAATCTGCTTTGTCTGTTGTAATACATTTTCTTGATTGAAAAATAACTACTTCGACTTTTTCTTTTTCAATGAAACCGTACACTTTATCAATTTCATTTCGATCAATATCATTACTAAATCCGTCGTCCACAATAACTTCTAACAAATCTAACTCCAATGACTCTGCTGCTTGATACATTTTCTCTGCCATATCCATAATTTTGTCATTTGACTTGCGGCTCTTAATAATACCAACTGCTCTAATTGTTGTTTTTGTGTTATTTTGATTTGAAATCTTCATTATCATTTTCTCCTTCTAATTATTATCAGGAGAGTTTTGCGCGCTACACTCTCTTCGTGATATGCTTTAATAAGCATGTCTATATACTAAATCTTATACAGCTTATTTTGAACTAAGTCGACTTGGTATTTAATCTGATTTCCCCAAGTAAACTTGGTGTTTTTTACAACAAAAAAGATGTCATAATAATGACACCTTCCTTACTTAATTTTTAAGTCACTTGCATGCTTGCTTGTAATCCATATACAAGTCTTTTTAATTCCAATACCGTCATGCCATTAGATAGCAAAAACAACTCATTAACCAGCATTTTTTTTATTTCTTCATCTTGTTCATATAATTTCAGATTTTCGCATTTGCCATAAAGTAATTCATTTGCGTCTATTCCAAGGGCTTTAGTCATAAAATCCAGCTTATCTATTCCAAAGAACTGCTGACCATTTTCTATACTAGAAATTGTATTTGAAGAAACATAAACTATTTCAGCCAATTTTTCTTGTGACATTTTCTTCATCTTCCTATTATCTCTTATTCTATTTCCAATGGCAATTAAGTCTAATTGACAAGCTAACTCCATAACTAAAACCTCCTTCCTTTTTTATAAAAAACAAAACAAAACGCCTGACAAAAATATACTTGTAAATTACATTACAAACATATTCTCGTCAGGCGTTGGTAGCTATAGATAATCTTCTATGCTCCGATTTGCTCAGTACGATTTCCAATTCCATTATTAGTATTGCCATCGTTGAGGGAAACTGCCACAACAGCTTTACATATCGGACACTTTATTGAAACGATGCCCTTTGATCCTCGCTTTAAATCAAATAACCGTTTATTCTTACAGCAAGGACAGGCAACGTGAATGTAATCTTCTCCCACACTTTGCACCTCCTTATTTTTGCGTAAGGCAACTGTTAAATTGTTCCTGCTAAGATAGCGTAAACTAATTATAGAACTTATGTTCGTATTTTTCAATATGTAATTTACCTATAAACATAAAAAAATTGAAACTAATTTGGCACTTAATCTAAAGTCATTTATTCTCAACTTTAAATTTACCAATTCAATTTCAACTAATATATCATACACATTATGTTTAGATGTCTTTTTCAAGAAGACATCTAAACAACTCATATAAAATTATACAAACAATTCTATTTACTACCTAATCGCGCAATGCAGGAATGCTTTTTGAGTATACTATTTACACTATCTACATCGTGATTTTTTACTCCTATGAAAAAGTTGCATATCTTATCAAATAAAATATTACCAAAAGCATATCCACCGATTCTAAGAAGATATTCTGCATCCCAAGAATTAAGTTGCATTCCAAAGCATAACGAGATGCACATACTTTTCGTTGGAATATAATCTCTTTCTCTTTGTATTTTAGAAAAAATATTTCTATTAATACCAGCCCTATTGTAACAATCTGGGCCACTGAGTTTTTTTGACTCCATCATCATAACAACTGCTTCACTAAATGTGGGATCACTATTATATGCATACATTATATTTTCAAGAATACTTTCTTCCTCTATCAATTTGTTCTCTGATAATGTGATTTCTTTCTTCCAAATACTCTCAGCCAGATCCTTTTTATTATTAACAATCTTATTTGATAAATTTAATTGATATGGCGCACTCTCTTCACAAATCATATTTTGTTCTTTTTCATTTAGGTCATATTTTTTTGACATAACCATGTAATAATAGGTTAAAAGTCTCGTCATCCGTTCATTATCTTTTCTTATTGCACCATAACTAATACTATCAATATTATCTAATCCTTTTTGTGTTAATTGCAAATTATTATTTTCAATCAGAACATAATTCTTATCATTTAGTACAATCAAGTTATCTACAGATATAAGTGCTCCACCATTAATTTCTTTTCTCAATTTTGGATTTTTAAGATAATTATCGAGAATATTTAATTCTTTATTTATATCTCCGTCCAATAATACTTCCTCCTATGTATTTTTTGAAATTACAATTTTATTGCAACTATGCTATTTTCAGCATATTATACAGTTTAATTTGAAAATATGTTTTTATAGTAAAATAAAACCTATTTTCCTTTTTATATATAAATTTTAATAGGCGTCAAATCATTGTATGTAAAAGAAGTAAGCACTTTTTGTTTATCAGATGTATACACTGTATATCAAAACGAATCTTTCTTTCGTTTGAATTGCATCTGCAAACCTTGCCTATTACATAATAGCGCTGACCATTCGTTGACTTTATTCGATCCTTTGTATATATTCTCTAAATCAATTGTGACAATAGTATATTCCGATTGAAAAGTGCATACTTTTCCAATCGTGAGTACTTTTAGGGATTGGATTAAAGAAGTGAAAAGCTCATATATTCCTGAATTCAAGTGTTGTGCAACTACTCTTCTAGATTTCAAATTTTTGTTTTTATAAGTAAAAAGATATGGTATCAAATCTTTGCAGTACAGATAATCCAACTTTATAAAACAAAACATTGAAACACTTTCTCCCCTTGTTTAATATTTTACTGTACAATTAATTTTGCAAATTCATTTAACATTTGTAGCCGCGAATATGGATCCGAAAGTTTTATATCATTTTTAAGACTTTTATTTTTCTGTTTAATTTCTGCATATATAAATATATCTTGCTTTAAATTTATACTCCTTATAACTATTTGTATAAGCTTAGCTGTCTTTTCAATTGGATGATTTGTTTGAAAAAAATACCCATCAAATAATTCCTTGGGATTAATCAAATCATCTCTTTTCAAAGATATTATTGGTTTATCATCAATTTTTAACAAATCAATAACCGACTTATTTAACAAATTTCGCGTTTGTATAAATTTAATAAATTCATATAGTACAGCTGAAGCCGAAAATACTTCAATTAAGGTATCCCCAACCATTAAATACTTTATGTTTAAAGTATTAGTCTCGATTTTTGCTATCAATTCATCATTAAAATACAATCTTTCTATACCTTCTAGTTGATTCTTAATATATTCATCGTGCCAACCATATAAATTATTAAAATATTCCATAATTCTTGTTTTAACTTTGCTGGTTAACGCTAGCGCATAAAAATACTCTTCATCATAAATCGAAATAAGCGTAGCAGAATATTTTACTTTTCCATCAATATTTTTTTGTGAATTAAAATCTATAAAACTATTATATTTTTTTAATAACGCACAATTAATGGAAAGATGTTCTAGACACCAGTTTTCGTTTACAAAATTTTCAACATCACTCTTTGTCAATTTCTTATCATAGGTTGATTTTTCAAAGATGTATGCAATGAAATCTATTGGTTTCATTTTTAATAATTCGTCTGATGTTAATTTAGGTTTCTCATTATCAAAATCCCCTTTATTTCTTGCATTTATCAGAATATCTTCAATTGAATTATCTACTTCGGAATTACACAACTTATTCTCTTTCAATTCCTCTATGATATTAACCAATTCTTCTCTCTTATTTTTCGCTTCATTAATTTTCTTATATGTATCAAATATGTATTGTGCATTACTTTTCATTTCAATATTATTTTGCAACAAATTAGTATTTTGTAATACATCCTTTGTCAATCTATTAATTATTATATCAAAAAGCTCTAAATCTTCGATTAGCGCTTCAATACTCCTCATTATATATCATCCTTTCCAAGCCAATTAAGAAGATCTACTGGATTATCAAAAATATCTTCTGGTAAAATTTCAAATTCTTCTTCAGTTTGATTTTTGCTTTCTTCATTTTCCAATTCATACACTTCTTCTACTACTTTTGAAGGGTTAATCTTTTCCATATAATCATCTATAGTAATCAAGCCCATTTTGTATTGATAATATTCTAATAATATTTTTTTTGTTCTATTACTCCCTTTACAAAAAATATAATATTTTCGTGGTCCAATAAATAGCGATTCTCTAAAATAGCATCTTTCTCCATTAATAATGTATGCATTTTCGTCATTTTCATTTTCAACCTTTAGTAATGCATATTTCGTCCCAAAATTATCTTTACACCACTTAATATTTGTAAACTTTTCTATATCCTCAGACTCTAATTTTTTTTCATATTCTAGTTTTAATAGAATAATATATAATATTTTTGTTGAACTTACACTTTGTAGGTTTTCTAAAGATAATTTTCCAACCTCTAAATCAAGCTTTTTTTCGTTTTTTAATCTATTAATCCTTTTTCTCAAATCATTAATTAAATTTTTCTTTTCTAATAATGTTGTTAAACTTATTAATTCATCTTCAAATCTTTTTACTAGCTCAAATATATAATCATCCGAAGCCAATATTTTATTTTCTAATATTGTAATTATCCATAGTTCTAATTCGTTTTTTACGTCTGAAATGCACTTTAATGATTCCATAAAACTTTCAGTATCTGATATATATTTTTCCTGAATATCAAAATACTTTGTACATTTATATTGTACAAATAATTCTGTTCTTACAAATTCAAATTCTTGAAATATTTTATTAATAGCTTCTATAATTTCAGTTTTTTTTCCTTTCATAATATCCTTTCTTCATCCAAAGAAACATATGAACACTTTTCGCCTTGTTAAAGCAACTATATTGCTATTTCAGCTATATAATTACTAAATAACCTCATTCATAAGTGCTTTAATTTCTTCTTCATAATTAATTCCTTCAATTTCTTCTCTGAAATTTTTCATTATTTCATACGTTGTAAATATATATTCTTCTTTTGATTGTGCTTTTGATGTAAATAATTCATACATTACTTCTATTCCACCTAAAACATATTCCATAAAAATATTAAAATGTTTTTTATCTAATTCAGGATCTCCTTTTTCGGTATCCCTAAAGGCTCTATCAACCCGTTTCTCAACCGATAATTTATCATCTCCATCAAGAAGTAATATAAGCTTTAATAAGAATATAAAATTACTTTTTTCCTTTGACATTACATCTGAATAAACTCTTGCACGATCTGATGATTCCGAATCTTTTTTTGCTTTTCTTCCATACATGAATCCAAATACTGAGGCATTTAATACAACGTCTACATATCTCTCATACAATCCTTCATCTTTTAAAAACTTTATATATGTGGCATGTTTACCGGTAAAATTATTATCACCTTCGAATAATCTGAATTCGTCATTATTTGACATAGGTATTCTCCCTTTCTATTTTTGTATATGTATCTGTTATTTTATCAAGATTATATAAAGCGGATACTTTATCAAACATTACTGATTCTGCATAATTCCAATCTTTTTTCATAACAAACATAATAATCTGATCAGCTAAATTAGGAAGTTCTTTAGAAATATTATGAATATGTTCTTCATCTGTATTTGAGAATGGTGCATCCATAACTAAAGGATATTCAACCGTTTCAACCACATCCGTATTATCCACTTTCATACTAATTATTCTTTCTTTTGCTAAATTAACTAAGCCCGAAATAAAAGCAAAATTTTTGACCCTATTAAGACCTTCGGATTCACCGCTAACAATTTCCTTATTGTTGACTTTTGTCAATAATCTCACATTATATTTGTCTGTAATCTCTACACGCCTTGTTCCATGATACATTCTACCGAACGTTTCATTTACTCGTTCTTCTAATTCTCCACGCAATAACTGCTCTTTTTCCTGATATCCATTATCTAACCATTGATAAATTGCATCTGCGTATGCTAAATATCTACTTATTTTTGCATTTTTTTCATTTTTAGCCATCATGCTTTCTAATTCTTTTTGCCTTGAAGCTATGTTACTCTCACACGCACCTATAATTCGCAATGATTCTTCTTTTTCATCTATACAATTTTTTATCTTTCTCTTGACATCTGATAATTCTTCTTCAAATCGTTTTGCATCATCTACATTTTTTATTCGTTTACTTAAATCTTCAACATTATCTTCCCAATCTTCGATCCTTTTTTTAATTCTAGAAATTTCTAGTGTTTTACTTTGTAATGTTATAAAACTTGTTTCATTCATACTACCAAAATCATCTAATTTAGTTTTGAAATTTTTTATTGTTCTACCTATTGATTCTGGTGGAACAAATTCTAACTCTTTTATAATGCTGTTATAAGCTTCATTTCCTTTTTCTAATTTTGTTCCGCATAAACACGTTCCTCTCTCTATTAATTCTAAAATAGATTTACGTGTTACATCCGAAACACCTTTATCATCAATTTTTGCAGCTTCCAAAAATTTTTTTGCTTTATTTAACATAGACTCCGAGAAAAAATTAAGAGAGCATTTGCTAAACAGCATAAAATATTCTTCTTGTATATTTTTCAAATTTTCTTCTTCCATACTTATTAATTTTAAGAAATTCTCTCTCTCCTTTTGTGCCTGTACAGTATCATTATTATTTTTCAGCTCTTCTTCTAAGTATGTCTTTCTTTTTTCATATGCTTCAATGTCTTTAATCCTGTTTTCTATATCAGTTTGTGCGTCTTTATACTTTTCCTGATTCTTTTGAATTTCTTCTTCTGCTTTTTGTATTTTTACATCACTCCCTCTATCCATTGTCGCATAAAATCTCCCAATAACAGATGTTGATGCATTTCTATTTCCCATATGTTTTCTTGCGTTTCCAAGTGTTTCTAATCCCAACAAATTCTGAACTGCCTCTTTTACATCATGCCTCTCACTAACACTGCTTACTCGTTCTGTATCGAAGAAAAAATAATCAGAAAGTTTTTCAGGCAAAATGGTATTCATAACATTTCTTTTTTCTTTTTCATCATCAATAGACTTTGTTTCTCCAAATTCATTTTTATATCCAACGTAAAATTCTTCTTTATGATCAAATACTTTATCATCTTTCATCTCATACATTTTTTTTCTACATATTGTGTAATGAATATTTTCATGAATTAAATCAATTTCAACTATTACTGGTTCTTTTACTCCATTAACCATATTTCCTTCAATTTCCAAATTTAACAAAAAATCCGGATTGTCTTTATCAAATTTTATCTTTCCATAAAAACACCAATTAAACATTTGTAGTAATGTGGTTTTTCCATATGTATTATTTCCTAATATAACTGTTATATTTTTTTTATTTATAACTGGAAACTCCAAACTTCTTTCGCCTTTATATTGTCTAAAATTTGTATATTTCAATGAATTAATAATCACAATTTTCACCTCCCTATTTATTTGAATCTGATTCTCTAATGATTATGTTTTTTATTTCTATCTTAATTTCCTCTTCTGAATATTCATGCGTTTTAGCATTTTTTCTTTCCAACTTTAGTATTTGTAATTTCATAGAATTCAGTTTTGCAAGCTCAATTTTTTGATTACTCATAGTCTTCTCCCCCTTTATCTTCTTCATAAATATTTATATGATAAGCATCACATAATTCGTATATTATTTCATCTGAATCTCTTTCATTTTTCGCTAATCTTGAGAAATCTAACATCCTTTTTATTTCCTTCTTAACTAGTGAAGATAAAAAATGAATATATTGTTCATCATAATTACTTACTTCATTAACATCCACAGGTACCATAATAAAATCATAAATATACGCGTATTTTTTTCCTCTACTTTTCCTTAAAACTCGTCCTCTACGTTGAATATATTCCTTGGGATTCGTACTACTTGCTAAAATAAATGCTTTTTCTATGCTAGGAATATTTACACCTTCATCTAGACATCTAATTGCTATTAGGGCTTGTAATTGTTCTCCTTTTGAAAACTCTCGTTTTAATTTTTCCCTTTCCTGTGCATCTTCTTCTGAGGTAAATTTTGACACTTTCATGTTTAAATCATTTCCTATCATTGTTGCAACTAAATCAATTTGTCTTCTTTCATCATCATTTGCAACTCCATCAATATAGTCAACATCATGCATTGTTGTCGCCCCGCAATATATAAGCATGTGATTATCTTCTTTAAATGGCTCAATTTCCTTTTTTAATTGAAATACTTTGTCGTTAGCTGCTGCCACTAGTCTTGCTCTTTTTATCAATAGCATCTTGGCAAAGTCACTTAATATTTTCTTTTTTCCTTCAACCCTAATTCCTGAAGCTATTTTTTTTGATAGTTCAATATATTTTTCTAATTCTTCCTCCTTGAAATGTGTTACTATAGGATAATAGTAATACTGTGTAAGCATATCACTATTAATAGCCATTTCAAGAGTATACTCTATACATTTCTCACCAAAATAATCATATAATTTTTTTGTACCATCTTCATCCCCATGACGATCAATTGTTGCAGATAAGGCTAATCTATAAGGTATATTTTCTAACAATGTTTTACTTAAATTTTCTGCTCCAAAATTATGTGCCTCATCAACAACTAAAACTGTATCCTTTTTCAGTAATCTAACTGATTTTTGAACTTCTTCTGATGAAAAAGTTGCATTTGTAAATATTGCGCACATAAAATCTAATATATCTAGCCTAAATTCGTTTACATCGCTCGCAAATCTTTTTTTCCATTTTTTTTGTTTGGATGACGAATAACCAACTATTGGTTTCATTCCAAAATATTCTATATCGTCTACCCATTGTTCCACTAAATGCTGATATGGGCACACAATAATAACGCATAATCTTTGCTTTTCAGTGAATAATCTTTGAATTGCCAATAACCCCGTATAAGTTTTACCTGTTCCCGTAGCCATATCAAATATTCCTTGATAATTTTCATCCTTCCAATTAGAAACTGCTTCGTTTTGATAATCTCTAATTATAAAACCAGAAGGAAGAACAGGGTAATATACGCCGTTAAACTCATCAGCATTTCTTTTAAACATTTCATTAGTATCAATATCTTCCGTTATTTCACCCTTATCATATTTACTTATTTTTTCCAAAATAACATTTGGGAATTCAATTACTTCCACTTTATCTTCATTATTGTTCCAAATTTTATCAAATGCCTCTCTTTTTTTAGCAACTCGCCTTTTACTTTCTTCACCAAACAGATCACTAAAAACATCTATAGTCTCATAGTTGTATTTAAAAGCTGTTCTAGATTCATTTGCGCTTCCAGAAAAAGCAAGTTCATTTCCCTCAATATCTTTTACAAGTCCAAGTTTTTCATGAAAAATACCAATACCTTCTTTGTTATTTACAAAAACTAGTTTCAAATCTAGTTTCTGTGTTGCAATCAAATTTGCTAATAAATTTAATCTTTTTTCTTGAAATTTGTTGATGGGCTCTTTCATTTCTTTAATAAGAGCTTTTTCAATTATTTCTTCTCTATTCGCATATCCAAATTCAATAGCTTCTAAATCTTCCTCACTTAGCTTTGGTGACACTAAAAGCCTAACCCTCCCACCATTATCGACTAATTTCTTCAATCCATACGAAATTTCTATTAAAGCAGTTGATGAAAAAAAACCGACTGCTCTATCATATAAAGTTGATTCTCCTAAAATAGGAAGATAAAAATTTTGAATTACATCTCGACTCAATGATCTATATTCTATATCTATTGTAATATCTTTAAAACTCATGATTTCCCCTCTTCATTACTAGTCCCAAATTACTACTACGGAATTTATAAAATAATCTATATATTCTTTCACAGTAAAATTTTCCAATGCTTACTCTTACAGTTCCTATGTATTCCGCGTTTTTAAGTTTCTTATGAATAAAAGGAGTTCAATGATATCCTGCCCTAACTTCAATATAAAATCATTCCAATATTTTCTGCACTCACTTTATCCCATAGCTATTTCAGAAATGGCGCTTACTAATTTATCGATTTCATCAATAGTATTAAATTTACCAATTCCAATCCTTATGGTTCCTAAAAACTCCTCATCCTTCAAATGCTTATGGATATATGCTGCACAGTGATATCCAGTCCGAACTGCTATTCCATAATCTTGATCCAATATCATTCCAACATCTTCTGATTTATACCCTTCGATGTTAAAAGATACTATACTGACATGTAACTCTAAATTCTTAGGTAGATAAAGCTGAATACCAGTAATATTTTTAAGTTTACCTATAGTGTATTCCGTCAACTTTTTTTCGATATCTGTTGCCATATGAGATTGAAAACCTTCTAACGCTACTTTAAGTCCAGCAATAGCGACTATATTGCTACTTGCAGTCTCGTACTTATTTGGTGAAAACTCTGGCATGTCTAAATTTAACGAATCACTTCCTGTTCCACCCACGATATACTCATCTAATTCGATTTGATTTACATCAATAAATCCAGCTATTCCAAATGGGCCATACAATGTTTTATGTCCAGCAAATGCTACGAAATCTGCCTCTAACGTAGACGCATTTATATCTATGCATCCTGTTGATTGTGCTGCATCCATGACCGTAATAGCATTATAATCTTTTGCTAATTGAAAAATATCTTGTACTGGCAATATATATCCAGTTACATTGCTTACATGTGTTGAACATACACATGTAGGCCTGTCTTTTGAAAATTGATATTTTAATTTTTCAATATCAATTTCTAACGTATCTGGGTTCAATGGCATTTCAATAATTTTGATATTTCTCTTTTTTTTAATCAATCTTAATGTTCTTGCAACAGCATTATGTTCATACGGCGAAACATATACCACATCATTTTTTTCAAATCTTATACCGTTCAATATTTCATTTAGGGCAATCGTTACAGAAGGAGTAAATACTACTCTTGCTTGATTTGGCGCGTTTACTAATCTAAGTAAAAGCTCTTTTGTATCATCAATCAACTTATTTGCTTCTCTAGCTAATTGATATGACCCTCTTCCTGCATTTACAGCCAAATTCCGATTCGCCATATCCATTGCCTTATATACTTCTTCGGCTTTTGGAAATGTAGTCGCAGCATTATCTAGATATATCATTCCTTCTGTCACTCCTATCACCTCAACCTATTACTTTTTCAATTGCCTCTAACAAAAGAGCAACCTTATCATTAACACTTAAATCAGAAAAATCTTCTAATGTGTCTTCGATTATATTTCTAAAAATTGCACCTGTTGATTCATCAACTCTGTTATAAAACTTTTGGATTGGTTTGCCATCGTTGCCAACAAACAATAACTCGAGTTTTCCTTCATCCTTTACATCTGTGATTGACTCTATTTCCTGCTTTACTCCAAGTAATTTTTCAATATACTCGTCATATGAATTATCGTTCCACGAATCAATATATATTTCTGAAACTATTTTAACAATCTTTTGAACAATCTCACTTTCATCAAAAGTCTTAATGATATCAATACAACTCATCAAGCCTGTTATCTGGTGAGAATGAAGACCTTGTTTTGCCATATCACTCTGCTTTTCATACCAAACTTTCAAAGTATGGTGAAGATCTTCTTTCGTCTTCCTGTCAAATACTTCTATAGTACCCTTAATCACTTTGTTTTCTAGCCATGTATAATAATCATTTAACTTATTCTTCAGATTATCTAGTTGATCAATACACAAATCATAATCTGTTTCTGTATTAAATGCTTCCGGTATTAATTTGAATATTGCCTCGTAAGGATTTACATCTATCCTCTGCATCAATACCTTGATTCTTGACAGCGCATTTGATAATACCGTAGAATCCAAATAGCTATTTTGGCTTTTTATATTTTTTGTAACCTGTGGTAAAGCTCTGTACCATCGCTGTATACAAATCAAAATATTATTTATTCTTGAATCTGATAGATTGGAGTTATTCTCAACATCAAAAAGTTCTGATAGTCTACTGATGTATTTTTCTTTCAAAATGTCTTCCATAGAAATATATATGGAGTAGTCTTCTGGGCTTTCACACATCTTTATGATTGCTTCTGAATTAAGTGGAACTTCTCTCTTTTCAAAATAAATAACAATATCTTCATTTCTTTTACTTATCGCATAAGCCAAGTATACAGGTATTACACCTTTCCTCATGGCAAATGGCGCACAAGTCAGCTTAGAAATAAGCACTACTAACGATTGTTTACTATTACCACTATCTATTAAGAACTGATCAATGATCTCAAGTGTTTCTTTGACATTACTTCTGAATTCGCCATTAGTAATTCCAGTTCCGACCATTAACGCCCTGTAAATTGTTGACTCAGCACTGGTACCTGACAAAAAAAATTCATCAGATTCGTGGTTCATTATAGAATCAATAATAATTTTTCTTGCCTTCTTAATTGGAGATGAAGTCACGAACTCTCGGTTAATCAACTCATTATTTATGGACATCGCTTTGTTGTAATATTTCAAGCATATTTCATCAATAATTTTGCTGATATTATAAGCCTTTTTTTCCTGTCTTATATTCTTAAGATAATAAAAAGCATTATTGTTATTACCTTCTCCAAATTCTAAATCCAGATAATTTAATATCTGCTTTTCTATATCTTCTTCAAAAATAGGAACTTCTTTAGTCAAAACCGGATTTTCAGTCAAATATAAAATGTCCGTTTTAATTTCCTGAATCACCTCATATTCCTGTGCCTGATTTATAAGTTCGAATTTTAACTTGGAATAAATAACCACTAATCTCTCATCTTTATAATCATCAATTCTATCTTTTATCTGTTCTGACTTATCAACACCATCAAGACTAAACAGTGCAATTACTTTACCATCACAAAAATGCTCGTTTTCAAAAAAAATCTCAGGATTATTAATCCCTAAAAACTCATCATCTCTCATAAATTCATATCTGAAGTATCTTGTCATTGAATAATTGTGATTATATTGTTTGGGCAATACATATTTCACGTCCGAAATAGAGGATAGTACTTTACCTACATTAACATTTTCACCTTTTAATGCCTTTCTCTTTTTAATTTCGCTTTTCAAGGCTGATCCTGTTCTTGTCTTAAAATAGTAGCAATCATTTGAACCCTTTTTATAAATTATCTTTTTGCTCTCTAATTGCTCAATAACACTTATTCCATCGGGTACTCCAGCTGCCATTACAAGATATTTTTCATTAATTGGGAGTTCATCCAACTTATTAACAATACTCATAACCGCCAATGTTTTTAGCACCTTTATCTGGTTATATTCATCTGTCTGCGAAAGTGCATACTCAGCATTTAGCCACTCATTATGGACAAATTCGTTAGTAATATCTTTCTTAAATAAGTTCTTAAAATAATCATAAATCAAGTCTGCGTTGATTATCCATTCTCTCCCACCTACTGTCGGATGTTCTTGAACATATTTTGCCATACTGTACGGTTCTTCTTTTGATATAAATGTAAACAGCGTTCTTTCGTTTTGTGCCACTTTTTCGCTAACACTTAACAAAATATAGGCACTTATCGGACTAAGGGGATAACATCCCTTAACAACTATTCTTTCAAAATCTTTTCTTGTAAATACTGTTTTAAATGCTGGTAGATTGTGATACTCCTCAATAACTTTTTCCGAAAAATATTTATCCTTTTGCGGTACTCTTTCAATTGCATTTATATCTTTATATATTGCATTTTCAATTAATTCATAATTGTTTTTTGACAAAGTTACAAATAATACTTCCTCTAATCTACCTTCTATCCCTGTAAATGAATTAATTGTTTCAACAGATAGGTATTTCCCATACTCTTTAATTGACTTATGTGCCACCATCGTTATAAAAACTTGTGTATCCTTAGATTCACTCGCAAGCTCACACATGTCCTGCAAGAGTTTCATGTTATGTCCGGTAGCATTCTTATCTTGGCCTTCAATGAATTTACTAAATTCATCAAAGATTATATAAATACCACTATATCCATATTCCTCTTTCAATTTATCTGAAATACTCTTATACATAGGCAGCACTTCAGAACCAGCTAGAGGATTAAATTTACTTCCTGCAGTAAGTTGAGGATATACTTCCTTAAATATTTCTAGAGCCTTATTATCACAACTAACCAAACCAAGCTTGATATCTTTTTCTGTCGTATTTTTCTCATGTAATAATTTTAGATATTCCTCATAAGTCTCTTGATACATACTTTCCCATCGTTCAATTGTCTCAAGTGCATGGGAATAGAAGGTATCTGGTGTTAATTTACCTAATCCCTCTCTTTTTAATGCATCATTAAGTCCTACTAAAAATGCTTGATTCAAGTCTCCCTGAGTACTCATAATAATAACAGGCAAAAATCTACCTTTATTCTTCCAGATACCGTCTATCATTGTAGATGTGGATTCATCAACACGCTTAATACGCTCTAAAAGCTCACGAATTACATCGTCATTTTCTGCGTTGCGTTCCATTGATATTATCGCTAACAAAACTAATAATAAATGCGATTTTCCTTTACCATATGGTCCAATTAATAATGTTGATTGAAATTTATTCTGCTCAACCGCATATAAATACCTTTTCAAAATATCCACAGAAGATTTTGTAGGTATATAACTTTTTATTTTATCTTTCTTATTCAGATTTAAATATAAGTTTATAGCATTTTTAAATTCATTATTAAATCCTACTATTTCACTTAACTTTTCTGCTATCATATATTCACCTATTTTCGTTGTTTATAATATTCTTTTATAACTTCAATATGGCTTTTTACATTTACTGGGTAAACCATATCAAGCCCTGCCGTTCTATCGACCTTAATATATCCCAATGAATCCAATCTATCTAAATATCCATTGATTGTTACTCTTGAAAGATTATATATACTACCTAAGCTTTTCTCAGCAACAGAAATAGCATCAATACTTATATTTTCTTCTTTCTCAAACATGCAACTTAATTCATACAAGATTACCCATTCATTAATTTTCCTTAAATCGGGATGTGTTCTAAAATATTTTTCTTCTTCTTTTTTTATTAGTCCAAGTGTTGCAAAAGGACTTACATTTTTATCTTCCGGATCATCATTTTTTATGTTTCCCTTTGTGTACATATTAAGCAAAACATCAATGTCATCCTTTATTGAGCCATCAGGTGCACTGTTATTTCCTATATATTTAAACAGCTCCATTTTAATCAAATTAAATATTTCCGGTTTACTAAATTCTTCTGCTGAACACCTATTAAAAAACATATACCATACCGTAGACTTTTCAATATTTTTGACCAAATTAGAATGTAACACCCACAATGTAAATATATCTTCGAAAAAGACATCTTCTGCACAAATCACTTCACCAAGTTGTGATAATTTGGCTCCATCTTTTTGTGATTCTTCTATTAAGTCAAACGCTTGCATCCAGTATCTTATGGACTTAACCATATTATTACCTACTCCAAGGATATCTGGTCCATCGTTTCCAGCGAATACTTTTGGATTATCTTTCACGCATAAAATCCCTTTATTCAGCCATCCTTCTCTTAGGGAAAACTTTTCATGTCCTTTTATTTTGTATATAACTTTATCAGCCATGTAATTATCCTCTCTTAATTGTTAATACTTTTCTCATATAACATCCGGCATTAAAATGTGCAACGCATTCGGTACACCTTACACATTTATCATCATCAATTTTATAACTCATTTCACCGTTAGATCCTTCTCTAATGGTTATAGCATTATGTTTACATACACTTTCACATGCCTTACATCCAAGACACATTTGATATTTTGTTAATTGACATTGGATCTTTCCTTCTGCAGCCACTAAAGATTTTGATTTAGCTATGTTTGTCTTTTTGATTGTTACTTTAAGTCGATTAGTTCCGATGCGGCCTTGAAGTACCAATATAACATTTCCCTTTTTGTCTAAAACATAAACTTCACCTAAGCGTTGATTTCCTAACTGCTTATTTATATAGCCAAATGGTTTAAATAGTTCATATAATTCTTCCATTATTGGCTTCTGAAGTTCATAGTTAAAGGAGTTTTCCTCTGTAGCACATGGTTCAAAAGTGACAATTGATTTTTTTGACAATTCTAAACCATTTCCACCTTGCCTTGCTTTCCAATTACCACTATCAATATATTCTTCTGCATCTGGCTTACCAATCTGATTTGCAAATCCAACCAAAAGATTCCTCCAATTTTCGAACTGCTCATACATATGAACTTTTGATAAGAATTCAGACCATCCACCATTATTGGGGCAGCACCAACATCCAACTCTTGAATATCCAAGACGATACGCAAAATTAAAATCTATTTTTGTGGTCAGTATATATAACCATATATCAAAATCAATCCAGTCAATAATCGGAGAAACTACTGTCTGCATCGTAATTTTAGGACTTTCACTTTCTCTTTCATATTTGCTTCGACTTACTGATTCACTTTTTCTAATACCATAAAATGTGAGTACATTTGTTTTATCTTTAAAAACTTGGGTCAGCTTCTTATTTATCGCACCTGTTTTAAATACAGTACAACACCAGCGCATAACTCTACTAGGAGGGCCAATCTGAGTGCAAAGTTCTTCGAAATTTTTGTCATAATTTTTGGCTGTAACTACAGTATGACTAGCTGTAAATCTCTTCTTATATTCGTATGTTGTCGGAAATTCTAATGTTGTATCTCCAAAAATATGCATAATATTGTTATTAGAGAATGCCCTAGTAACAATTTCCGATGTGACAGTAGAATCCTTGCCTCCACTAAATGAAACAAACATTTCTTCTAATTTGTATGATTCTAAATATTTTTGAACAAAAGCTATTGCTTCATCCGTTATCGCATTATACCTATCTTTATTAGCCTCAATAAATTTTCCTATCATTAATTCAAAATATGTATAATCTATTTCTGATACATATTTATCATAATTTTCTTTCAATTTTTTTATTTCTGTTAAGGGTCTCTTATTAATCTCACCTATTGAAACTTTAACTTTTTTTCCATCCACAATATATGTACTTCCATTGTTCCAAACAGATGCATTGCAAAATACAAATGGATTCTCTTTTTCAAGTATTAAGGCAAGTAATAATTTTTCTTCTGGAAATACTGGTCTAATATCAGTTGCGATATAAGCACCTGTTTCACCACATTTGCTGCACTCTTTTTCAAATGTAGGAATATTACAGTCCTTACACCAATATATTGTTGTAGAAGAAACAGGTTCTCTATTGCATAATTCTTTTTCACCAGTATCTTTATTTATTTCAAATTGCATGCATTTTCCTTCTGGAGTCAAACATTTATGTTTTGGACACACTAACTCTATCATATCAATTCCTCAATTCTAATCTCGATATGTCAATTCGCATTATAGCAACTACAATGTACTATTTTACGGACTAAAGAAACTCTATTTGTCAATTTTTATTTCCACGACATCTTTAATTTCGCATTTCAGTTCTTTGCATATTCTCTCAATTACTGTTAATGTAACCGATTCCCCTTTTGCCATCTTAGCAACCGTACTGCTACTTATTCCAACTTTTCCGCACAATTCGCTTTTATTTATTCCTCTATCAATTAATGTTTTCCACAAATTATTGTATGATATTGCCATTTCATTTCTCCTTGCTACTCACTATAATATAAGTTGGGCTACAAAAATTACAACAATATCATTCTATCATATACATTTTTCATTTTCAAATTGATTCTTTACTTTTGCAAAGATTTTTAATGCATTTTTAAACAAAAAAATCTTGCTACAGTAAAGTGAACGTAAAGTAAAAAGCTTAAAAACTAAATCCCTTTATTAAGTTTTTCTCTAATCAAATAATTTTCCTTATTATATTTTAGAATTTTCATAACAATTATTCCTATTACCGCAATCATAATTACAGCTCCATATATATATACAGGCACAATTACAATCCAGTAATAATTTCTTATAGCAGTAGCGACAATATAATATATTGCTATAAAAATAATGGTCCTTAATACCCAATGAATTAAACTCCCTGTTTCTCTACCACTAATAATGGCTAACTCATATAGCCAACCTACCACTGAATATGCTAAGAGAAACGCTAGCAACCCTACTATTGCCATAATCACGTAATTATCATAATAATATAAAAAAAGAAAAGAGTATTACTATATGTATTCATAAGTAATTTTCAATTGTGCATAATTAAAATTGTACACATCATCAAAACAATTACTTATAAACAAGCTCCACAAAAGCTACGCTAAAAAACTCTCACCTTATTTTTTAACTAGTTTAAAAGAATAATTCAAATCAAGATCAAACATATCACGTTTAATTCTATTAGATGAAATTTCATTGGTGGCTTTATTAATCCTTAAATCAAAACTAAACATAGCAATTTCATAATAATCTTCATATTCAACGCAATAGCGAAATGGTGTAAAATTTTTATTTTGAAAAACGTAATAGATACTCCATTTACTTTCACCATTTAATTTTAAATATAAAAGATTATGTATCTGTTTTTTTTTCATAGAAATCCTCCTTCCTGGAATCTTTATTACAAGATATCGGTTACCAATAGTCAAACCTAAAAAATTTCTTTTTATTCAATCACTTTAATTCCTTTTGTTGGTCCAACAGCAATTACATAGGTACCAAAAATATTTTTTGGCTGCAATGCGGTAAATCTTTAAAAAAGCGACCAGCAAAAAAGAAGAGACATGTGAGCAGTAAGTAAAACATTATTACTTTTGTTTTTTGTTAGATTTTTATTTAATAATTTATTGTTTTCTAATAAGACTAAAAAAGAAAAATAATGCATGGTATTAATAAACCACCATTTGCATACAATTCCAAGTTGGAAGATATGGAATTCATTATTCCAAGGTTAATTCTTCTAAAAACTGTTTTCTTTCTTCCTATCTTCCTGGTAATAAAATTGTTGGCTTATTAGAATCACATTTTTCATATGCTTCAATTATTTCTGGTAATTTATTAATTTCATCTAAAGGGACGATTTCATTATTTTCTTATTTTTCCAATACAATCAGCACTTCATCGATAACTCTTTTTCCAGTTAATTTATTTTATCCATTTACCCTCCCCTTTTTTTTAATATAGTTAACATCCTAAAAGTATATCTTCATTATACAAATTTTTTTCTTTTATATAAAAACCCTTCTTTTCTAAATTTTCATCTATATATGTATTTAACTCTTTTTCATAATCTCTTTTAAATAAAGGTAATATTTCTTCTACATTTGGATTTTCTATATTATAAAAATCTTCAATTTTTGTATTTTTTGGACAATAATAAATTTGTTCTGTATCACTATCAGTATAAATTTCATAATATCCGATTTCATTATCTTCATCAAAAATTATGACTCTAATTCTTGATATTTCCATCTTTTTTTTAACTGTAACAACTTCAATAGTAATCTCTTTTAAATTTTTCATCTTTTTTCCTCTTTTCTTTTTTTATTCCTCATTATCTATTCTACCTTTTGTATATAAGATACCTTTTTTTCTTGCTTGTTCGTATGTTTCCATAACTTCTTATTATAATTATCTAATAAAGTATTTGAATCGGTTAAATATTCAAACATTAGTTTCCACATAATTTCACTCCTCCTTTAAGATATATCCAAATATGTCCTACATATATTTACTCAATACTTCTTCTAAACCTTTTTTAATTCTTTCACGTAGACTAGCAGGTTCAATTACTTCTACACTGCTACCATATTGCATAGACCAGTAATACACAGCATTGCTATTCGCTTTAATCCTTATCGTTACAAAATCATTCTCTTCACACAATATTCGATACTCTTTTCCATACCAATCAATTACATCACCTATTGATTTCATCTTGACTTTTAAAATGATATTTTCACTGTCACCAGCGAACATGTAGATATGCTCCTTCATATAAATCGATAAATCAAAAGTTGCATCACTATACTTCTCTAAATGTCTTATTGGAATGCTGTTTTCCTCTAATACTTTTACACTTGAAATACGATCTAGTCTACGATTTTCTATATCTTCATTTCTTCCTGCATAACATAAAAGATAGTACATAGATTTTGATGTGACAATATAATACGGACTTACAATCCGTGTTCCCCAATTGATCAGTTCCCCTGTCGTATTATAAGCACAATTAGTGATCTCAACTTTCTTATTTCTCTCAATAGCATCATCCAATGCATCTAACACCTCATATAAACTGTTATTATCTGTATGTTGCATTTCATGAATATAATGAACGTGTTTTATTCTATTTTTTAAATTCTCATTTGATATAGACTTTAATTTTTCTATGATCATTACAGCATCTGACTCCGGAACATGTTTTCCAAAGAGCACACCATCAATTAACAATCTTAGTTCTGAATCACTGAATTTATTTACCTTATAGAAGCCTCTTTTACCTATAATATAGTTTTCTTCTCTTAAGGCTCTTAAATACTCCATTAATGTACGTCTAGACACTTTCATTCTATAGCTTTTTTCTAAATGAGCTATTAATTGCTCTTGAGTCATCTTTTTACTTTCACTTGCGTATGATTCTAGTATTTCCAATATGTAAACATCAATTAAATCCATTCTTCTCATAATAATACACTCCTTAGTTTATCATTATACCAAAACTTACGTGAATTTTTCTGCTCATAAGAATATTTTATATTTGTATTTTCAGATTTTCTATAATTTCAAAAAAGGAGACACCGCAGTGTCTCCTACCGTTTTATAATACTCAATTCATCAAAAAAAAATTATTATTTATTCAATATTATTAATCTTTTAAATAAATCTTAAAAATCAGAACTTCTAAATTTCGGTTTATTTTTCGTGACAATATATTTATCCGTATTATTCTCATCTTCACGATATTCATATATCCAAGTATTTAATTTCAATGCCTCAAATATAGATCTTACACTATTATTCTTTTCATAATTTCTATTTACATTACGTTTGGTAAATATTCCTTTTAATTCAGATAGACCAAGCTCATCGAAATGATTTTTACAAGTATCTTCATTTAATGAAGGAATTGATATTGCAAAAAGCTGAATTTTGTTTATTTGATTTATATGCTCGCATGTTAACAATGTTGAAAGTAAAATATCTTCTATTATCATTTCATTTCTAATTATATTATCGACCTGATCTATAGCCAATTTCACAATTTCAGCTTTCGTATTCTTACCAAATTTCGAATAATTTAAATAAAGATAATTATCATCATCTTCATCTCTATTGTGGGAAATAATATATGCCAATACATCATCAGAATACCTTCTACGAGTAACTGAAATGGATTTACTTGTTAATGATAGTAGATTGATTTTTTTATTATCTATAACATCCCATTCTATAATTTGTAAAGCTTCTTCAATATTAAATATATTAGACTCTTGAATATTTAAATATTCTTCTAAATTTATATTGATGAATTTCATCGTATGCTTTTGATGTTTATTACGAATATATAACAATGCATCTACATCCATTTTTAGAATTTTATTAGTGATAAGAATACTTATCTTATCATCTTCAATTTCATCATCACTGTAACCATTAAACAAATATCCTAAGTCATTTAATATTATCTCATATTTTTCATTTTCTATATTGTTACATATTACAATTGAATTAAATAATTTTCTGGCTACTTCATTACCAAAAACATTCTCTGTGGTGTTAAAATCGATTCTATCAGTTTCTTTATTTACATAATCAATAAGCACCTCATCCACTCCGAATTTTTGATAATATTTTACAAAATTAATATTTGAAAACAAAACTTTGTTTTCATTTAGCAACAATTTCCACAACTCAAAATCATCTATGCTATCAATATCCGATACAATAGTCGTCAAACACTTAATATACCGTTGCTTTAAATCAATTTCCATGGATTTGTTGTTTAAAATCTGTATCACAACACTTTCATCATCCGTGATTTTACCATTACAATTTTCAATAACTATATCAATATATTTAGTCATATTCTCTATCACATATTTAGCTAAAGGAGATTCACCATTCGTTTGAATTATTGTATAGTTTTTATTACATATATCATCCTTATTATTAATTCCATACTCTTTTTCAATCATTAATACGAGGTTTTCAAATGATATTACATACAGACTATTTTGATAAACTTTTTGAAATAGTTCTTTGTTTGATACTTCATAATTTATCGAAGTAAATTTTACATCTATCCTCTTAAATGCTGATATTATTTTTTTAATATCTTTTTCTTCTATTGATAAATAATCATTACAACCAGAAATGTAATCTGACAAACAATTCTCAACATTTACCAACTCAATAATATCCTCAATCGATAATCTAATCGTGTCTAACGAATATCTTCTAATTTGCAATATTGGCATTAATTTTTCATGTGAGATATACGAAAAAAAGTCTGCCCATTGTTCATTAAGTTTTACAATAAACTGGTCATTATATTTTTCCGAATCATAATATCTCGAAATGAAATCTACACATTTCTTTTCCTTTAGTTGTAAAATAAGTGTTGTTAAGTATTCTCTATATTTTTGTATGTTTCTATTAATTATAAGACACAACAACAAATCAAAATTCAGTGTTTCTTCTTCTTCAAAATCTACAATTCTAATAACTGGTGAGTCTATAATCTTTTTTGCATCCTTTAACATATATAAATAATTAGCACCACGTTTGTCAGCTATTTGTCTTAAAAATGTTTTATCATTTGCGCTCAAGCTATCTTCATAAAAATATGTCATATAATCATTGTAGGTTTCATCAATATAGCCATTACGAATAAGAAATTTTAACAAATCAAAATAATTGCTACTCTTAATCTCATTAAATTCGTTAACATGATTAATTGCATTTTTATGTGTAACCATAAACACTTCATCAATATTATTTCTTGTAATGATTTCTTTTAATAATTTCGTTCTTGTTTTAATAATCTCTTTCTCTATAGCAGTCAAATCAGCTTCTATATCCAATATTTTATCGTTTAATTTATCTTGTATTGCTTGCTCTCTTTCTTCTTTTTCTATTAAATATTGTTGATTTTGTTTTTCGCCATCCAAAGTGAACGAATGATTATAATAATTATTTTTAGGAAGTCTTTCTGCTTTAGCACTATACGCATCCTCCAATTCTTGTATTGATACCAATATTTCATTTTTTGCCATTTCTATCCTTTGACTTAATTTTTTTCTTTTTTCATCAAGCTTATTTAATGACTCACTTATCAATGCTTGTTTTCTTTCAAACACTTCATATACATATCCTCTAGCAAGTTGCAAATCGCAAAAGTCTCTTGGAAATATGTTTTTATATACTATCAATGCCATCATTTTATTCCAGTCTAAATCTGTCGTATTTAATCGATAAATATAAATAGTAAATTCGTTGTATACATTTTTTAGTATCCTCATATCATCTACATACAACGAAAGTCTTTGCAGGAAACTATTGTCAAATTTCCCTGCCATATTTCCTTCTTGCAAATGCTTTAAAAACTGATCATAAGAATTTGAGCTATCCACAACTGGTATTATCGGAATAATAAATTCAAAAAATTTTGTTCTGTCTTTTGAAACAAAAATATCATCACGGAGTAAATAAAAAAATCTAAGTGTCTTATTTTCTCCAAGTTTCTTTCTATTTATATTCGCAAGTGCATTTATCTCTCTTAACCTTTCAAATATATTATTATCATTAAATCTATCCATATCTTCAAATACAATTACATCTGCCTCTATTCTTTCAAAAAGATATAGTACTTCATTAAGATACTTATCAAAAAACGAATCATTTTGTTCCTCGAAAATTTCTATTTCATTTCCTTGAAAATTTAATTTACGAAAAATATTTCTATTATTTTGAGTCTTTAGCAGTGCAAAAAGAAAATATATACTACAAGATCCACATACTAGCAAAACCGGTATACATGTATATTGATTAAAAAATATCGACAGCATTTTTTTTATGAGACTATCTGATAACCCTGTAATAAAGGACATTATTCTATTATTAAAAACCAGAAACAAAATACTTCCAATAAATATACTTATTAAAATCGTCCACCATTGAAGGCTTTCTTTACTCACTTCTTTTTTTACTCTGAAATTTGTTTTTGGAATTCTTTCCGCTGAAATTTGATGAATTAATTGATTGATAATTTTTCCTTCAAGAAAAGATTCATTTATATCGATATCTTTTTGATCTTGGGTTTGAAAATGCGCAAGAGAAATATGCACAAATTTTATTCCTTTATTTTTTTCTTTATACGATTCTAATACACTACTTTTACCTGCACTATATGCTCCTGAAATAGCAACATTTAAAATATCTTCATTTTCAAAAACAAAATTCACTGCTTCTTCATATACAGATATATCAGCATTGTTTACAGGTGTGAGTTTTTGAAACAAATACTTTTTATCCTCCATTTGAATCTCCTTATATAAAACTTATAATAATTTCTAATAGTTTTTCTTTATTTACACTTTTCTTTTTGAAACAATATTATGCTAAGTTTCTCTTCTGATAAAATTTAATGCACTGCAGGCTAAAATCTACTATTATAAACATTGAATACTTCTTAAACAAAATAAATATATAAGGAGGACCTATGTTTCAACCAAAAGAATTAAATTTTATTGATTCAACATACTTCAACATTTATTCATACTTCTTGTCATTATGTAACTATACAGTTAAAAAACACTAAGCACTATTGGCATATCTTACACCAGAGTATCGAAATTTTAAAACTTGTAAAATCTATCACAATCACCATGCCACTTCTTGCTATCATGACCACGGACATGCCTCTACTCTTCAAAAGGCAATTACTCAAATTAAATACCACGACGCATTTCAAATAAACGGACGAAAAAAGCATATTTGATAATTTCAAGAGATTTGTGTTAAATTAACTGGATAAGTGATTGTTGTAACAACGTTTTGACATATTCCCTCATCTCGCATAACCTTCTTCATATAAGTTTAATATCCATGTTTACTTAACATACTGTTTAATGGAGTAATAAATATTATAAACATTTTTCCCCACCCAACGAGTCCGCAATTACATGTCCTTGATCCAGATTTTCTCTTTCAGAGCCTGGAACATTTTTCTAATGTCTTGAGTTGATATATTAATTAAACATATTTTTCTGCCCATTTCGGAACATGCTTATTTACCAAATTACTTTCGCATATAATAGCCAACTTATTAGTTGCAATATAATGGTTTCGATTCATTTCAGGCAGATAGTAAGATATTTGATTAATCAAATCCTTAAAAGTATATGGTGTTCCACATATATTTTTACATTCTTTAAAAGGAATTTTATAAGACCATATATAAAATTTCGATATTTTTCTAAAATCCTCCTTTATACTCATATCATTTAACAAATAGCTCAAATCCGTTATTATTTCTGGTGCATCAGCCAAGAAATGATATGTGGTTTCTTTATCAACATCACCAATCACATATCCATTAATCATCGAATCCGAAAAATTTATCTCGTTATTTGTACAAAACCTTTGCTTTATTCTACTCTTATTAACACCTATGCTAGACTTACAAGTATCTATATCCACTACTTTTCCTTTGAAACATAACGCTAATTCATTTATACCTTTTTTAAAAACAATTTCTTTTTCTAAAAGATATTGACTCATTGCATTGTCCGTTAATAATATAGTTTGTAAATCGGCTACCATATTTACACCCTCAATTTTTCTGCTTAAATGATGTATTAAAATTTCATCTATCATATTTTCATTAAAATTTTCAAATAAAAATTCACGAAACTTTTCTTCTTCATTCTCCTCACATAGAACATTCATTATTTCTTTTCTGTCTATATTTAATAAATTACCAACCGAACAAATTATTGAACATGCATCCGTTGTATCAATATACATTTCTTACCCCTTTCAATCATCATGAATAATTCCCCTACATTTTCAACAATACACCTGTAGTGACAATTATTCAAGCATCAATATAGACACCCTACAATTGAGTAAGATGCTTATTTTAGTAATCATATTTTTGTTAATTGAGGGGCTCTAGCATACTCTCTTTTACTTTAGCTATGAATTACATATCCAAATCCATGTCACCTTCTACTAATCATATATGTATTCATTAAATTCAATGTTTCCATCTACCTCTTCTTTAATAATTACGGCCTTACCAATTTCAAATAGCAGATTAACAATCATTCTTAATCTCCCTCATTCTCTCATGGTTAAATTTTTATCAAAATCTATCCCTTTTCATGCTAAACTCAAAGATAAAACCCCTTTTAACCCAATATAAAAGGACGAGACTAAGCTCGTCCCACAACCAATTTCATTTATCTAAAAGGAGCTTTGGATGAGTTTGAACTATTCTGGTTTTTATCCTTTTCTGCCTTTGAGAAATACTCGGGTTGTTTTTGAAAACAAGACTTTTCATCTGACAATTTCTTTTGCACATTCTTTTCTTGCTTTTCTTTTTCCTTTTCATATGTTTTTATTACCTCAGCATACAGCTTATCGCGAAACTCCTTAGTAACCGGATAACAAACATCTTGATAAACTGCCTTTCCCTGCTCATCCAACTGCCTTGTTTTGTAGGAAGGCATTGCAATAAATACATTTTCTTTTCCTTGTAAAATGTTTACGTTATTAACGATAAAGTTTTCCTCAAAATAAATTCTTGCTAATCCTCTAATATTGCTACCTTCTCTTTCATAAGGTGTAACCGTTACTTTAAGCTCTGGCGTTTCAGATAATTCATCAACAATAACAATTTGATCTTTTTCCTGTTCAGCTATCCGTTCAAATGCATCCAAGATATTTTCATAAAATTCTTCTCGAAATTCTTTAGTAATAGGATTGCATACATCCTTGTAAATTGAGCTACCATTTTCATCTTTTTCATTTGATTTATACCTTGGCATTGATACAAATAATTGTTTACTATCTGAATTTTCTAAAATGGCAATATTGGTGATTTTAAATGAATCACTAAATACCACCGTAGCAAAACCTTTAATATTTCTTTCGTTATTTTTCACTTCATTTACTCTAATTGTATATTTCATAAATTCCTCTCTTTCCTCCATTTTCAATGGCTAAAACACACTTCACACTTTAATTCTTCAACTTCTGAAACAGTCATTCGACCATTTAACCAATTAAAAATTGTTGATGCAAAATCACCGTGTTCAAGGTAAAGGTAATCTTTATTTTCACCCTGCCCTTCAAATAAAACTGTTGCTGAAAAGTCAGGCATATAAACTTTTATTTTTTCGTCCCAAACATCAACAATTCCTTCATGAAGTCTTAAATTTAACTCTGGTATATAAACATACCAACCACTTATCACAATTTCCATATCATCCTCTGTTAATGCAACATCATCATCTACTTCAGACAAGTCCATTTGTGATACAATTTCTTCAACTTCACCAAGTCGATAAACCTCTTGCATATCAATCACCCACTTTCACTGGTTCACATTTAACAATTAGTCTTTTATTTCCTTTCTCAGCACAGGTAATAAGTGTAAGGAGCTCTTTATCACCTTGTATTTTTACTTCTTGATCAAATGGTTCTGTTACAAATAAATTAGCAACCTCATATAAATGTGTTTCACCATATATATCAATTAATTTGACAATATCCCCAGCAACTAATTTATTAAGATTAGTAAAAAGCACTCCGTTACGGCTCCCATTATGACCTGCTAATACGCAATTACCTTTTGTACCAATTGCAGCTGTTTCACTTAAATGGCCAATTGCATAATCAAGACTCGTAGTCCCCACTCCTTCTAAAATAGGCAAACTAACATCTATTGCTTCAATTTTAATAATGCCAATGATATTTGTTTCGCCAAGAAAGGCTTTTTTCTCTTCACTGTTTCTGGTTTGTTCACCCTGCGATGCCCCTTTGTCTTTTTCATCTGTCTCTTCCTCCAAAGTTCTTTCAAATCTAGAAAGTAATGCTTCTGTTTTTTCTTGTCCCTTATATTGATAAAGAAAAGGGATAGCCATTATGGCCACCCCTAAAATCACGCAAATACTTACTAGTATTTTCTTCTTTTTCATAACTTCAACAACCTCCATTTATCGTTTTAAATCATCTACTTTATACGTTTGATCTGGTTCAGCAACACTCGAATCCATTGATATATCTTCTTCATTTAATCCTCCAAGATCAGCATCTTCGATTTTTTCATTTTCCAAATTAAGTTGTGAATTTAATTCAAACTGACTCGATAGTTTAGTCTTTAATTCTTCTTCATACTCAAAAGGTTTTTCATATTGCTCTTTTGATGCTTGCATATCAAGTTCGTATTGCTCAATCTTTTTAAGCAAAAATTCTTCGTTGTTATGAATGGAATTAAAGGTATTTTCAATCTTTACCATATTTCCAACAGGACTCGTTGAAAGTTCTAATTTATAATCCGTTTTACCTCTTAAAACCATATAATTAATTCCCATAAAGTTCTTTTCAACAAGTAACTGAAAACCTTTATACTCCCCTATAGGACAAGTATCACCTGTTTTACACTTACTAATTGCTTCAAGCATAACTAATCCACCATCTGATCTTTCGGTGTATTGAGCATTCCCAATGGTGATAGCAAATTCTGCACTTTTCACAAGCTCCGCATCTCTTTTTTGCATATCAGATCTTACACATTCTAGTTTTTCTTTTGCTGCAACAATTAATTTAGGAAAACGAATCATATAATTATCCTGCAAGGTATATCTTTGATTGTCGTAAGAAGATTTGATCAGCTTTAATCGTTGAACCTCATTATCTAGTTCCATTTTCTCTTTTATCATAGGATTACCAGTTGCTATTGCCTTAATTTCTGCATAAGACAAAGTTGCTTCGTCTATGTCTTCACAACTTCTAGAAACCAATTTACTAGTCATGACCTGAGATATAAATCGTTGTTTATTTTCAACTAAAGACCATGAGTAAGCATCAAAAGTTCCCTTGGTAACATAACGATATACAGCAACTTCACTATTTTCATTTCCTTGTCGGATCCCCCTTCCTTCTCGCTGTTCAATACTTGATGGTTTCCAGGGACAATCCACATGATGCATTGCAACTAGATGCGTTTGCACATTAACTCCCGTTCCACATTTATCCGTAGATCCGATTAGAATTTTCTTCTTCCCCGTCCTCATTTCTTTGAATAAAGTATCACGTTGAGCATCCGTTTTTGCATCATGAATGAATGCTATTTCTTCTTCTGGCAATCCTCTAGCAATCAGCTGTTCTTTTATATAGTTATAAACATCAAACTCTTTAGCCAAATCATGATTTAACCATGTTCCCTTAGGTGTACCAATATCCGAAAAAATAAGCTGACAGCCTATTTTGCCATCAGCTTTCACCTTCTCATATTCAAATTGAACATTATCAACTACTTTATTTAACTTACCATCCACATTATTTGGAGCATCTGCATCAAGAAGCCTAGCATCTGTTCCAACCAACCTCGCTTCATGGGTTATTTTCAAAAAATTATCCACACTGGGGTTTACTCCTCCTCCCCTAATTGCTTCTGCTCTTTTCACAAAATCCTCCATTACTTGTTTTACATACCAATCAGCTTCCGATTCAACAATCACATACTTGCCATCTCTAAGATCAGGAACCTCTAAATTAAGCATATCCGCTGTTTGTACATCAGCTACTTCTCGAAAGATATTCATAAGCTCCGGTAAATTCGTAAACTTATTAAATCGACTTTTAAATCGAAAGCCGCTTCCTTCTACTGTAAGTTCTAATGCAGTTGTAACTTCTCCAAAGTTTGATAGCGATAGGTAAGCCTCTGATATCATCTCAGGCTTTTCCCCCGCTCCACACCGTGCATGCGACTTTCACCGCACACGGCGTTCCCTCGTATAATAATTTTGTTTAACTAAATTAATCTACCAT
>Ga0209373_10001150_pt1 | contig 33376 bp, 29 predicted proteins | sample Higcelweek5metaG_FD_187173 | JGI IMG/M metagenome (GOLD analysis project Ga0209373, IMG submission 187173) | Freshwater pond sediment microbial communities from the University of Edinburgh, under environmental carbon perturbations - High... | ecosystem: Environmental > Aquatic > Freshwater >... | reverse complement strand
ATATTGATTTTATTACATAAAGTGAAGATGCATTTTTTGACTTACTTATTTTTAATCTCATATAATCCTCTCCTCACTCTATATTATATCACATTACGTACAAAGTACGCAATAGTTTTCAAAAAAATTTGACTTGATTTTTTTAGTTTTTACGTTGATTGAACCTTGTTTTTTTTATTCAACTGTCAAAGACCCGGGTATTTACATAAATTCGAAAATTATTTTTTGATTTTTTTGTTTGACAAACATAGTTCAATATATTAAAATTAAAGTATATAAAAAATGTAAAGTTGGTGTTATATGTCAAATGATAAAAAATCTAAAATAGACTGGATAGCAGATTTAATTCAACTAAAAAATGAACTCCCAAAACTTCATGCAAATAAAAATCAAGATGAATACAAATTATTCTATGATAAAATTGAATTCATATCCAATAATTATAGCGGAAAATATACAATGGAGATAATTGCCGATATAGGAAAAGCAATAGCAACGTTAAGAGATGCACATACAACTTTAGTATTTCCACAAAGCCATCGATTGCCTTTTAGTTGTTATTGTTTCGAAGAAGGTGTATTTATAATTGAAACCGATGAAAATTACAAAGATATTTTACATACAAAAATAAAGGCTATAAATGGCAAGAAAATAGATGATGTAATTGAAGGATTTTCTGAAATTATTTCTCACGAAAATACACAGTATTTCTTATCTTCCCTACCTGATTTTATTGTTTGTTCAAATATATTGTTTGGTCTTAATATTATTGATGATGCAGAAAAAATAAAAATAACTGTTGAAGAAGGAAACGGAAGAATAAAAGACATTCTTTTATCCTCTATACTATATAAAAATTATATGCCTTATGGGAAAAACGAAAAACTAATAAATTATCAAAATAAAGATAAATATTTGTGGTCAAGAAAAATAAAGTCTACTTATTATATAAACTACAATAAATGCTCCAATTTTGAACCCTTTTTTATATCTGACATAGCTGAAGATATAAAAAATGAAATATTAAATGATAATAAAATTAAAAGCATAATTATTGATTTACGTAATAATTTTGGTGGTAATTCCGAACTTTTCCAGCCTTTTTTAAGATGGATATGTAATTATGAACCTATAGTTAATGATAGTATTAAACTTTATGTTATAATAGGAAGAGATACTTTTTCATCTGCACTTTTAAATGCATATTATTTAAATTTTAACAGCAATGCAATATTTATAGGTGAAAACACAGGAGGAAAACCCAATAGTTATGGCGAAGTTAAGTATTTAGATTTGAAAAGTTCTGGTTTGTTGGTTAAATACTCTTCAAGATATTACAAACTTATAGATGATGATAATATTATGCATTTCACTCCAGAAATAAATTTTAAAGTTAGCTTTAAAGATTATTTAAATAATTATGATCCATGTACAGAATACATTTTAACAAAATAATGAAATATTAAGGAGAATATAAAAATGGCTAGACCTAAAAAATGGCGTAAAATCGATCATATACCTACTGTATCTTTTTTTTCACCTTCTGAAAATGAAGATATAGGCTTACCTTGTAATATTTTAAAACTAGAAGAACTTGAAGCAGTAAGATTAAAGGATTTAGAAGGGCTTGAACAAGAAGAATGTGCTTCAAAAATGGAAGTTTCTCGTCCTACATTTCAAAGAATTTTAATATCTGCAAGAGAAAAAATTGCAGATAGTCTTATAAACGGCAAATCAATTAAAGTTGAGGGTGGAAATTTTACAAGAAATATTTGCTCTGTTCATTGTTCAGATTGCAATAAAGAATGGAATGAAAGTTTTGAAAATATTCAGAAAATAAAAAACAAAGAATACATATGCCCTTCTTGCGGTTCACAAAATGTCTATTGTCAAAAAAGTTGTGAGATGAAATTTTGTAAAAAACATTGTTGTAGAAATAGAATTGATGAAGAATAATCAAAAGCCTTTACTTTACTAGTAAAGGCTAAATTTTTTAAAAAGTTATTGACATATGCTCATAAATATGTTATTATAATAATGGACATATGTCAATAACTCTTATGAAAGGATGTGTTTTTATGCCAAGATTTAATGGAACTGGGCCAAATAGAGAAGGTCCACTTACAGGAAGAGGTTTGGGTCAATGTAATACAAATACAGAAAATCAAAATGGTGCCTTTGGTTTAACGTATGGTTGCGGAAGACAAAACCGTAGTAAATTGTGCTTTAATAATAGAGGCTTTAGATTTAATATTCCAAATGACAATGAAAAGGAATATTTAACCCAACAAGCATCTATATTAGAGACTCAATTACAAAAAATAAAAAATCGTATAAACGAACTATAATTCACCATTTATTTTTTACTATTCAGCCTCTAAAGGTAAAGTTTACGGTTTTGTAAGGGTTTCGACTCTGCGGAGGCGACTGGGCTTTCTAGTCGCCCTGGACCTTCGGTAAAATATCTCTGCACTATACATATGGTTGAATATTAAAATTCATTATATTGTAGATATCATTTTTTTGGTATCTACAATATGAATAAAAAAAGAAAAATTCATAATTATCATTATTTGTATATTACCTCTCAAATTCACAAAAAATTTTTACTCAAATTTTATTGACACTATCACTTATAAATGATATAATATTGAACATAAGACCATAAAACGTATATAAGGTGGTAATTATGAATTTTCATATTTTAACTGAAAACAAAGCAAAAAAAGCTGGTATCTTAGCTGAACATGGTTTATCTGTTTTTATCCAATATAAAGGTAAAAATTATCTTTTTGATACTGGTCAATCAGATGTGTTTTTAAAAAACGCTGACAAAATGAAAGTGGATCTTACAAATATAAATAATATAATATTTAGTCACGGTCACTATGACCATTGTGGTGGCTTCAAAAATATGGTTTATTTAAATGAAAATACAAAAATATACATCAGAAAAGATGCCTTTATACCCAAATATGCATTAAATACTGATTGTAAAACTTATAGAAAAATAGGCATACCATGGGAATATGAACCTTATTCAAAAAATATTATTTTTACTGAAAACTTAACTAAAATAAATAATCATACATACTTACTATCAAATATACCACTTATAAATGATTTCGAATCTGTTTCTTCAGTGTTATTTAAAAAAGAAAATGATAAAATAATCCCTGACAATATGTCTGATGAACAAATTCTTGTTTTTGATACAGAAAAAGGACTTTTTGTTTTCTTGGGATGTAGTCATCCTGGAATTGTAAATTGTCTGCAAAATATTTTAAATAATTTCCCGAACAAAAAAATAAATACCATTTTAGCTGGAATGCACCTTGATGGAATTGAAGAAACGAAAATGAATAAAACTATTGAGTTTTTAAAATCTTTATCTTTTGAAAGGATTATACCCCTACACTGTACAGGTATTTTACAAATATGTAAATTAAAAAGCGAATTTAAAGATAAATGTTTTATATTAAACTCAGGTGATTCTATGAATATATGATAGGAGTATTTTATGTTTTGTTGTTCCTTTAACGATAAGGTGTTGGATCATTTTATGAATCCAAGAAATTCAGGTGAAATGGAAAATCCGGACTGCATTGGGAATGCAGGAGATCCTGCTTGCGGTGATAGTCTTACTTTATATTTGAAAATAAAAAACAATATTATTATAGACATCACTTTTAAAGTGTTTGGATGTGTTTCTGCAATAGCAACTAGTAGTATAACTACCGAATTAGCAAAAGGTAAAACTTTAGAAGAAGCTATAAAAATCACTGATAAAGATATTACTGACGCTTTAGATGGTTTACCAGAAAATAAAGTTAATTGTTCAGTTTTAGGTGCAACAGCACTTAAAGATGCCATTGAAAATTATAAATCAAATAATAATAGAAAGTGAGTATTAATTAATGAATAAAATTAATGCAAATTTTAAATCTGTTTTACAACCCGCACCAAAAGTTTTAGTTTCTTGTCGAGCACTTGATGGCGAGGAAAATGTATTGGCTGTTGGTTATTGTGGGAATTGTAGTTATGATCCACCTATGGTTATGGTTGGAATTGTCCCTTCAAGATATTCATATAAAATGATAAAAGAATCCGGCTGTTTTGTTGTTAATTTAGTTGATTCTTCTTATAAAAAAGAGTTTGATTATTTAGGCAAAACAAGTAAAAGAGACTGCGATAAAATATCTGAAATGAATATAAAACTAGAAAATGGTAAAATCGTTAACGCTCCAATGATTTCGGATTGTCCTGTAAATATCGAATGTACAATTGTTGACTCCATTATGACAGGTTCTCATGAAATGTTCATAGGTAAAATTGAATATGTTCATGCAGATTGTAACATGGTCGATGAAGAAGGAAACATAAATTTTTCTAAAATCAATTTTATTTAAATGCTATATTTTTAAATAAAATATAGCATTTAAATTTCATAAATTTTTATTTTTACAAGGAGTGTCATTATGTCAGAAAAAAATTGTTCTCAATCATGTACAAAGGAATCATGTGAAGGGTGTTCAGAAAACACAAAGCCAGAAAGCTTTTTAGAAAAAACTCATGATTTTAATACAATCAAAAAAGTTATAGGTGTAGTAAGTGGAAAAGGCGGAGTTGGAAAATCACTAGTTACTTCTCTTCTAGCCGTTTTAATGAAAAGAAAAGGTTTTAATACTGCTGTTTTAGATGCAGATATTACAGGCCCGTCTATACCAAAAGTTTTTGGAATCAAAGGTAAGGCAACTGGTTCTGATGAAGGTTTGTATCCATCAAAAAGCACAACTGATATCAATATAATGTCAGTAAATTTACTACTACCTAATGATACAGATCCTGTTGTTTGGAGAGGTCCTATTATAGCAAACACTGTAAAACAGTTCTGGACAGATGTTTTATGGGGTGAAGTTGATTTTATGTTTGTAGATATGCCTCCTGGTACTGGTGATGTTCCGTTAACAGTATTCCAATCACTTCCTGTAGATGGTATTATTATTGTAACTTCTCCACAAGAACTGGTTTCAATGATTGTAGACAAGGCTGTGAATATGGCAAAAATGATGAATATTCCTATTTTAGGACTTGTGGAAAACATGAGTTATTTTTCTTGTCCAGATTGCGGAAAGGAAATTAAGATATTTGGAGAAAGCCATTTAGAAAGTACTGCAAAGCAATTTAATATTGAAAATGTTTCAAATTTACCTATTAACCCTAAACTTGCTGCTGCTTGTGACAAAGGACTTATAGAATTGTTTGAAGGAAATTGGCTTGATAATATGGCTGATTATTTAGAAAAATTAATTTAACGGAGAACTTACATGATAAATCATTCACAAAAATCTATGGACTTGTTTAAAGAAGGTTATAATTGTTCCCAGTCAATTTTTTTGGCATTTAGCGATATAATTAACCTTGATGAAGAAACTATGTTAAAAATCTCATCATCTTTTGGCGGAGGAATGGGTCGTCTTCGTGAAGTTTGTGGTGCTGTATCTGGAATGTTTATGGTTTTAGGCTATTTATATGGATATAGCGAACCAAAAGCTTATCAAGAAAAAACTGAACATTATAAGTTAATACAGGCTTTTGCAGATAAATTCAAAAATGAAAATGGCTCTATTATTTGCCGTGAATTATTAGGACTTGAAAAAGGCCCTGATAATCCAATACCTGAAAAAAGAACAGACGCATATTATAAAAAACGTCCTTGTGGCGAATTAATTGGTTATGCTGCAAAGATACTTGAAGAATATATTTATTCTAAGGAGGAATTGAAATGAAAATAGTGTTACCAGTAGATGAAAAAGAAATTAACTCCCCTATTTGTGTTTCTTTTGGAAGAACACCATATTTTATGATTTTTGATACAGAAAATAATAACTATGATTTTATTGAAAATACAGCAGCAGATAGTCCTGGTGGAGCTGGAATAAAAGCTTCTCAGATAATAGCTGATAATAAAGCAGATACTGTTATAACTTATAGATGTGGTGAAAACGCTGCTGAAGTTTTAAATAAATCAGAAATAAAAATTTATAAAGCTGTTGAAGGAAATGCTTCTGAAAATATAGAAAAATTTAAAAAAGGTGAATTAATTATACTATCAGAAATACACGCTGGTTTTCATAATAACGGAGGAAACTAGTAATGCAAATTGCAGTTCTAAGTGGAAAAGGCGGTACTGGAAAAACTTTTGTTTCAGTAAATCTTGCATCGGCTATAAAAAATTCTCAATACATAGACTGTGATGTTGAAGAACCAAATGGACACTTGTTTTTTAATCCTGTTATAGATGAAAAGTTAGATGTAAATGTTACTATACCAACTTTTATTGAGAACAATTGTAATTTATGTAGAAAATGTGTTGATTTTTGTAAATACAACGCTCTAGCAATTATAAAAGATAAAATACATCTTTTCAAAGAAATTTGCCATTCTTGTGGTGGTTGCTATGTTTTATGCCCTGAAGAAGCAGTTCTAGAAATCGAGCGTCCTGTTGGATTTATTCAAAAAGGTTATTCCGATCAAGTTGAAGTTATATCTGGATTTTTAAATACAGGTGAAGTTTCCGGAGTTCCTATAATAAAAAAATTGCTTTCAAATGTTAAAAAAGATTCTAATACCATTATAGATTGTCCTCCTGGAAGTGCATGTGTAGTTATGGAAAGTATCAGAAATGCTGACTATTGTATTCTAGTGGCAGAACCTACTCTTTTTGGTTTACATAATATGAAAATGGTTTTTGAATTGGTCAAACTTTTTAAAAAACCAGTTGGAATAGTTATAAACAAATTTTTCGAGTCAAATAATTTAATCGAAGAATTTTGTAAAAATAACAATGTAAAAATATTATCTCGTATTCCATATACTAATGATTTATTTACTGTAAATTCTTCTGGTAAAATAGCCGTTAAAGAAAATGAAAGTTATAGCAACTTGTTTAAAAATATTTTTGATAATATAAAAACGGAGGTGTGTTTGTGAAACAACTTCTTGTTTTAAGCGGAAAAGGTGGTACTGGTAAAACAACAATAACTTCTGCTTTAATATATATAAATCAAATTTCTGATTTTGCTGACTGCGATGTAGATGCACCTAATTTACATATTATTTCAAAGCAAAAAGCTGAACCATTAGAAAATGATTATTATGGTTTTGATAAAGCAGTTATAGATTATGATAAATGTATTAAATGTGGTTTATGTGAAACAAATTGTCGATTTGGTGCTATACATGATATAAAAATAAACCCTTTTGAATGTGAAGGATGTAGTCTATGTGAAGCCATATGTCCTCAACAAGCCATCACAATGATAAAACATTCTTCTGGTGAATTAATATTATACAAAAGTAAAAATTCTACTTTTTCGACTGCAAAATTAAATATGGGTAGTGGGGCTTCAGGTAAACTGGTTTCTGCAGTAAAAAAACAGCTTAAAGATAATATTGAAAATATAGAAAAAAAACAACTTTCTATAATTGATGGTTCTCCAGGAATAGGCTGTCCTGTAATAGCATCTATAAGTGGTGTAGATAATATACTTGTAGTTACTGAACCAAGTATTTCAGGCATTCATGATATGAAACGAATAATCAATACTGCTGAAAAATTTCAAATTCCATGTATGGTTTGTATAAATAAATATGATATAAATTTAGAAAAAACCAATGAAATTGAGGAATACTGTTATAAAAACGAATTGCCTCTTGTTGGCAAAATATCTTTTGATAAAAATGTTATATATGCTTTAAACAGTTTACAAAATATTATGGAATATAAAAACACAAAAATATATGAAGAGTTAAATGATTTAAATTTTCATATTAAAAAAATTATAAATTTATAAGGAGTGTATTTAAATGAAAATTGCAACTGCAAGTGACGGAATAAATATATCTGGGCATTTTGGCCATTGTGAAGGATTTCATATATTTGAAATAGAAAACAATGAAATTATCAATTCAAGTTTCACACCAAATCCGGGTCATAAACCAGGGTTTTTACCTGTATTTTTACATGAAAAAGGTATTGATACTATTATTGCTGGAGGCATGGGTGGCGGTGCTGTTGATATATTTAACGAAAAAGGCATTGAAGTTATTGTTGGTGCTTCTGGAAGTTCCGAATCTGCTGTAAAAGCATATTTAAAAGGTGAACTTAAATCAACTGGATCAGTATGCCACGAACATAATCATTAATAGATTTTCCATTTTTATATGTATAAATACGAAAAACAGACTGTAATAAAAATCAGTCTGTTTTTTATTTTATTATTCAGCCTAAAGGTAAAGTTTACGGTTTTGCAAGGGTTTCGACTCTGCGGAGTCGACTGGGCTTTCCGGTCGCCCTGGACCTTCGGCAAAATATATCTTCATTAAAAATATTGCTGAATAGTAATTTTTTTATTTTAAATTATAACAAGTTAATCAAAATGTTTCTTTGTTTTGTTTGCAAACTTAACTAATAAAAGCATTATAGGAACTTCAGTCAATACACCTACTGTTGTTGCGAGTGCAGCGGGAGATTTTGCACCAAATAAGGCAATGGCAACAGCAACTGACAATTCAAAAAAGTTTGATGCCCCTATCATTCCAGCTGGTGCTGCAATGTTATGAGGAAGTTTTAAAATTTTTGAAGCTAGGTATGCAATAGAAAAAATTAAAATAGTTTGTATTGTTAAAGGTATCGCAATTAATAATATATGTGCAGGATTTTTTAATATGGTTTCACCTTGAAATGAAAATATTAAAATCAATGTTAATAATAACCCTACTATTGTATAGTTATCGAATTTAGGTAGAAATTTATTGTTAAAAAATTCTTCACCTTTATTTTTTATAACAATAATTCTTGTAATTATTCCAGCTGTCAAAGGAATTACAACAAATAGAACAACAGATAAAATAAGTGTATTCCATGGAACTTCAACTTTACTAACACCTAATAAAAATTTAACTATAGGAATGAAAGCCACCAGTATAATTAAGTCGTTTGTAGCTACCTGTACCACTGTATAAGCGGGATTTCCTTTTGTTAAGTGACTCCATACAAAAACCATTGCTGTACAAGGTGCAGCTGCAAGTAAAATAGCACCCGCTAAATATTCCTTTGCTAAATCTGGTGTAATAAAGTTTTTAAAAACAACATATAAAAAGAAGAATGCTATTCCATACATTGAAAAAGGTTTAATTAGCCAATTTACAATCCATGTTACAAATAAACCTTTTGGGCTTTTTCCAACATTTTTTACACTTTGAAAATCAACCTTCATCATCATTGGGTATATAATAATCCAAATAAGTATAGCTATTGGAATTGAAACTTTTGCATATTCAAACTTGTTTAAAATTTCAGGAACTTTGGGCAAAAACTTTCCTATTAAAATACCTACAACCATGCAAATAGCTACCCATATAGTTAAATATTTTTGGAAAAATCCCATATCAATTTTTTCTTGTTTAATTTTATTCATATTACGACCACCTTAAAATTTTATTAATTGTGCAGAAAACTGATTTTCAAAAATATTCATTATCAAATATGTTGGCTCATGGCCCGATTTACGTGGCAAGGAAATAGAACCCGGATTAATAACATACACATTATTCTTTTCACTTATGTGAGCTATATGTGTATGTCCACATATGATAATATCATTTTCTAAAGAATCCTCTAAATATTCATTGAATATTTCTGAATCTTCAAAAATATATTCTTCTATTCTTTTTTTACTTCCATGAAAAATTTTAATTTTTCTGTTATGAACTTTAAGTTCAATATCAAAAGGTAGATTTTGATAATATTCTCTAATTTCCTTATCAATTTTTTTACTGTATCCCACCATATCATCATGATTTCCTCTTACAGAAAATATCTTTTTAATTTTGCAAAAAGACATTATTTCAAAAGCATTTTCCTCTGTATCCACTAAATCACCAGTTGATAAAATAAAATCCATGCCTTGTTTCTCTGCGTTTTCCGTAGCTTTTTTTAATGCATTTATATTTCCATGTATATCTCCCAAAACTGCAATTCTCATAAATAACCTCCACTTATTAAATTGATAATCATCAATGTAATAATATTATACTATTCATATCGACATTTGTCAATATGTTTTTGTGTTTTTAATGTAAAAAAACAGTTACAATTTTATTTAAAAAATCATAACTGTTTTATTATACTTATTTAGAAATCAAAAGATTAATTTTTAACATTTCTTCATCTGTAAAACTTGTTTTAAATATGCTTTCAACGTTTTTTTCTATTTGTTCAGATGTACTTGCACCAATAAGTACAGTAGAAACACTTTTATTACTCAAAACCCATGATAAAGCCATTTGTGCAAGTTCCTGTCCCCTGTTCATTGCTATTTGATTTAAAGAATTTAATTTTTCTATCATTTTCTCATTTAATTCATTCGCTATCCATGTATTCCCTTTTGCAATCCTTGAATTTTCAGGAATGCCTTTTAAGTATTTATCACTTAAAAATCCTTGATACAAAGGTGAAAATACTGCTATTCCAAATCCTTCAGATAGTGCCAATTTATCCAATCCATCCTCCTCTATCCATCTATTTAACATGGAATAGGATGGTTGGTTTACAATAAAAGGTGTTTTTAGTTCTTTGAAAATTTTGTTTATTTCATTTGTTTGCTCTGAATTATAATTTGAAATACCAACATACAAAGCTTTTCCCTGTCTCACTACATGGTCTAAAGCAACAGCGGTTTCTTCAATATCTGTATTAGGGTCAAAAACATGATGATAAAATATATCTACATAATCAAGTTTTAATCTTTTCAAACTTTGATCAAGTGAAGAAATAAGGTACTTTCTAGAACCATTTTTATCACCATATGGTCCAGGCCACATATCATAACCCGCCTTTGTAGAAATACACAATTCATCTCTATACGCTCTCAATCCCCTATCTAATACAACTGAAAAATTACTTTCAGCAGAACCGTTATACGGACTTCCATAATTATTTGCAATATCAAAATGAGTTATACCCAAATTAAAAGCTGTATAAATCATTTTCTCTATGTTATCTATAGAGTCTCTATATCCGAAATTTTGCCACAAGCCCAATGAAACAGCAGGTAACTTTAAACCGCTTTTTCCACAATGATTATATTTCATATTTGAATATCTATTTTCATTAATTTTCAACATATATCTTATCCTCTTTTCTATAAACTATTTATAAAAATTTTATCATTTTTACTTATTAATTACAAGTTATAATTAAATAAAGTCCGTGTAAAGTTTTTGTTAGGATTTTAAAAGAAAATGAACACCTGCAAAAACTATAATTGGCAAAATATACAGATTTTAAAAATTCAAAAGAAGTACATTTACACTATCATACTCGTTAATTTTATTTTATTATTAGACTTGCTTGATGACTTGCGGCTTTGTTATTTGTTAATATATTAACCCAACAAAATTTTATTCGGTCGTTTCTTTTTTGTAACTCATGCGTTTGGTCTGCCAGAAATGACGAGTGTGCTATGTTTAAAATATATTTAAGTTAGTAACTGTTCTTAACTTTGTATAAAAAACTAATACCTAAGCCTAAGATAACAAATCTCTTTATGTAAAAATAAATTACACAAGAGAGATTTATTACAATTTAGTTGAATTTACATTTTAACAAAACCATTCTCAGTCTTATAATAAAATTGTATTATCCTTTTTTTCGTCCATTTTTAATTCTTGCTGGTGAGTTTGTATGCTTTTTGCCGTATGAAGTATGGCTATCTTTTTTATATGGTGATTTTTCAGAAGAAATACGATTATCTTTTTTAGCTGGTGATCTTCCAGAAGAATTATGGCTATTTTTTTTAGATAGAGTTATTCTGCTTTGTGAGTTATTAGCATTATTACGTGAAGAATATCTTTGCTTTGTTTCTTTTGGCTCAATTGTAAATATTTGCATAGGGAAAGGATGATCTTTCACAACATCAATATTTTTACCTGTTAATTTAATTATATCATCAAGATATTCTTTTTCTTCAAAACTACAAAAAGCATTTGCAACGCCACCAAGTCCTGCTCTTCCAGTTCTACCAATTCTATGAACATAAGTTTCTGAAATATTTGGTAAATCATAGTTAAAAACATGTGAAAGCTCATCAATGTCAATTCCTCTTGCAGCAATATCTGTTGCAACAAGAACACGAATCTCACCACTTTTAAAGTTATCTAATGCCAACTGACGTCCAACTTGTGATTTGTTTCCGTGAATTGATTGTGCCTTTATACCAGAATCTCCAAGAATTTTAACTATCTTATCTGCACCATGTTTTGTTCTTGAAAACACCAATGCTGAAACAATTTCTTTATCCTTTAAAAGATGAATTAGTAGTTTGGACTTATTGACTTTATCAACAAAATAAACTGACTGCTTTATAATATCAACTGTTGAAGATACGGGAGTTATTTCCACTTTAACTGGATTTATAAGAATTTGAGAAACAAGTTTTTGTATCTCATTTGGCATAGTTGCAGAGAAAAACAAAGTTTGTCTTTTCTTTGGAAGCCAAGAAATAATTTTCTTTACATCACGAACAAAACCCATATCTAACATACGGTCAGCTTCGTCTAGTACTAAAGTATCAACATTTTTTAACTGTATTTCATTCTGGTTGTAAAGGTCAACAAATCTCCCAGGAGTTGCAACTAAAATGTCAGTACCGTTTTGAAGCTTAACTATTTGCTTTTTAGAAGATACTCCACCGAATATAGCACAACATTTAAGAGGTGTATGGGCTCCATAAGCATTAAAGTTTTCAGCTATTTGCAATGCAAGTTCTCTTGTTGGAGTAAGAACTAGAGCTCTTATTTTGCGTGGATATTTTTCATCTTCTTGAACTTTTAAAAGTTTTTGTAATATTGGAAGCGCAAAAGTTGCAGTTTTGCCCGTTCCTGTTTGGGCACAACCCAAAACATCTCTACCTTCTAAAATTGATGGAATTGCCTTTTCTTGTATAGGAGATGGAGTTGTATATCCCTCATCTGTAATTGCTTGTAATAGTTCGACTGCTAGGTTAAAATCTTTAAATTTCATTTATTAATTTCCTTTTTATATAATATTTCTTATTATACCATAAATATTGACTACTAGACCTGTTCTAAAAACCTCAATTCAAAGTTACAAATACCACAAATTAAAGAAGCCCGAAAGAGATGTTTACGTTGTTTATTTATGATAGCGGTGTTGAAGAATTTTAAATCTTTTAATTCTCCGATTCGTTTTTTATTATCCATTTTATTATTTTAACATCTTTTTTTACTTTTTGCAAGGTTTTAGAACAGGTCGTCCGTATAAAGTTTTTGTTGGGATTTTAAAAGAAAATGAACACCTGTCAAAACGAACTTATAATTAGCAAAATATATTAACTTCAAAAATTCAAAAGAAGTGAATTTCCACTATCATACTCGTTAATTTTATTTTATTATTATCCTCACTACTTGATGATTTTTGGCTTTGTTCTTTGTTAATCTATTAACCCAACAAAAATTTTATTCGGTCTTAAATAAAAATTCAGATCAACATCCAATTATTTGAGATAAAAAAGTGAAATGAAAAATGAGAAACAGAGAGAAATAGAGCAATATTGAAAGAAATAGAGCGTATAAGGGATATAAATTGAATTTTCGCCGATTTTACGGTTTTTTAGTATTGACAATCGTATTTGCATGGTGTATAATAATATACGTTGCTGTCGAACATATATAAAGTTAATATTTTGAGTTGCTTATTATATTTTATATGTTTTATTAAACGCAAGATTATTTTTATGGAGGAATAGATTATGTCAACTACTACTTATATGCCAAAAGCTGACGATATAAATCGCACATGGTATGTTCTAGATGCAGAAGGACAAGTTTTAGGTCGTGTTGCTGCAAAAGCTGCTCATATTTTAAGAGGTAAAAACAAACCAACTTTTGCACCTCATGCAGATTGTGGAGATCATGTAATAATTATAAACTGTTCAAAAGCTATTTTAACAGGTAAAAAATTAGAACAAAAAACATATGTATGGCACACAGGTTGGATAGGTGGTCTAAAACAAATCCAATACAAAGATTTGATGGCTACAAAACCAGATAAAGCTATGATGATTGCTGTTAACGGAATGTTACCAAACAATACATTAGGTAGAAAAGCTTTAACACGTTTAAGAGTATATAAAGATGCTAATCATAACCAAGAGGCTCAAAAGCCTGTTGCTTATGAATTTTAAGAAAGGAGTTATCTAAATGTACGAATCAAAATTAAAATATTTCTACGGAACAGGTAGAAGAAAACATTCTGTTGCAAGAGTAAGAGTTTATAATGGTACTGGTAAAGTTACTATTAACGCTAGAGATATAGATGATTATTTTGGTCTTGAAACTCTAAAATTAATCGTTCGCCAACCTTTAGCATTAACAAATAATTTAGATAAATTTGATATAATTTGTACTGTTACTGGCGGTGGCGTTACTGGCCAAGCTGGTGCTATAAGACATGGTTTATCAAGAGCATTATTGCTTTTTGATGCTGAACTACGTCCAACTCTAAAGACTGCTGGTTTCTTAACTCGTGACCCTAGAATGAAGGAAAGAAAGAAATACGGCTTGAAAGCTGCTCGTCGTGCACCACAGTTCTCAAAGAGATAATTTCAGCCCTTACAAATGGCATATTTATGTGGATTGGGCTTGTTAAAAACAGAAAAGTGTCATTTTTCTGTCATTATTTTAAAGACATATCCCGTTGTTGTAAGACAGCGGGATTTTTGTATCATGTCATATCTTTATATTCTATGAAATCTTTAAGGATATCAAGTCAGCTACTTTTATCTTTGAACTCTTTAGTACATCAGCATACACATTGGCAGTAACTTCAACCCCACTGTGACCAAGATGTTCTGAAACAATTTTAAGATCGACACCACTATTAAGCAAAAGCGTAGCGTTGCAATGACGTAGACTATGTAAAGTGAGGAAATTAAACCCTGTATCTTTTAAAAAACGCTTGAAAGAAGTGTTTAGTGAACTCCTATCTTTGAAGTTGCCTAGTGAAGAAGTAAACGCCATTTCAGGGTGAGCACATTTTGTTCCAAGCTCATAAACAAGCTCTTCTTGCCACACTTTATGTTCAATCAAAATATCATGCAATACCTGGCTCATGCCAATAACACGAATACTGCTCTCTGTCTTAGGTGTTGTAAGATAGTGCTTACCAGCAATATCTGCAAGATTGTGGTTGATATGTATCGCCCTATTTTCAAAGTCAATATCCTCCCATGAAAGTCCCAAGCACTCGCCTGAACGCATACCAGTGTACAGCAGAACCTTGATAATAGTTTTCAAGTCAACATCCCACTTTTTTGTTTCAAGAAGTCTGAGAAAATCCCTTGCTTGTTTTTCATCAAGCGTAGGCTTTTTAACCTTGTGACGTTTTGGCAGAATAACGTGCTTGCAAGGAGTATCACGAATAAACCCTTGCTCAACGCCACGAGTGAAAATGCTTTGCAACACCACATAAATTTTCTTGACAGTATTCGGATTAAGATCATAACTTTGCATTAGCTCAGTAAGTCTCGGGGTTGTGATGTCTTTTAACTTCATATTCCCGATAATCGGTGCTAAATGGTTCTCATATTGGCTTTTGTAGTTATATGCTGAGCCTTCTTTGAGTTCCACAGGAGCATAATTCTTGAAATACCATTCAGCAAGCTCTGAAAAACGCATAGTTTCGTTGAGCATTGAATAACCCTGACACTTTTGCTCAAATTCCAATGCAAACTGCTCTGCCATCTTTTTGCCTTTGCTCGCAGTAGTGTTAGGCGGTAGTTTAAAGGTTGTAGTTTTTTGTACCTGAACACCATTCAAGTCATAACCAAGAGAAACTCTTACTCGATAAGAAATGATAGCACCTTTTTTATTTTTATTTGCAATAATATTTGCCATATAATTAAATCCTCCTAATTTTAATCATTATGGCATATCTCTACGCTTATATTTTAGCACTCTACAACGCTAAAGTCAATCTTTAATTTAGGGATATGCCAAAATATTTTTATCTTGATTTATTCTTCTGAATGAACGGCTTCAAAAACTCCTCCAGCTTTTCCTTAAGTTGCATTTTCTCAATGAATTTTAAAACTTTATCATATTTATCTTGCAATGTCTTAAATGCCGATTGAATAGCCGTAAGATTTTCATTCAAAGAACGTATCTGTTGTTTGCTGTCCTCTACATCATCCTTAAGTTGGGTGTTTTCCTCTGTAAGTTCAGCTTTTTCTTTTTTAAGAACATGACAATGATTAGATATATCAGTATTCTTTTGAGATAAGCGATAGTTTTCATTTTTAAGCTCTGTTTCAGATTGAACAGAATCAGCAAAATTATCAAAATCCATCTCAAGCTGTTTCAGATTGCCTGAAAGAATATTATTTTTATCCGTCAGCTCGTGATTTTTAGCTTCAAGAGAAATGCACTTTTTATTTAGAACAACATTTTCAACCTCAGCCTTTTTTGCTGAAACGTACCCTTTAGCAGCAGCCGTGAGGGTTTCAAAATCTGTTTTTTTCATTGCCACCATATTCAAAGGCAAGTTCTTTTTTGAAATATTATCTAAGCTCTCTATTTTAGCAGCCTGTTCAGTAAGCTCTGAAATCTGCTCCTGTGTCTTTTTCAGCTTGTACTCAGAAACAGATAAATGCTCAGCAGTGCTACCTTTTTCACCACGTTCAAGAAAATATCCCCTTGAAGTTATAAAATCAAAATACTCATCCTGTAATCTTGAATAACTGTCCCGACCTTTCCAAAACTCGGAGCAGTTAATTCTAAGGCAGGGATTTTTCTTTCTATCCTTTCCCTTAATAACTGGTATGTATGCAACGTGCATGTGAGGCGATTTTTCATCCATGTGAACAACAGCAGACACTATGAATTTTTCTCCGCCTACTTTTGAAGCAACAAAATCATAGGCATCACTAAAAAAGCGTTTTGTCTTTTCCTCTCCAAGCTTGTCAAAAAACTCTTTATCTGATGTAATCAAGAACTCACACATGACATTGCTCTGCTTTTCACCTGTAAGACGAAGATTTCCTAAAAGGTTATACTGGGAACGTATCCGTTCAAATTCCTGATGATAGGTTTCTGAGTGGATAAGCTTGAGATGATAATTCAGATGTGAGCGTGATAAGTCAATATCCTTGTTGCTGTAATTTTTATTTAGCCGTTTATTGTGGCGTTCAATTAGATGTACAGCACTCATCTTGTGATTTTCATTTCTGATGATTGCATAGCTGATATGAAGCCCTCCTTTTGGTGATGTAATTGGAGCGAAGCGACAGCCTCTATTCTCGGAATAGTTCTAACCCACTATAACTATTTTTGCGAAAATAGTTGTGGGCCAGCCGTTCCTACTGGACTCCCTTAAAATTCGGTCTGCGACCTCATCATTTGCAGGACATAACCTGCAAATTTAGGACGTCTTTGCGGACATGGTTCCGGACGGCTTAATAAAAATATTAAGGCTCTGGGGCAAAAGTGACGTCCTCCCGTCCGAACGGCTTAAATGCATGGTTTATGATGTCCGAAATACCTGTCCCAAGCCTGTCCAAAGGTAATATTTTAATGTCTCGGACACCTCGGACGCCAAAACTTAATGTTTATTTAAGAAATTATACATAAAGAGTTTTTATGCCCCTATATCCTCGAACTTCACGTCTTGAGTTCACCTTTATATGGTTAGTAAATGTGATGCTATATTTATATGAATTTGATTTCAGCCATGAACTGAAAGTATCTTTTTTTAGTGCTATGAGTAAATTTTTATCGCACCAGTCACTATATGCATTGTATAGAGTGGCTGTACTTTCTTCAAAATCAGTACCAAAAGAAATGTATGCACTGTCCTGCAAAAATTCAATGATGTTACAGTTATCAGCCATTACCTCTGCTACATTCCTTTTTGTTTTATCCGACACAGTAAATTGAAAATTATTTTTAATCAGCCTTAAAAGCCCATCAAACATCCAGATAAAAACCTTTTCTTTTTCTTCAATAAATTTATCTGCAATGTCAGGATCTTTAATTCTATCAGGCTGTATAGGCTTTACTGTGAGCACCAAAAGTCTTCTTTGAAAACCATCTGATTTATCATAGAGAGCTTTGGGAGAGCCATTTCCGAAACTAAGAAATCTAGCATAAAGGAGAGCTTGTTCCGATTGCATTCCTTTGGCTTCAACGTCAACGGGGATTTCAGCAGTAACAAGATTTTTTATGTAACCTGTACTTGGTAGCCCCTCCATCTTCATATCATCATCAAGCATAACCAGTTTGTTTTTAAGATTTATACGAAAGAATTTATCAGTTTCAATCCGATGAAATGTACCGCTTAGAAGTGCATTTTTAAATATCTCTTGCATGATAATACCGATACGACTTTTACCCTCACCGCCATTTCCAATAATGAACATCATAGCCTGTGCTTTTGTTGATGGTATCAAACAGTAACCCATAAACTCCTGCAAGGTTTTTATATCATCTATATCAAGTAAGTCATTTAAGAATGTCAAAAAACTTGTTGGATAACATACACCGTTTCTGATCTCAGGATGATACCCAATATTTAGCCTATTAGTACAGAACTGTTTGCCCTCAATGAACGTACCATCTGTTTTCAAAATTCCGTTAAGAAGATGTATTTCATCCTGTTTTAATTCAAGAGGTTCGCTGTAACAGTAGAGCTTAAGTGCTTCAAATAGATTTTTTACCCGCCTTGAAATATTGTTTGTGATGAATTCCGTCAATTTCATTGCTATTTCATAATTGATAAAATTGTCTGAAATCTCTCTATCAATGCTGTAAAATCTACCGTTAATGCATTTAAGCGGTCTTGTTGAAACAAAATCTTCGCAGAAGATAACTTCATTAATACTGTTTTTCTCGCCAAGCCATAAGGGTATTTTTATTTGTTTATTATTTTCCATTTATCAGTCTCCTTTTGTTTGAATTTAATTTTATAATGTGGTATAATAATAAAAAATTAATTTGAAATGAGTTGTCACTATGAATATAAGAAAGATGATTTTAGCAGACTATGAAAATGTATATCAACTTTGGTTATCTTGTAAAGGGATGGGATTAAATAATATTGATGATTCAAAGGAAGGCATATCACGATTTTTAAAGAGAAATCCTGAAACGTGTTTTATCGCTGAAGAAAATAATAATATAATAGGTGTAATTATTGCAGGAAATGATGGACGTCGAGGTTATATATATCATACTGCTGTAAATCCTGATTATCGTAAAAGAGGAATTGCTAGAGATTTGTTAAATGTAGCTTTAGAAGCATTAGGTGAACTAGATATAATTAAAGTTGCATTAGTGGTGTTTGATAGAAATGAAGTTGGTAATGCATTTTGGGAAAACCAAGGCTTTACTAAAAGAAATGACTTGATTTATCGTAACAAATCTCTTGTTGAGATGATAAGAATAGATACATAAATATAAATCTAAAATTCTCTATGTATTAAGTTAAGGAAACACTGATTTAATCAACTAAAATCCAAAAAACACACCAAATGTTGTGTTTTTGATTAGGTTAAAAAATCAATATGAATAATTAATCAGTGGTTCCTTAATACTTTTATGCAGCACCTCCGAAATATGTTAGTAAGATATTCTTTGAAATTAATATTTTGCCTTTTTTACCTTGACCTGTACGAAGGTAAGGGATTTTATCCTGTGCTATCAATTGGCGAATTGTATGATCTGATAAGCCTTTAATTTCCTGTGTACATTCCTTGATGGTTAGCATTTCAACTTTCTGTATAGCTTTTTGAACTGGTGTAGGCTGTGTAATATCATCTTCAAGTTTTGCCTGTAATAGTGTAACTACCTCTGCTATAAGTTCTTGTTTTTGTTTGATTGTCATTTGTTTTGACCCCCTGTAATTTTATTTTGAGAGAGCATTAAAAAAGCGTTTCTCATAAGTACCTACAAAATCAGCTCTAAATGTGAATTATTTTAGCTGTCTTTTTAAAACTTTGTAATACTGCATAAAACGTGCTTAATTTCTTGTTGAAACTTTATAAAGGTTGTGCCTCTTCACTCATTAGGACGAAATATATTGTTTTTTTATGGTCAGTTTTAAAAAGTTTTTATAAGTTCTGCGAATTGTATAAAACGAGTGACTAAATTATGATAACCGCTTGTATGTTTTGCATCCTCATACGTTAAGGACACTCAGAGCCTGTTTTTTAGTAGTGAAATTAAAAGTTTGTAAATTTGTACAACAATAAAGTCTTTTTAGATAAGTAACATTGTGCAGATTTAACATCTCGGAATATATGATACTGCAACGATGTTTTGTCGGGTTGCTTCTATAAAATAAATAAAAAATTTTAATTATTCTTGTAGAGTGACAAAAAAACAGCCTGTTTCTTGTGATTTAGAAACAGGCTGTTTTAAATTTGGCTTAGATACTACGTAAGGATTGTTTACGGGGTGTCTATCTTCTTTGCGACCTGAAGCATATACTGTATGCCTCAGGTTATGTGTTTTTTATAATTGTGCTGAGTCAAACAATGTAGAGTTGTAATATTATAAAATTCTATGTGAAAATTGTCGATTTGTTGTTGATTAATGCCAATAAATATAGTATAATTATATTATTAATCGTTATATGTAAGTTTATTTTATGTATATAAAATAAACTTATTGATCTTTTCGTTTAGGCAAAGTATAAAAAAGTAATTGAAATGGACAAATTAGGTTGAGAGATGATAGGTGGATACATAACAGTTCAAGAAACATTGAAAAAGCGGTGTATTTTGTCACGTTAAGTTAACTTTGGTACAAAGTGAATAAAAACTGGTTACCAATATATACAGCTCATTTCAATTATTCCCGAAACTGCAAAAAGATCAGTATCAATGTGTAAAGTAAAATTATATTGTTATAATATGATGTTTTAATACATTATAACATCTGAAAAGTAAGGGAGGTGTACATACACATGGCTCAAAGAACAAGGGAGCAGATCAATTATGATATGAGCCAAGTGCACAGTAATGATTCAACTCTTAAACTAGCACTCGCCAATGAATTAAATCGTCGCAGAATCACTACATATTTAAAAAATGATAGCTCTGTTTTCGGGAGACCAGATTTTGTCTTTAAAGCTCGTAAAATTGCTGTTTTTTGTGACAACGAATTTTGGCATGGATTTGATTGGGAAAACGCAAAAAAAGATATTAAGTCTAATAGTGAATTTTGGATTTCAAAGATTGAAAGAAATATCAAACGTGATAAAGAAGTTACTGAGAGACTGACCGCAAAAGGTTGGACTGTGCTACGCTTTTGGGAACATAGAATAAAAAAATCTCTGCTCGAATGCGTTGATGAAATTAGTACCGTGCTTAGAACTCCAATGCCTCAAATGCCGTTCAAAACAATTGATCTTTGTGCAGGAATTGGAGGAATAAGACGCGGTTTTGAATTGACTGGATTTTTTAAAAACGTTTTATCAGCTGAAAAAGATGCATGGGCCTGTAAGACATATGAGCATATTTTCAGTGAAAATCCCAATAATGACGTGACTTCGGAGGAATTCAAATTACTTGTTGATAGTACTCCTTATGATGTGTTACTTGCTGGATTCCCGTGCCAGACTTTTAGCAGAGTGGGCTTGGAAGAAGGATTTGCGAATGAAGAAAAAGGAAAGATATTTCATCATATAGTTGAAATTATTGAGCGTACGCGTCCGTGTGCCTTCTTTCTTGAAAATGTCGATCATTTGGTTACACACGATAAGGGTGCAACATTTAAATTTATCATAGAAGAACTAGAAGTGAAATTACAATACAAGGTGATCGGTGTTTCATATGGCGAAAATGGAGAATTGATTTATTCAGGCAAGGACTTTATTCGCAATTCAAGGAATTTTGGCGTTCCTCAAAATCGTCCTCGAACATATATTATTGGTTTTGATAGGGAACGATTTTCTCCTGAATTGCTAGCATTGTTGCCGATACAATTGCCAAATGAGAGGGCACAAAGAATCTACGCAGATTTGAATGATTTACTTGAATGTGATGTTGAGGCAAAGTATTATATGGCATCTGGTTATCTTGAAACGCTGAAACGCCATCGTGAGAGGCAAGAAGGTAAAGGTAACGGGTTCGGATATAGAGTAGTTAATGGTGAAGGAATCTTGTCACCGATTGCAAATACATTGTTAGCAACTGGTGGTTCTGGTAAAGAACGAAACCTAATTTATGATCCTAGAGACGGAATTAGTGGTATGGAAGTCAAAGGGAAAAGGACACCATTAAACGATGAAGGCATCCGTGTTATGACACCAACGGAATGGGGAAAATTGCAGGGTTTTATTAATTATGGCTTTTTGGATGAGAACGGAAATGAGGAATTTTCTTTTCCAGAAGGAATACCGAATGCTCAACAATATAAGCAGTTCGGAAATTCAGTAACGATTCCCACTATAGAGGAGATGGCAAAGTTTATTGCAGAATGTTTCAACATACTCTGCAGAGATGTAGGTTAGGAGGAAACCGATATGACTGACACGCAAGCTCTGCACCGACTGGCTGAAAATTGTGATATTTATTTTGAAGATTCTTTAATTTCTAAGGAACTGATTATCCGAAAATATATTGATTTTTTTACCACATCAATTACCTCAAAAGAGCACTCGTCAAGTGTGGTGTTACATACAGGATCGATATGTTTTGATATTGTCTCCTATGTTATGGCGACAATCGCTTGTATCTCAATGGATCAGACTGATCCTGATGAATTGATAGCTTCTTTTGAAGACGGTGATATGGTACTTTATAAAAATGAGCGATACCGCTGGCGTGGACTTGATACAAAAAATGGGACTATTTTTATGAGACTTGAACAAGATGGACGTGGCAAAAACGGTCTTTCAACTTGCTGGTATCCATTGGGTATAAATAAGGGTTTGGTGAAGCCATACAATGGAACATCTGATGTAACAGATGGAAGAGGAATTAGGAGAAGAAAAACAAATCGTTCTGACTTTATTTCGTATATTACAGGAAAAGACATTTCAGATATTCCAAGTGTTACGGGGGTTTCGGTAGTGATTGTCGCTGATCGTGCATCATTTGACCGTATTCAGAAGGGCTTGCGTATTAACTTTAATGAAGGGAAAAGTATTGGGTTATTAGATATAGTACCTGCATCGTATTATACTGATAGCGATGAACCATATCAATTCGGAATTAATCCATCTAAAACTGAACCTGTGCTGAAGATTGCAGGAAAAGTATCAATTGCTCGTGATTTAGTACTGGACAAGCATGGAAACAGAGCTGTCGGCTTGATAGTCATCGGATCTGAAGTGATATCTAATGGTTCATCAGAGCTAGAAGATTTGCTACATAGAAAATCACTTAAATTCACTCATATTTCTATGCGAATTGATTCTGAAAATGCTGGAGACTACATCAACGAGGAAGAAAGACCTGCTGTTTTCGCTTGTACTAAAGAATATTTACTCCGAAATTCACTGCCTTCAAAAGTACAAAATACTCTTGTTTCCGAACTTGAGCGACAAATCCAAAATATTATCAATAATGAAGTGACAATGAAAATAGTTGATGGTTCTTGTTCATGGGAAACTTATCGAAAAATTCGAAATGCCTTGTATGTAATTAAACAATCAGAATGGAGGAATGACGAATACAAAAAGGATTTTATTGTTACTGCGTATTCTCTTCTTAATCTGCTTACAACAGCGGTTTTTTCTATTAATACGTTAGAACAGGTGATCGCAGCTGGAGAAGTACAGCGATGTATTACATCTCCTTCGTCTCGTATTGATGAACTATGGAAAATTGCAGATAACGCAAATTCTTTGGAAGATTATTGTATTTTTGTTGTTGATGCTCTCGATGACTTATATAAGTCAATGCTGATTGATTCTCCAAAACATCAAGTTCTAAAACAGATGCTCCAAGAGGCTGTTAATGAAAAGATCGCAATTATTGTTCCTAAGGCATATTACGTTAATATCTTACAAAATGATATGATCTTTTCTCGAGAAGGTATTTACATAACGACTGCAAATAGATTTAATTCCAATCAAGACTATAATAAGATTATCGTAATCGGAGATTTTTCAGGTAAGCATTTCGATGCTTTAAAATGTAGAGCATCCGCCGACATTATTGTACTTTTATATCAATGTGAAACACATTGGTTTAAACACAGAAAGCGTAATGAATCAAAATTTGAAAAGAAGCTTAATCTTATAAGCGGGTTGGATTACGGAATCGATGATGATATTGAAATTGCTGAAGACATGAATGAACAATTTGAAAGCGAATTTTGGGATTTAGAAGCGTATATAGACACAATCGGTTTTATTGATATTAAAAAAATTGCCGCTGGAGTTTCTGACATAGTAGGAAATGCGCCAACATCTGAAGTAGCTGCAATTGGAAGATTTATAAATGGTGAGCAAATAATGTTTTCTAAGTTTTATAAATCAGTTGTTTACAATCCACTCAATGTAAAAGAACCTATTTCCGAAACTGATTTAGAGAAATTGTCTGCTGGAGATAAGCTTGTTTTTGCCAAGCGAGATGATTTTACTAAAAATATTGTCGACAACATTTATGATGCTTTACAAACATCTGGTAAATTGAGCAAGGATATTCTTGATGCAACCGAGAAAGCACTTTGGTGGAAAGAAGTTTTACGTGATTATCAAAATACACACAACATGTCTTATAAGCAACTTGCAAAAGAACTAAATCAATACGGATGTCCCCTTATGGAAGTCTCAATTCGACAATGGCTAATAGAAGAAAGTCATATTGTGGGTCCTAGAGATGAAGCAACTTTACAGCAAATTGCGGAGATGACTCAAGATACATATTTGTTGAATGATATATCAGGATATTTCAATGCGTGCAAAATGGTTAGACGGCAGCGCAAAAAAATCCTTAAATTAATAGGTAAAGCGATTGAGGATAAGCTAAGTGGACGCCAACCGCCCCATGGGAGCGAACTTGAAATTATATATAAAAATGTTGAAAGTTTATCGGAAACCCTTGAGCTGGAAGCAATAACATTCTTGGATAAACCCGTTTTGATTCCTGTTAATCTAATTAATAAACCTATTACAGATATGGAGGGTATATCATGACAACCAATGAAACTCGGGCACAGTTAATTGATGCCCGTGATGAATATATCAAACTGATAAAATCCGAGCTTCTCGGACCAGGCTCTGAGTTTAGTATTCCCAGTATCGAACATGAGTTGATTTCAAGCAGTCCGATGAGTCGCTATTCTGTTGGGATTTTGTACCCACAAGAAAATCAGTTAAATCAGGATAATGACGAAACCGTGCTTATAACCGAAGTGGAAGAAAGTATTTCTGAAGATGAAGATGCGGTTGAAGAAACAGAACTGTCAGAGTCAGTGTTGACACAAAGCAAAGAAAATCGCAATTATGAATTTGATGAAACCGCCGATGAGAACCTTGATGAAGAAATTGAACTTTCAGCACAATATATGCCTTCTTCGATGGGGATAACATTCATCGTCAAAGGCACGACAGATATTGTTCGCGGAAAGCTTTCTTTTGCCACTTACAGAAATGCTAAAATCACCGATTGTGTGGTTCCTTATATTCCACCAAACGGAGCGGATGACTATATCGTGCCATCGGAGTTTTCGCACATAATGACTTTTGACAAAAAGAAGAAAGCTTTCTGTCTGTTAAGGTCGGTTCAAAAAAAAGAAATTAAGAATATTATTGAGCGAGACACGATTTCTGAAATGGATCACGATATTCTGAAACAGCCTGCATATCGTTTAGCGGAGCTTTGTCATTCAGCTTATGTCCGCGAGCCGCACAATGATATTGAATTTGTCCTTAATTTATCTGGAGGCGATTATATTGATGCCAACAAAGAGATTGACGGAACTACAGCAAAGATTACGGCATTAAGGACAAAAGTTTCCGAAGGTGTATGGTCACTTACAATAATGCTTGTTAACGAATTGATTGAAGTTCCAGCTAAAGCATATCATTGTATTTATCAGCCTGTTTTGAAAATTTCGTCTTCCGAAAACGATTTTGTTTTTACCGAAAGTAGTGCTGAGATTGATATCAACAATATGGATGATGAAGAGCAATCGCTGGATTTGCTATACAGAGATAAAAAAATCTACGGAACAGGTCTTGGAGTGTCTGTTGATTGGGATATAGATAAAAACGGTGACGGTAGTATCTGGAGCGATTATTTCCCCATTTCTGAAGTGCCACCTATGAGTTTTGACCTGCCATCAAATGATAAAATATCGGTTGAGCAGTTATCCATGAAATATCTGTCTGATTTGGATAACACGGATAAATATATGAAACTTTGTGCCTTACGAAGCCTTGTGGATTTATATAAAGCTTGGGTCGTTGAACTGGAAGGTATCGCCTTTACACTTGATCCGAGATACAAATCCGCCGCCGCTAAAAATATCACTGAATGCAAACGAGCTTACGAAAGAATGTATTCAGGACTTGCCTCGCTCGAAAGTAATGAGAATGCGTACTCCGCTTTTGTCCTCGCTAACAGGGCAATGTTCATGCAAAGAGTACACCTTCGTATGCAACAACAGACTTCAGATATTGACCGTTATCCCAGTGACGAAAAAATTGCTGAAATTCTTCAAGATATGGATTATCGTAAGCAGGATGATAAGGACTGCAGATGGCGTCCGTTCCAAATCGCATTCTTATTGATGGACATTAATTCTATCATAAATGACGAATCAACTGAACGAGATATCGTTGATTTGATTTGGTTTCCGACAGGAGGAGGTAAAACAGAGGCTTATCTTGGATTAACCGCTTTCACGATTTTTTATCGGAGATTAATGCATCTCGCCGAATCTGGTGGAACAGCGGTTATTATGCGATATACTTTGCGTTTACTTGCAGCTCAACAGTTTACCAGAGCTGCAACGCTTATCTGTGCCTGTGATTATATCCGCCAAGATTGCGAAGCGAGAAAGCGTGTTTACCCTTCATATCCTCTAGGCAAAGAACCCATTACCATAGGGTTATGGATCGGAGGTAGTCACATTCCGAATAAAAATGATGGGAAAGGTGGCGCAAAAGGTCATCTTGATAAACTGATAGCTGTTAAAGATTACTTTTGTGTTAGAAATGAAAAAGATCGCCACAATAAGTTTCAAGTTTTGAAATGTCCATGGTGCGGTACGAAACTGGTTAGGGATGAAAAAGATAAAAAGCTCGTCGGCTCATGGGGATATAAAATGCGTGACGGAAAGCACTTTTATATGTCCTGCACACATGAAGATTGTGATTTTACAGTAAGGCTTCCGATTCAGATAATAGACGAGGAGCTTTATGACAATCCCCCAACTCTTTTATTCGGTACGGTTGATAAATTTGCCATGTTGCCGTGGGACGGGCGCATCGGCTCATTCTTCGCTGTGGGAAGTGACAACCGTGCTCCTGAACTAATTATTCAAGACGAACTTCACCTTATTTCGGGGGCTCTTGGAACCATAGTTGGACTGTACGAAACAGCTGTGGACGCGATTTGCAGTCAAAAAGGAGTGCGTCCGAAAATCATTGCTTCGACGGCTACAATCAGAAGAGCCAAAGAGCAATGCTCAGTTCTATATAACCGCGATGTTGTTCAGTTTCCCGCACCAGGACTGGATTCAAGAGACTCGTTCTTTGCTCGTGAAGCCGAAATCTCTTATGAAAGCGGTGTGTTCGGGCGCAAATATGTTGGACTTATGCCTTCTGGAAAAACGAAAGCCATGATGGAAATCCGTGTGATGGCGGCTTTATTGCAGCGGATTCACATGATGAAATTACCCGATGAAATCAAAGACAAACTATGGACACTGACCACTTATTTTAATAGCTTGAAAGATTTGGGCAAGGCTTCTACGCTTGTTGAAGATGACGTTAAAGATTTTATAATTCGAACCGCAAACAGGCTGTTCGCATCACGCCGATTGATTGTCAGTGCGGATGAGCTTACTAGCCGTGTCACCACAACCGAATTGAACGAAACATTAGACAAACTAGAAAAACTGGAATATTCGCACTCTAATATGGATAACAAACGTTATGCTTCCAATATCCTGCTTGCCACGAATATGATTTCCGTGGGTATTGATGTTGCTCGATTGAATGTAATGCTTCTCATCGGGCAACCAAAACTGACCAGCGAATACATTCAAGCATCCAGTCGTGTCGGTCGTTCATATCCTGGGGTCGCTTTCGTGCAGTATGATGCAACAAAAAGCCGTGATCGTTCTCATTATGAAAGATTCAAGGCTTACCACGATTCTTTTTATCGCTTTGTTGAGCCGACAGGTGCTACACCGTTTTCAAAGCCAGCACGGGAGCGAGCGTTACATGCTGTTGTCACGGCAATGATAAGGCAACGTACCAGACTTGTGAAAGATGGAGATGCAATTTATTTTGATAAGGATTATTTTGCGGATACCATTTGTGAAATAAAACAGTTTATTCTTGAAAGAATAAGACAAATTAACAATCGTGCCAATAATGGATTGGAGGATGATATTGAGGATGTCCAATCTGAAATAGATGAATTCATAGAGGAATGGCAGAAATATGCCAAGATTGCAGAAAACGAAAAAAAGAAATATTATTTCGGGAGGAAATTTATGGTTCAGACTCCGAGTGCAGAGTTAGGAAGATTGCTGAAACAATATAATTCCAGCGGAAAAGATGGTGCAAGAGAAACGCTTACATCCATGAGGAATGTTGATGCACAGGTGCTTGGCGAAATTGTAATTTGGGAGGGTAACTAAATGGAATATCAGATTAAGGATAAAGTTTCCCTTAACAATGTGACGCATTCAGTAAGAGCGGCTCAAGCAGTTCTTCAATACAGTGTAGGTGCGATGGTTGATTTCCCTGATCAGACACTAATTACCGCCGCTCCCGAAACTTGGAGTGAGACAAAGCGCATTTATGATGATCGTTTCGCTAAGGCGTTAGGTGTGGATTATTTTGCCTTGCCAGCGAAAATATCTTACTCTCGTTTTCCAGAATGGTATTTTTGCCCCAAGTGCAGAAAATTCCAACCTATTGGAAAATGGATTACAGCATATCAGAAACGTACTAAACAGAAATCGCTTGAATTAGATCCGTATATGATAAAGCATATGCAATGTATGGATTGCCATCAGGATCTGGTTGTTGCTCGTATTGTTACGGTATGCGAACGCGGACATATTAATGATTTTCCATGGGTGAAATGGGTTCATAAGAAGAGTAAGAAACCTATTTGCAATAATCCATCGCTTTCGTTCAAAACTGGTGCTTCTAGTACTGAAGGTCTTGAAGGACTAAGTATTTCATGTTCTTGCGGTGCATCTACTACGCTTAAAGGAGCTTTTGAGAAGGACTGCTTTGAAAAGCTCGATAAAGATGCTGAAGAGGAAATTTTCCTTTGTGAAGGCGGACATCCGCATAAGCATATTAAAGAAAAGTGTAATTGCTATCCAAGAACTGTGCAACGTGGTGCATCATCAGTCTATTTCCCAGTATTGTACAGTTCATTAGTTATTCCTCCATTTGCCGATAAGCTTAATGCTAGAATTGAAAAGAGTGGAACTTTTGCTGATTGTGAAGCTGCACTTTTAAGATTGCCAGATATGAGAGAAACGATTCTTGAAATGCACTTTTCAAAGTGGGTCGGAGAAATAGCCCAAGAAATTGGTTCTCCAAGAGCAAGCGTTGAAGCTGTTTTAAGAAGGAAATGGTTTGATGAAAGCAATAATGAAATCGATGTTACCAGTGTAAAATATCGAGCCGAGGAATATGAAGCACTTAACGGTGAAGTTGGTACGACCGCCAGCTCATTGGGCGATTTTTCAAGAGAAGGCATTCGCAAAGAACTATTTAAAGACAAACTCCCACATATTAAAGCGGTTTCGCTGATTAATAAAGTCAGAGTGGTAAATGCATTGATTGGCTTTTCTCGTATCAACCCAGTTTCCGGCAAGGACGATAACGGATTCGTTCATGTTAAAGACCCAGAAACGCGCTGGTATCCTGCTTACGAAGTTCGCGGCGAAGGAATTTTTATTGAATTTGAACAATCTGATATTGACACCTGGATTGCCACAAATCCGCTAGTTGTCGAAAGAACTAATAAAATCAGCGATAATTACACCAATTCTTTCATAGGGAAAAATCATCCACGAAAATTAACGCCAAAATTACTTCTATTACACACCGTTTCACATTTACTAATTAAGCAATTAAGCTTTGAATGCGGATACAGTATTGCCAATCTAAGTGAACGTCTTTATTGTGCCGATGCAAGCGATGGCAAAGAAATGGCCGGTATTTTTATCTACACTGCAAGTGGTGACTCGGAAGGCACACTCGGTGGTCTTGTTCGTCAAGGAAAGCCTGATGCATTCCCACAGATTTTCAAGCGAGCTATTGATGGTGCGAGAACTTGTTCTAACGATCCAGTGTGCATCTTAAGCCATGGACAAGGGCGAGAATCACTCAATCTGGCAGCTTGTCATGCCTGTGCACTGTTGCCAGAAACTTGTTGTGAAGAGAGAAACGGCTTCCTTGATCGTGGCGTTGTAATCGGAACTTATGAGAATCCTCAAATGGGATTTTATAATAAGCTTTAGGATCTTTTGGACTTCGAACTGTATGTTGCGCAAATCTACCGAGAACCTTCGTTTGAAATTATATTTTTGCGTGAGAATATATAATTTATCTAGGAATGTATTACAGAAACCTTTGGTAAATTGACTACGATTGAAAGACATGGTGTACAATAATGAATGATGTAGATATATTCCAGAGCTGGTTAAAGAAATCCAGTATAACTTTATCGGATAGCTCCATTTACAAATATTCTCGTGCTGTTAAAAATATTTCAGATGATATGTTTGACAAAAAAGTAATTAACAAAAGTTTATTTGAAATGGGTTTACTTGAACTTGATATAAGTGTTGCTAATATTTTGAAAAATAATTTTTTCGTTGCAAAAAATAAAAAGGGCAACAATATGTATAGCAATGCACTTAAGCAGTATAGGTATTATATATTATCTATAAGCAATTCATTAATTGACGAAGCTCAGATAGAAGATTTGATAACAAAATCTTCAGACATTACGAAAACAGAAAAAGATGCAATTATAAAATCTAGAATTGGACAAGGTCAGTTTAGAAAATCATTGATAGAAAAATATGATGGTAAATGCATCGTTACCAGAGTAGATAATATAAAATTATTATTTGCAAGTCATATCAAACCATGGGCTATTTGTGATAATGACTCAAGAATTGATGTTGAAAATGGATTGTTATTATCGGCAAATTTTGATTGCATGTTTGATTGTGGACTTATCACTTTTGATAATAATGGCAAGATACATATATCTTCGTTTGTTGGCAAGGAAAATGAAAGACGACTTCATCTAAACAACCAAATGGTCGCAAGCTTAAAGCCATCTTCTAAATTATTACAGTACCTTGAGTATCATAGGGATGTTTTATTTGTAAAATGAAACAATATAGTAATGATTTTGTAGAGATACACCATTAATTTTGTTCTTTGTTTGTTCTTTATCAGTATGAAAACTTACTAAAAGTTACGATAATCTTTTAATATCAAATATGCTATAAACCACGTAGAATATGCCTTTTCTAGTGCAACAGAATAAGAACACTTAAACGTCATTTCTGTCATTATACTGTCATTAAAGCTACATTGGGATAAAGATTTTTACATTAAGATACGAAAACTTTGGTTGAAAGAATCACGGTATTTTGAGAAATTTCAAAGATTTAATAAGATACGACATAAAAAAATCCAAACTCAAAGAGATAATTATTATTTTTGTTTTTTAATAAACCTCATGCAAATTTTGTGTGAGGTTTATATTATTCATATATGTATAAAAAATAAAAAAAAGTTAAAATATTATTGTTAGTATGCCCTACTTTAATAATAAGTTAGGAGGATTGAATATTATGCAAAAAAAAATTATTATGGCTCTATCAAATGTAGATAATGAAAAAAATTTCATAAAGTGTTACGATCTTGATAAAAATGATTATGAAACTAAATACAAAGGTAAACTAACATGTTTTAAAGGTTGCGTTGCAAAAATCAAGTTTACAGAGCGAAAAAACAATATAAAATTTTTTAGTACATGGAACAAAGAGGGTGCTTTACATGATGAAGGATGTCCATATCATGTAGACTATCAAGGAAAGATTGGTCGAAAGAAACTTATTGCTTATTATGAAGGTATTGAATTAGATGACGAAACTATTTTTCAACGACTACAATATAAGATGGATAGTCTTTTGAGGCAATATTCTGAAAAAGACATCTTAGACCCCCAAAAAGGAAGTAGCTTAGTCTCTGATATTGGCAAAAATAGCATACCAGTCTGCATAGAAGACGATAATTCAGAAAAACGGACTGGTATTATAAAAATAAGACATGAAGATGCTGAATACATCAGCATTGATGATATAGGATGTCGAAAATCTATTTATGGATTCATAAAAAACGTCCAACTAGAAGAAGATATACACAAAAAAAAGTTTGCATATTTTAACTTGAACACTAAATATAGTAATGTAAATATAGCCTTTCCAGAAGCTTTTTATTCAAATGAATATTCACATGGCGTTGATGAATTTGAATCATTTATTCTTAAAGTTAAAAAAATGGTTGAACAAAACAATAAATTAAGAGTTATTGCATTTGGTGATATAATAAAAAAGAAAATGGATTCAAAAGGTGTTAATATTTCAATTATTTCTCCAAAAAGAATTTTAGTGGATAATAAAGATTATTGGCAAATTTTAAGCAATAATATTTAATAAACTACTAATTAATATATAAGTAATTTTATTAAACCATTTAAAGATATTATACAGTCTCATTGTTACTCCTATATCAAATTATCTATATAAAATACCACGTTAAAACCTTTAAACTATTAGATATTTAGTTAAATTTAAGTTTTTTAATTGCTTTCAAATTAATATGTGTATTCTTAAAGTCTGCATATTATTATGATAAAGTAAAATAAACATTATATGAGAATTAGAACGTAAATTCAAACAGATTTATGTGTTTTAAAGATATTATTATAATAGACCTGTTCTAAAACCTTGAAAAAAGTAAAAAAAGATGTTAAAATAATAAAATGGATAATAAAAAACGAATCAAAGAATTAAAAGAAGAAAAATATCAAGAAATATTCGGGATCAGAAAGCCAAC